>Ga0187781_10000682_pt1 | contig 24675 bp, 17 predicted proteins | sample 0715_SJ02_MP02_2_FD_132447 | JGI IMG/M metagenome (GOLD analysis project Ga0187781, IMG submission 132447) | Tropical peat soil microbial communities from peatlands in Department of Meta, Colombia - 0715_SJ02_MP02_20_MG | ecosystem: Environmental > Terrestrial > Soil > Wetlands > Peat | place... | reverse complement strand
CGTCATGACTGCGGCGAGACGGACGAGCAGATCAACAAGAAGGTGAAAGCCGCGCTCGCCGCCGGCCTGACGCCGATCGTTTGTGTAGGTGAAAAGCTGGCGGAGCGTGAAAGCGGCGAAACCGAGAAAGTCCTCGAGCACCAATTGTCGCGCGGCCTGGCTGGGTTGACCCCGGCGGACTTTTCCCGTATCATGATTGCGTACGAGCCCGTGTGGGCCATCGGTACCGGACGCACCGCCACGCCGGAGATGGCGGCGGAAGCGCACCGCTTCCTACGCGGTTTGGCGCGGCAACACTTCGGCGAAGGCGAGGCGGATGGCGTGCGAATTCTGTACGGGGGCAGCGTCAAGCCCGATAACGTGGGCGCGCTGATGGCACAGGAAGAAATTGACGGAGCCCTGGTTGGCGGGGCAAGTCTGAAGGTCGATTCCTTTACGGCGCTGGTGAATTACCCGCGCTCCTGAGACGGCCGGAGAGATTCCATAGCATGATTGCGGTTCTTCAGATCATTCACATCCTGTCGAGCATATTGCTGATTGTGACCGTGCTCCTCCAGGGTGGCGAAAATGTTGATATTACGGCGGCTTTCGGCGGGGTGAGTCAGGCAGCCTTTGGGCCTCGCGGTTCTGTCACCCTGCTGGCTAAGATCACCTGGGGCTTGGCAGTGGTTTTTATAGTCACGTCCGTCACTCTGGCGATTCATGCCTCGAAGTCCTCTACGGGTTCTGTGCTCGAGCACTCGCCGGTCAAGTCGGCTCCGATGACGCCGGCCTTCCCTGCGCCCGCGCCCCCGGCGCCGGCGAAGAAGTGAAAAGTGCAGTTGTCAGTTATCAGTCATCAGTTATCAGTAAAGAGGCGCTCAGTCGATGTCTTGCAGGCTTGCAGATGGGGGCCCGGGTCGCGGCTGGGAACTGAGGACTGACAACTGATGACTGAAAACTGCTTCGAAAACTGCCTTTCGTGCGGAAGTGGCGGAATTGGCAGACGCACCAGCTTGAGGGGCTGACGGTCGCAAGGCCGTGGGGGTTCGAGTCCCCCCTTCCGCACCAATCGTTAAGAAACCCCGGCCTTCTCCCTGCGCGGCATTTCAGATGTTCCTTTCGGCGGCCCATCCGAACAGCAGGCAAGCGACAATCGGGTCTCCCTGAACCAACGCCAATTCGATGCTCGCCACCACCGCCAGGGTCGCGACAGCGACCAGCACCAGCCTCCACGGTTGCCTCACGCCCCCGCTGGGCCCTGCCGCGGGGGGCAGTGAAGGGTATTTTCTTCTCCGGTGACTGGGCGGCTGAGAGACTTCGTTCGCGTTCGACTGGTAGCACATGGCGATGCCAAAATTATAGGGCCCGCCGCCTCGAGTTCGGAAGTACAGAAGAGGTGACCAGTATACATAGAGTAACTCTGCGGCCCGATGGCCTGTTTGGCCGTCCAACTGCCAGCAACTCGCCACGTGACATGAGCGACTGTGCGATAACTCGGCCAAGGCAGGCAGGGCGCCTGCGGCGCAGGCACTTTCAAAGCAGACTTCCGTGCGGAGAGGGCTGGTGAACCCAATCATCCCGCCGCGGGTCCTCGGCAGCGCCTCCCGATTCCGCCTTACGGCGCGCTCGAAAGATTGATGTTGACCGGTTGCGTATATGGCTGGCTGATATTACCTGCTTTATCGAGCACACGCACACCGACCGTGTGCGAGCCGGCGCCGCTCACGCTGACGGTCGCCGTCGAGGCGGCCGCGCTGCTCACCGCACCGCCATCCACCCAGTAGAGAATCTGGCTGACGCCGCTGCCCGTGTCGCTGGCGGTAATCGTCACGGCTACGGGAGAGCTGTTGTTGATCCCACTGGAGTTCGGCGCGGGAGTGAGGCTGAAGCTTGCCGTCGGCGGTGTGAGGTCCGCGGCGGCGGGCGCGGGGAGGAGAAGGACGCCGCTGATGGGGTTCAGCGTCAAACTCACGTTGCCGCCGGAGACGGTGTAGGTGGCGCCGCCGACCGCATCCTGAAGCAACGTGCCATCGGGAAAATACGTACCCACGGGAATCACCGGCGTGTTGGCGCTCGAGCCGTTGTTCAGCGCCACGATGGCGGTCTCGCCGCCTGCGATCGTGCGCGCATAGGCGTAGGTGTTGGCGGCTGTGGTGGATTGCTGCGTATCGCCGGTGAGCAAGGTGACGAAGCTTCCGCTCACGAGCGAGGGATGCTGTTTGCGCAGGTGAGCCAGGGCCGTGTAGTACGCGATGACGCCCTGATCCGGCGGGCCGTAAACCGTCGGGTCGCCGGGCTGGTCGGTCCAGGGGTAGGGAGCGCGGCAATACGGATCGCCCACCGGACCGTTGGCTCCGTTAGAGAGCGATGGCGCATTGATGCCCGCTTCATCGCCGTAGAAAACTGTCGGCGCGCCGATATAAGTGAACTGAAACAACGCCGCCAGTTCGAGCCGTTGCTTGGCCTGCACCAGGCCCGTGTCGCCCAGTTCCGTCATCGCAAAAAGCGCCCGGTTGGTGTCGTGCGAGTCGATCAGGTTGAGCATGGCGGCCGTGGCTTGCGGCGGATAATCGTCGCGCACGGCGCGGTTGGCGGTGTCGAACTGGCTGGGCGCAAGCGGGATGATCGCGTCGTTGCCGTTGTCATTGTCGTCCACCCAGTTGTTGGGCCAGCGCACGAAGCCGGTCACGTTGCGCCGGAAACGGTAGTTCATCACCGAATCCATTTGATCCCCTGCCAGCCATTGGCTGGCGTTCGTCCAGACCTCGCCGATCAGCGGACCGTTGGGATTGTAGCCCTTGCCGTATTGCCGCGTGCCCACCCACCAGGCGTGTGGAAAGTTGAAATCAGACGCCACATCAAAGCGCCAGCCGCCGGCGCCGGCGTTATACCACGTCTGCATCACGTTGCCGGTGCCGCTGTAGAAAAAGTTCTGCACGGCAGCCTGCGTATGGTCGAAAGTCGGCAATGAGTTGTAACCGTACCAGCCGGGGTAGTCCGCCGGCGTGCAAGGCACCGTGGTATCTCCCGGATTGAAATGAAACCAACTCCGGTAGGGCGAGCTCAGCGATTGGCAAGCGCCCACCGTTGGAAAGCGGCCGTACTCGTTGAAATAAGTACCGTCGGAAGAGGCGTGATTCCAGACCGCGTCGAAGATGACGCGCATGCCGCGCTGGTTCATGGCGGTGAGCAGCGAAGCGAGCGCCGCGTTCCCGCCCAGAGCCGGATCGACGGTCAGATAGTCGTCGGTATCATAGCGGTGGTTTGAGCTGGCTTCAAAAATCGGGGTGAGGTAGAGGGTGTCGAAGCCGAGACCCTGAATGTAATCCAGCTCGCTTTGGATGCCGGGCAGGTCGCCGCCATAGAAAATGCTGTTGTAATTCTGGTAGCAGGAGAGGCTCGAATTGTTGGGATCGCAGAGCAGCGTGTTCCAGTCCGGGACGGCGATGATCACGCCGACGTTTCCGTTCGAGTTGTTATAAAACACAGGGCACCCTGACAGGCTGCCGGTGACACAATACTGGTCATTGGGGTTGCCTTTGCGGAAGCGGTCGGGAAAGATCTGGTAGACGTTGGCGGTGGCCATCCAGGCGGGCGTCTGGAAAGTGGGCGCGTAAGCCGTGATCTGGAAGGCGTCGAATGGCTCGGTCGGGCTGGCGGCGCCCGTGCCGTCTTTGTTCAAGTTGTCATAATCGTCGATGTAGTCATCGCTGTAGTAGGCGCTGGCGGCGCCATTGAACACCACGAATTTGTAATACACGATAGCCGGCGTGACCGGCGTGGTGTAAGCAATCGAGTATTCGTCGTAGACCGTGCCGTTTACCGTTTGGTTTTCGAGGAATGACATGGGCGAATCGATCGCTGCCGAGGTATTGCCGGAACCGGTGTCGAAAAGATAGACGCGCAGATTGACTGCGGTGGCGCCAAAGTGGGCCGTCCTCAAGCGCAGCGTCACCACGCTGCCCGCCGGCACGGCGCCTTCCTGGCTGCGATAATAAGGATCGAAGGTGTTGTGGTAAAGCGCCGCCAGGTTCACCGCGTTGCTCGAGTTCACGATTGAGAAGGGCGGCGTGCTCGCGCCGTTGGCGGTGCTGTTAACCACGAAGTATTGCGCGTACGCGGCCGCCGTGCCCACGTTGGCCCCGCCGTTGCCGCCCGGAACCTGGCCATAGACGTAGCCCGCGTTCGAGGTCAATAACCCAAAGAAGATAAACGCCGCGGGCATGCCGCTGCCCGTGACGGCCTGCCAGGGTATGGCGAACTGGCGCGTGTTCCCGCTCGAGGCATACGTGCCGTAACTGGAAGTGGGATTGGTCCAGTTGCCCTTTCCGTCCGAGTTCCGATATTCGTTGTAGCCGTCTTTGAAATAGGTGACGAACTGCGCGCGGAAGGGCAGCGAGGCAATCTCCTCGCCATCGTAATTGAAGCCGGAGAGATTGCCGTTGGCGCTGGTGCCGCCGCCGGGCGGGTTCACCGGGTTCGCAGCGACATAGAGAACGGCGCCCTGGGAGAGGTTCGCGTTGGCAATGCCCACGTAGAGTTTCGCGGCGTCCCAGGTTACGTACCAGGTTTGGCCGGTGCTGGTGGCGAGTTGGTTCGAGCCGTTCTGCGTGTTCCCGTATTCTCCCGGCGCGATCACTCCATTGATGACCGGCGTGTTGAACTGTGCGCCCAGCGGACGGCCCGCGCCCACCAGGAGAATCGCGCCCAGAGCAACGCGCGCCGCTGCGGTTCGGAATACCGTATGCATGATTCGCCCCTTGCCTCGCCTGTTGATCCGCCCAACGTGTTGCCTAGAAATATAACATCAGTGCGCCACATCAGCAAGCGGGTGTTGTAGCAGTGGTGTTCTAGCGGCGAGTTTACCTCGCCACTTGGCGGCGTCAAGCCGCCTCTACATCAAACCGCCAATTCCTCGCAATGGTGAAAAAAGTATTGCAAAAAAGTACCCATTTTTTGACAAGTACCCAATTTTTTGCTTGACAAGCTCGAACAGGTTTGATAGCCTATAATCGTGGTCGGAATTGTGGACACATTGTCGCAGGCAGGCAACACCTCAGGCCGTCGGCGGCGTAACGCCCTGGCATTCCGGAATGGCGGAAAAGTCGGGTAACTACAGAAAATGGAAAATAGTGGGAACGAAGCTAAGAAGTACTTGAAAACAAAGGACATCACTTTTTTAAGATGCGCAAACTATGCGCATATTGTGTGCAATTTTGCACAAATTCGACGCCCAAAGGAGCAAAGTTGGCCCACTTCGCGCAAAACGAAGCTAAGACTTTCGAGTGGGAAGGCAAGCCGGAATCTGACAAAAAGGCGGCTAGACGAAGTGCCTTGGAGTGCGGCAGCGGAGCTGCCGCCTTGGAATCCGGCGCGAAAGGCGGTAGCTACGCAGGCGTTCCGCCTGCCGGGATCTCTTATGCCATCACACTGCCCCGGGAAGGCAGGCGAAACGCCTGCGCTGGTTGGGGGGTCAAGAGTGCATATGGATCGTCGCGAGTTCACGGTGCGGCCGGCCTAGGCGGCGCCTTGCGGTCGCCGACCGGCTCCCGGGTGGGCCACGGTGCAGCCCGGCGGCCCCGTCTAAGTGTAATAGGCTAGATTAATATGACCGGGCACGGCCCGGCAGCTCTCAAGATCGAGGCGAGGAGGCAGGACGGTATGCGGCGCAGGATGGGCCTGGGTATTTCAATTCTGGTTATAGGTTTGTATGCTGCTAACGGAGCAGATGATACGAAGCGCTTCGATGGGACGTGGGATACTACGGTCTCGTGCACGAACACCGAGGGCGCGTTGGGCTACTCCTATCAGTTCCCGTCCACGGTGAAGGAGGGCGTGCTGCACGGAGAAAAAGGCAAGAAGGGCAAGCCTGGGTGGCTGGTGCTGGATGGAACAATCCTCCCTGACGGCACTATGAAGCTTTACGCCAAAGGCCTAGTGGGCGCGCAGGAAGTCGCCGTCGGCCACCGCCCGGCGGGCAGTCCCTTCGGCTATCATATCGAGGGGAAGTTCACCGAGAAAGAAGGAAACGGCAAGCGCGTGGAGGGGCGCCCGTGCGACGTGACTTTCGCCAAGCCGTAGTCCTGCCAGAATGAACGCCCCAGCACTCCTCTGCATCTTTCCCGCATCTAATCGGAAGTGTGTAACGGCGCGGAGAGTCCTGGCCGGAAATCGAGGCGCCGTTGCGCTGAGACGTGGCGGGAAGAACTCGCGCCACGATTCGGGAAGGTGCCTATGGCGAGCAAAAACAACAAGCCGGGGAGTCGGCCCAAAACTCAGAAGCGAGCGAGACGGAAAGTGAGGGTTGAAGGCGCGCCCACGAACACCATCGTTCCGCAACCGCTTTCCGCTCCGGGAGCGCCGCAATTGGGTTCGGCGCTCCAGGCCAGCGAGTTGACGTTCAAGGGCCCGCAAGCCGAGGAAGCGGCGAAAGAGTTGGAAGAGGAATCTTCCACTGACACGGCCGGCCAATCGGGGAGCTTGCAGGGACTTTCCGACCAGGCCGACGCGGATGGCGAGAGCGTGGACGAGTTGCTGGAGGAAGGAAATGCCTTCGAAGCCGAGGTCGTGAAGGCCGTGGAAGACGCTTCCGAAGTCGATGAACGGGGCTTGCGGCCGCGCGAGGTTCCGGAAGATGATGTGCCGGAGGAGTATCGGGATCGCGAGACTTGACAGGCGGCGCAGCCGCCGCGACCTTGCGACGGTTTGCGATGGTTAAGGCAAGTCACCGGATATCTCGTGCCAACTCGTCGGCGTTCTTGCGGCGGACGCAGAATCGTCGCGCTGAGGGCGGTTATCGCGCGTCCAGAATCAACACCCAATCATTTGTTCCCGTCCCGTTGTCGCCCGGTGTGCGCAAGCGAGGAGCGGCGCGATCTCGAAAGGGCGAACCCTCTACGGCAGTCGATTTCCCGTTGGTCGGGTTGTACCAGCGAGCGTTGACCGGCTTCGCAAATCCTCCCAAGGCGATTCCCAATTCGCGTTGCGCGGTGCCGGTTGAGGGGATGTAGGTGACGGAGAGCGTGCTACCCTCCGTCACTGCCGTGAGCGCCGTGGCGGTGTCGGCGCCGAATCCTTCCGTCACCACGGCATGGTTTTCCTCCGGCGCCAACCGCTGCCACGGCAGGTGCGCGAACAGAGTGCCGAGAATAGCCATGTCGTGCGAGCCTGCGGCGCCGAGGGCTGCGCGCCAGTCCATTTTGGCCGGGTAGAGTCCCGGGCCATCAAAGTGCCAAATGGGATTGTTGCCGAAGAACTGGCCGCAGGCGCCGCTGAGCATGGCCCAGTAAGCCTGCCGTCGAATCAGGTCTGGAGTGGAATCGTGCTCGTCCTCGTAGGTCGTCTCGAGCAGCACGAACGGGCGTACGGGCCGGCGCCGGTACTCCGCCAACATGGGACGAAAGAGCGTCTTCTCGCTGCCGTAAAAGTTATTGATGGTCAGCCAAGCTTGCTCGCCGAAGGCCGCCACGGCCGAACTGTTCGGCGAGTGATGGGCGGTCATCAGATGGGCGGGGTCTTGCTCCCGGATTGCCGCAGCCAAATCGTTCACGACCCACTGATCGGGCGGGTCTGGCGTGTAATCGCCGCCCAACATCCAGACAATATTGGGCAGATCTCTGAACCGCTGGCCGACGAATCTGCCGTAGGCGCGCAGCTTCTCCCGGCCTCCGGCTTTGATCTCCTTGAAAAAGCCCTCGTCGCCTCCACCGTAGCCGAGATAAGCAGGGGCGAGCCACACGATCAAACCGTGTTCGCCGGCTTCTTGCACAACCTGGTGAGCAAAATCGAAGTAGGCTGAATTGGGAGTGGAAAAGTCGCCGGGCGTAGTGAACGGCGCGAGGCCCGAGCGCGTTTTGGGCGGCGAGGTGCAGAACTTGTGCTCGAGCAGGTTGACGATCAGCGAATTGAAGCCGCGGCGCTGGCGGTCTTCCAAATAGACTTGCCGAGCGGCGTCATCCGGTTGGACAATGAGCGACCAGGGAGAATCCCCCACCACCAGGAAGGGCCGGCCCTGTTGATCCACCAGATAGCGGCCATTGGCGCTGATTTTCAGAAGCAAATCAGACGCGGGCGCGTTGGCGGCTGGCGCTGCCGCTGCGCTCCGCGCCGGACAAGGGGTGAGAAACGTGAAGATCAGCGCGGCACAAGAAGGCGTTAATCGGTTCTTCAATCTCATCTTCTCAATCCCGCCGGAGAGTTCGCTCCGAGTATTCCCGCCACATTTTCATGGTTCTCAATTGCCGCTTGCCGGCGCCGGAGCAGAGTCCAGGAACTCGTAGCGGTCGCGATGTTCTTCTGGACTCGCCTGGCACTCGACGTTGATGTGCATCACGTCGTGGGTCTTTCCGAACTGCGGCCAGTTCGCCAAGCCCGCGCCATTAGGATCGCCCGTCTTAATGAAGTTCGCCCAGTAGGCGTTCATGGTCTTTGCTACCTGGTAGTCGTCCGGCTGCCAGTCCGCTTTCTTCGAATCGAGCATCGTGAAGACGTACTCGAGTTCCGCGGCGTGCGGCGAGCCAAAGGTCTTCAGGCCGGTTCCTTTCTCTGCGGCGGGGATCGGCACCGTGCGATCGAACTGGTAGCGATAGACCGGGTTTCCGGCTTTGGCCTGCACGTCGATCCATTTCCACGTGCCGAACACAATGAACTGGTCGCTGGCCAGATCGCCGGCCGAGCGCAGCGCCTCCTCATCCGTCGACGCGCCGTACACTTTCAAAGCGGCGTCGGCGCGAGGCCCAAACTCGCGGCGCAACTGGTCGGGAAACGTCTTGGCGTTCGGCTTCTCCTTGGCCATCAGCACGGCCATCCGGATCTCGTCCGCGTTCCAGCCCGCCAGCAGCGGAACCTGGCTCTGCTTCCCTTGGGCAAAGATGGAGGGAACATCGGAGGGTAGGAAATAGCCATCCACAATGGGCCAGAAGCCGAACCCATTGTTTCTCTTCGAAGCTGCACCCAGCAGGTCGGCAGAGGACATGGCGCGCAACTCGGCGAGGCTCTTGCCGCCGCCGACCGATGCCGCGAACCGCGCGCCTTGCTTCTCGGCGTCCGCCAGCGAGAGCGGCCCGCGCCCGCCAACCTGACCGAAGAATGCCCCGCTTTCGCCGATGGCTTGCTGAAACAGGTTGTGCGAGAGCGGAGAGGCCATCAGCGCGCTTACCGAGAGCGATCCGGCCGATTCTCCTCCAATCGTCACCTTTTGCGGATCTCCGCCGAAAGCGGCGATGTTTTTGCGCACCCATTCGAGCGCGGCAACTTGATCGAGCAATCCGTAATTCCCCGACGCTTTCTGCGGCGATTCCCGCGTCAGCTCCGGATGAGCGAAGAAACCGAAAACGCCCAGGCGATAATTGGCGTTCACCACCACGATGCCCTGTTTCGCAAAGCTCTCGCCATCGTACCGGGCTTCGTCGTTCGCTCCCGCCGCGAAGCCTCCACCGTAGAACCAAAGGTAGACCGGGAGCTTTGCACCCTTGGCGCGCGCGGGTGTCCAGATCGTCAGGTTAAGGCAGTCCTCACTCATCTCCTGGCTGCGAAAGACGATGTCGCCAAACACCTTGCCCTGCACGCAGCGTGGGCCGAACTCTACCGCCTTACGCACTCCCTTCCAGCGCCGCACCGGCTGGGGCGGGCGCCACCGCAACGCACCCACCGGCGGCGCTGCGAACGGAACTCCCCGGAAGACGCGGAGTGTCGAGTCAGCATTGACAGTGCCCTCGAGCGTGCCGCTTGCAACCTTCACCCGATCTGCCGCCAAGACTGTTGTCGTCAACGTCACAACCATCAGCATAAGGCTAGTTCTCATTAAGCCGAAATTGGTCATGGTCATCTCCGTGCGAATGTCGCTCTCCCGCCCCTTCGTCGCGAGTTACCAGACGCGCCAAAACAAAGGCGGCATTCGCTGGTTTTAGAAGCCGCCCAAGGTTATCAAATGCCTCAGAGAATTGCGAGGCAGAAATCGCCTCAACGGCCGCAGCCCAAAGCGCCTGCGCCGTCCTCTCCACTTCGGCTGAGTTGTCACACAGTCGGCAGACATAAGCGTCGCTATTGGGGAGTCTTTGACACAGGCTGACGGTTCGGGGTGTATACTGCTGTCGCTGGAAGGATAGCATTCTCCGCAGTACGCAGGAGCACATGATGTTGCGCTTCATCAGGTCCCTATCTTTTGGGGTCGCTCTATTGCTGGTCAGCGGGATAATCATGGGCGCCGCTAAACCAGTACGAGTTAGTGGTGGCTTGCTTTCCGGAACGACCGACCAGAACGGAATCACAGCCTACCTGGGAATCCCGTTCGCGGCGCCGCCGGTCGGCGAGCTGCGCTGGCGTCCTCCGCAACCGGCTGCACCATGGCAGGGCGTGCGTGAAGCGAGCCATTTCGGGGCGAGTTGCATGCAGAGCCAGCCCGGCTCGCGGCTGCCCTGGACCGAAGAATTCATGACGCAAGGCCCGGTAAGCGAGGATTGTCTTTTCTTGAACGTCTGGACGCCCGCGAAGTCGGCGAGCGAAAAGCGGGCGGTGATGGTCTATTTCTACGGCGGCGGCTTTAACGAAGGTTCAAGCTCAGTGGCCGTCTATAACGGCGCAACGCTGGCGCGCCAGGGGGTGGTCGTGGTTACTCCCAACTACCGCGTCGGCCCGCTCGGATTCCTCGTTCATCCTGAACTGACGAAGGAATCCCCGCATCGCTCCTCCGGAAACTACGGGTTGTTGGATCAGATTGCGGCCGTCGAGTGGGTGCAGAAGAATATAGCAGCATTCGGGGGCGATCCCGCGCAGGTGACCATTTTCGGCCAATCCGCCGGAGCAATTTCGGTGGCTGACCTGATGCGCTCGCCTTTAGCCCAAGGTCTTTTCGCTCGCGCCATCGCCGAAAGCGGCCCTGGGCTTTTTCCGGAAAACCTGCATGGCGGGGGAGCGACGCTCGAGCAAAGGGAGCAGCAGGGCCTCAAATACGCGGAAGCAAAGGGAGCTCATTCGCTCGCCGAGCTTCGCGCCCTTCCGGCCGCAGAGTTCTTTAAATCCGCGTCTGGCCTCCCGGGTGGCAATTTTCCCGTGACGGACGGATGGGTGCTCACTGCGAAGCATCCGGCGCACGAGGTCCCGCTCATCGCCGGCATGGTCGCCGGCGACGCTGCCTTCGCCAGCGGATTCGGCCCGCCGCAGCCGCCCACCGTCGCCGCCTACACGAGCAACGCGCAGAAGACGTACGGCGACAAAGCTCAAGACTTTTTGAAGCTCTATCCCGCCGACCAAGACGCTGACGTGCCGGCCGCCAGATCAGCCAGCCAGGCAGACCGGGCGCGAGTGTCTATCGATGTCTGGTGCGAGACCCAGATCAAGAGGAGCGGAAGGGTCTACACCTACTTCTTCGATCGTCCCATTCCGTGGCCTGCGCACCCTGAATTCGGCGCCTTCCACACCTCGGAAGTACCGTACATTTTTGAGACGCTCAAGCTGCTCGACCGGCCGTGGGAGCCGGTGGATTTCAAGGTGTCGGAAATGATGGCGTCGTACTGGTCCAACTTCGCCAAAACAGGTGATCCCAATGCGCCTGGCCTTCCGCAATGGCCAAGTTACGACCCGGCGAGTCACCTCACGATGGAACTGGGAGAGCGCGCCGGAGTGATGCCCGTGGCCGACCCCGCGAAGGTCGAGTTCTTTCTGAACCATTTTCGAAACTGATGACGCGCTTGCAGGAGAGCGTCCGTGGTCCGTTGTCCGTGGTCCGTTGTCCACAATTCGCACCACCGCTGTCATTCTGAGCGAATCGAAGAATGACAGAGAAGCAACCGACAACGGACCAGGGACAACGGACAACGATTTTCAGATTGCCACCTGCTGCGCCTTCTTATCGCGCAGGGTCACGTTAGCGATGAGGGGCTTGGCCCAGAAAGCGACGCCGAGCACCCAGCCAAACGTCAGGTAGAGGAAGAGCATCCCGGTGCGGAGTCCGAAGGCATCGCCGATGCGGCCGATAATCAACGGCACCACCGCGCCGCCCATAATCCCCACACACAGAATGCCGGCCAGCGGACCGTGGTATTCGGTCACGGAATTCAATCCCAGAGAAATGATGATGGGCCACATGACTGAGGCGAAAAAGCCCATGGCGGGGAAGGCGAGCTTCGCAGCCGCGCCGGGGCCAAACAGAGCGACGCTCAAGCAGAGGAGCGCGCCGAGGGCGAAGCCGAGCAAAACCCTGCGGCTGTCGAAGAGTTTGAGCAGCAGCATGCCGAGCGCGCAGCCTGCGGTCATCAGGCCCCAAAACCAAGCCACCGCCGCGGCGCCCGTAGTGTGGGGATCGTAGCCGTGATACTGAGCGAGAAACTGGGAGATCCAGTCGGCGGTCCCCTGCTCGGATCCCACGTACATGAACACGCTGGCGAAAAACAACAGGACCACCGGCTTTCTGAGCAGGTGCGCATACATCTCGAAGGCGCCGGCACGCTCCTCTTCCGTGCGCGTCACCTGCGGGAAACGCGATGCCCATAGGGCGATCAGCATCAGAGCGATGACGCCAGTGAAGATCCAGTACATAAATACCCACGGCAAGCTGGCCGGGACCACCCGCTTCAGAATTCTTACCAAAAGATTCGCCTGCTGTGGAGTGGTCCCAAGATGAAGCACGACGTAAGAGTAAACCAGCGGGCTCACGAATGAAGCGGCGCCGAAAACAAACTGGGCGAACGCCTCATTGAAGGCGAAATGCTCTTCGCCGCCCGCCACGCGCAAGAGTGGATTGATCGCCACTTGCAGCATGGCCATACTCCCGCCGATCAAAAAGAGCGAAACGATCGAAACACGATAGACGGGTACGAGCGCGAAAAACAGCGCGCCTGCCATCGCCACCGCAAACGAGAACAGCATCACCTTCTTCTCTCCCCACGACTCCACCAGGGAGCCCGCCGGGATGGAGAGCACTCCATAGGCAATGAAGAATGAAAAAGGAAGCAGCGCGGCGGCCGTGAGGCTGACACGAAAACTCTGAATAATGTCTGGGATAATAGGTCCCAGGATATTCGTCAGAAAGGAAATGACAAAGAAAGTGGTCAGGACCAACGCTACGATGTACCTGCTTCGTTTCATGGATGAAAGCTGCTCCCTCTTGGAGTGCGGCAGCGAAGCTGCCGCCTTCGGTTGTCGGGCCCCTACTCGAGTACAAAGGCGGTAGCTTCGCTACCGCACTCCAAGGCCCCTACTCGGACGTTGTCACTTTGGAGCCCAACGTGAACCGGCCCGCCTCTCGACCGCGTTGGGCGGCCAGCGCCAGGGTCATCATTTCGACCGGTAAAATCTCGAGGATGGGCAGCAAGCCTTCCGGCACATCAGGAATCCGCAGGGCCGCGAGTTCCGCGTCAGTTCCCAGCAGTTCCGCTCTGCCACCGTTCGCGCGGATATCCGTAACCAATCGGGAATTCAATGCCCTCGCTCTCTTGTCGCCGGCAAAAACCAGAACGAAGGTCTCCTCATTCAGCACCTCGAATGGTCCATGCCGTAGCGCGGCACTGCTCATTCCTTCCGAGTGAAAATGAGTCGACTCTTTGATGATAAGGCCCCCTGTCCCGGCGGCGGCGAGCGACCCTCCGCGCCCTACCAGGAAGAGGTCGCGGACGCCCTCGAGGCCGGCAGCCAATTCGAGGACGTGATCTCGCCAGGATTCGAGGTAGCGTCGAACTGCCGGCGCCGCCTCGGCCAAGTGGCCGGCAGCCTGTACAGAAAGGTCCGCGACGAGAAGCAATCCCAGTTGGCGAAGCGCCAGGAGCGCCGTCACATATGTTTTGCACGAAACCGAAAACTCCTGCCCCGCGCTCGTCAAGAAAACGCAATCCGACTGAAAGGCCAAAGGGCTGTCTTCAGTGTTGGTCACGCCGATAATCTGCGCGCGTCGTGCGTTCAAGTCCAAGAGGCGTACGGTTTCGGCGCTCCTTCCGGATTGAGACACGGCGACGATCAGAGTCTGGCGATCCAAGAATTCCGGGAAGTAGTGCACCAGTTCCGAAGTCTCGAGCATGAGTGCTGAGACGCCTTGGGAGTTGAGCAATACGTGGAGCGGATAAAGTGCGTAGAAAGACGACCCCATTCCGGTTAGAACGACTCGCCGTAATTCTCCCGCCTTTATCCGGCGTAGAATCTCGGGGAGACTGCTGGGAACGCTGAGTCCGGCGAGCGTCGCTTCCAGCGCCCGGGGTTGTTCCAGGATGTCGCGAACGTAGTCGTTTTCAATAATATTATATTTGGTAATATGGACCTCCCTTAAGCACATGAGTCGGATGTGAGCTCGTCGCTCTGGTGCCGCAGGGCGAGACAGCGGCCTCTGCGGAAGTCAAACTACATGAACGACCCCCTCACCCGTCCCGCCCCGGCTGATGAAAGCGCCGGCTGCGGGCCACCCTCTCCCCCAAGGGGGCGAGGGTTGGTTGACCACTCACGACCCTACAGAGCGAAACGTTGCTGCCAAACTTGCGCGGCGCCAATCAGCGCCACGTCCGGGCCAAGCGAGGCCAGCGCGATCTCGACGCGTTCAAAGGGGACAAGGCGGCAATTCTCGCGGACGGACTGATGAATGCGATCGAGAAACAGGTTGGCGCTCTTCATAACGCCGCCGCCCAGCACGATGGCATCCGGCGTAAACACGCTGATGATGTTAGCAAGCCCTACGCCCAGGTAGTAGCCCTCGCGCTCCACCGCACGCCGCGCCCACTCGTCACCCGCCCGCGCGCGGTCACAGAGAAGCCTGGCGCTCATCTCCGGGCTTTGATAGCTTGCCGGGGCGTTGGCCTGAATCCACTCCACCATGGCAGGCCCGCTAGCTAGACTCTCCCAACAACCGCGAGCGCCGCACGAGCAGAGCGGGCCTGAGGGTTCGATCACGTGGTGGCCGATCTCCGGATGGCAATCGCCGGCGCCGCGATAGACCTTTCCCTCCAGAATGACGCTGGCGCCGATGCCCGTGCTGATCGTGACATAGACCAGGCGGGCCTTGCCCTTTCCCGACCCCCACACGGCTTCACCGAGGCCTGCCGCGTCAGCGTCGTTTTCCATCGCCGCTGAGACGCCGAACTCGCGGGATAACATCTGAACCGGGTTGCCGCCCTCCCAGCCCGGCAGCAGGTTCACATTGCCCAACGCGCCGCTCACCGGGTCCACAGGCCCGGTGCACCCAATGCCGATTCCCGTGATCTTAACCCCACACCGGCTTGCGCATTGGGTAACCATTTCGGCGACACGCCGCATCGCATTTGGCAAGCCGCGCGGCACGTCGGTGGGACACTCCGCCTTGGCTAAAACGCGCCCATTCTCATCCACGACTCCAACGGCGATTTTGGTGCCGCCGATATCAACGGCTCCTATCATGCTTGCCTCGCGCGCAAGACCCCCTCATCCTGAGCGAAGCGAAGGATCTCAGAGGTATGCGATTTACGAACAGATGCCGTGATCCTTCGCTGCGCTCAGGATGACAGCGGGGCGACGTTAGCGACTGTCCAAGTGCGGCCACGGGGCCGCCCCTACCTCCACTCGAACACCATTCCGCCGTAGGGCTGCAAGTCCAGTTCCCACTGCGAACCCTGAAATGGGGCTGGTCGTTCTCCCTCCGCTGTCAAGCGGCGCAGCGACTTGAATGGTTGAGAAGAAGTTACGGTTACATGTTCAGACTTACCATTGTGACTGACAACGATGACATAACCATGGTCTCGCGCGTCCAGCGACATCGCTTCGACCGAAGGCTGATCGGTGTGGAAGCGCGGCTTGACTCCGGCCCACGCGGCAAATCCTTGGTAGAGCCGATAAGTGTTCTCTTCCTTGTCAAACGCCGCAGGAACACTGGCCAAATAGTTCTCGAGGGGATAAGCGGAGAGCAAGGTCGCGCCTTTGCCCAAGCGGTCGGCTACGAGGGCCGGGCGGCCGTCCTGGTCCACGGCTATCACAGTGCCTCCGCGCGCCTCGAGCGTCGCCGCCCATTGCCGGGCGCTGCCTCCCCCTGCGGAATAGTGGAAAGTGTCTCCGGAATTCAGGCCTCCCCAAGCCGTTACGACCTTCAGGGTGACGTCGCCGGCGGGGGCATGATCCACCAAGCGGGCTCCGAATAAGCTCTCCATTTCCGGAATTGCCGTGTCGCCGCAAAGCGACGCATAGAGGGCTCCGCCCTCGGCAACATACTGTCGCGCTTTTTCCCAGAAGTCGGTGTGCACGTGGGTCAGGAAACTATCGGTGCTGGTCAACGGCGAGGGCAGAAGCAGCAGGCGCCTCGAATGCCAATCCGAGTACTCGCGAGGGAAGTCCGCCTTGAAGCCGGCTTCTCGAGCCAGAATGAACGAAGAGAGCCAACTCCCGGTCAACCACTCATTCTCCTCCGACAGGTCCGGGGGCCGCTGCCCAACCACCGCAGCGCCTTCATCGGTAGAGGTGTAAGGAACAATCGAAGGGCCCGTGAGCCCAAAGTGGGATTCGTCGCCGTAAGGCTTCGACCACTCGTTGGGGACGATGATGCCGGCTTGGGCGGGCGCGGGAACGATTCCCGCAAGATCCATCCTGCCGACAATCTTCTCAAACTCTTCAAACATTTTCCCGGATGGGCGCTCCTTGCCCTCCCAAGTCGTCAAGCCGAACTGGGTTTCGTGCGGCGAGCGCAAGTACGGCACCAGGCGGTACTGGCGGGGCGCGGCGTCGGTATAGCACCAGACCAGGAAGCCATTGGCTCCTGCGCCCAAGGCTGAATACAGATTGGCTCGCAGGTAGGCGGTGATCTGTTCGGGCTCATACTGAGCTGAAGAAGCTCCGATCTCCTGGACCATAACCGGGCGCCCGGCGCCTCCCGAAAGTGCCGTTTCGAGGGCTGCGGCGTAGGTACCACGCGCGGAGAGCATCGGATCGGGAAAAAGCTTTTGCGCGTAAATCGAGTACGGATGCACGCTGAAGAAATCCACTTCGTCGAGCAAGTTGTCAGGGCGGAAGGGGCCGCGTCCCACATCTTCCATGCTGGTTCCCACCACGATAGGGTGGAGAGAATCGGAACGGCGGATGGCGCCGCGCAGCAGGCGCGTCCAGTTGATGGCCATGGAATCCGAGGTTTGCTCGGAAATCCAGAAGGGCGGCTCGTCGGTCAAGTCCCAGGCGAGGATGGCGGTTTCGTTGGCATAGCGGCGGGCGAACTCGGCGGCGAAGTCGGTCTCGAGCCGCAGCATGTAAGGATCGGCTTGAGGATTGCGGCCCTGGCGATAGGGCACATCCCAAAAGGCCTCTCCCACCTCGCCTCCGATCAGGAGCATGGGGTGAAGATAGATGTGATGGCGATGCGCTAACGAAATAAGAAAATCGAGCCCCTTGAAAGCCTCGGGATTGAAATCGCCCGGCCGCGGCTCGAACCATGCCCAGACCATATCAAGTCGAATGGTGTTGAAGCCCATTTCGTGCATGCGCGCGAAGTCAGCCTCGATCGCTTTCGGGTTCCAATCGTAAGGCCACTCCATCGCGGCTTGGGCGGGAACCCAGTTGGCGCCCACCGGAATGAAGGAGTGGCCGTCGTGCGAGAAGTAGTTGCCGTCGAGTCGAACGGCCGGCAGCCGCGAGTTCTGCGATCCCGTCTGCTCAGTTGATTCCCCACCTGCGTTCAGTTGACTTGCATCGTCGAGTGCGTTTCCGGATGCGCAGGCCAAGCACAAGATCACCACGCCCAAGAGATGCCGCACAATTCCACCCGGCAGCCGACGCCTGTTCATCGTCCGTCGTCCTTTGGTAGTCTTACAGTGTGAATTTGTAGCGGCGAGTTTACCTCGCCAGGTGGCGGCATAAAGCCGCCTCTACATCAAACTGTACTACTACCCGTCCTTTCGCGAGACACCAGGAAGAGCGAGATCAGTTTATACTATTTCGATTGAAAGTGCCGTTCTAACCATATACAGTTTGCTAGCTGTATGGGCAGCGCTGGTGGCGGCGAATCGGCAGCCTCGAGCGACCCTACGACAACGGGAGGATACGTTTTCATGAACAGTCATCAGATGAATCGTCGGGAATTCATGGGGACCGGCGCAGGGGTTGCGGCGCTGGGGTCGGCGGTGAAGACTACGCTGCTCTCGCCCCGCCCGCTACAGGCTGCGGCGCGCGCCGTTCCGCCCAGTGACCGGGTACGCTTCGCTTCCATCGGGACGGGGGTGGAAGGCTGCACCATCCTGCAGGCTGCATTGAATTGCCCGGGCACGGAGATTGTCGCGGCCTGCGACCTGTACGACGGCAGGCTGATTGCCGCCAAGGAATATGCCAAAAAGGAGATCTTCACCACTAAGGACTATCGCGCCATTCTCGACCGCAACGATGTGGATGCGGTCCTAGTGGCCACGCCCGACCACTGGCACGCCAAGATTACGCAGGACTCCTGTGCGGCGGGCAAGGATGTTTACTGCGAAAAGCCTATGTCCCACACCGTCGATCAGGCGTTCGCCATGGTAAACGCCATGCAGACGCACAACCGTATTGTGCAGGTGGGCAGCCAGTGCCGCAGTTCGATTGTCTTCGCGAGGGGCAAGGAGATCTTTGAGAGCGGCGTGCTGGGGCAGGTGACTGCCGTCGAAGCTTGCCTGGATCGCAACGACGCCAGCGGTGCCTGGGTCTATCCCATCCCCCCCGACGCCAGCGAGCAGACCATCGATTGGAACCGGTTCCTGGGCGACGCCCCCAAGCGGCCCTTCGATCCCATCCGCTTCTTCCGCTGGCGGTGCTTCCGGGATTATGGCGAGGGCCTGCCCGGCGACCTTTACGTCCATATGTTGACCGGAATCCACTTCATCGCAGGAATTACTTCGCCGCCATTGCGGGCCTCCAGCATGGGGGGCATCATGCGCTGGACCGAAAACCGCGAGGCGCCCGATCTGATCTGGACGTTGTACGAATATCCCACCTTCCGTCTTTCCATGCGCTGTAACTTGAATAACGAATCGCCCTACGTGGTGCGTTACTTCGGCACAAAGGGTACGCTGGAACTCAAGAACGATGTCCTTACCGTCACGCCCCAAAACACCGCGCCGCAGCCGGAAGGATATTCGATTCTAGGTTGGCCGGAAAAGCTGCGCATGGAATATCTGCAAGAGTGGCGCAAAGAACATCCTGGGACAGTGCCGGGTAAGTACACTCTGATCGAGTCCGCGCAGAGCTTCCAGGCGCCTCCGGACTATGATTATCAGGTCGACCACATGAACAACTTCATGGAGTCAGTGCGCACTCGGCAGCCTTCGGTCGAGGATGCGGTTTACGGGAAGAACACCGCCATTGCCTGCCACATGGCGAACCATTCCTACTTTAACAAGACGATTGCTGTGTGGGATGAAGCGGGTCGCAAAATCCAGGGTGCGTAGCGTAAGAGTGGAGTGCAATGAATGGCTGCCGCACTCCCATGCACGCACGAACTCAAATGAAAGCCACGCTCGAAGTCATCAACCAGATGCAGGCCGATGGAGTGATCGGCAAGTACGCCATTGGGGGCGCGGTAGGCGCAACCTACCACCTCGAGCCATCGGCAACGCAGATTATTGATGTTTTCGTCGATCTGGCGGGCCGTCCCGGCCTTCCACTATTTTCGCTGGCGCCGATTTATGAATATCTCATGGCCCGCGGCCATAGGATCGAAAAAGAATATCTGATCATCGAAGGATGGCCTGTGCACTTCCTTCCTGCAAGCGGCGCTCTTGAGGAGGAAGCGCTCGAGGAGGCTGTCGAGACGGAGGTGGAGGGAACGGTCGCTTGGGTTATCACCGCTGAACATCTGGCGGCCATGACCCTAAAGACGGGCCGAACAAAAGACTTTGCTCGACTCCTGCAATTTGTGGAAGCGGGCGCTTTCGACGCGTCGAGACTCGACCTCATCCTCGAGAGGCACGGACTGCTCGCGAAGTGGCAGGAGTTCGAGTTGAAGTTCCTGCCGCGAGACCAATCGTAGTGACGTGACCCTGCCCGGAGGGCCGGCACGGCGAATTCAGGAGGCCAGCCTATGCTGCAACCAACCTACGCACTCAGTCGGAGGAAGTGGTGGATCGGAACGACCGTCGTACTTGCCGTTTATTTCAGCCTGGGGATCAGCGTTGCTCACTCGCAGTCGGCGGACTCCTCCGCCATCCCTGCTTTCGAAAACGTGCTCTATGGCGCGGCTTATTACCACGAGTACATGCCCTATGACCGGCTGGACAAGGATGTGGCTCTCATGCAGGAAGCGGGCCTCAACGTGGTCCGGATGGGGGAATCCACCTGGAGCCTGTGGGAACCCTCCGACGGCCATTTCGAGTACGCCTGGATGGACCGGGTGGTGGCCGCCATGGCGAAAGCCGGGATCAAGGTCATCATGGGCACCCCGACCTACTCAATTCCGACTTGGCTCTACCACGCGCACCCGGAGGTTCTGGCGCGTCCGCTGGGCGGGGCAAAGACCTTCTACGGCATGCGGCAGAATATGGATACGGATAGTCCCATTTATCGCTTCTATGCCGAAAGAGTGATTCGCAACCTGGTCGAACATTACAAGGACAGTCCCAACGTGATCGGTTGGCAGCTCGACAACGAAACGTCGTCTTACGGCGCCTCGAACCGCGATGTCTTCGTGGGCTTTCTGAATCATCTGCGCGAGAAATTTGGCTCGCCCGCCAATCTGAACGCTGCATGGTTCCTCAATTACTGGGGCGAGGACGTGAACGAATGGGAAGACCTGCCCACGCGCGACAGCGCTCAGAGCACCGGCTATAAACTCGAATGGTCGCGCTGGTCGCAGATGCGGGTGACGGATTTCCTCGCTTGGCAGGCTGCGCTGGTGCGCCGGCACCGCCGCCCCGACCAATTCGTCACCACCGATTTCGCCGGCGCCCTGCATTCCGATGTGAACGAGCAAGCCATCGCGAACGCGCTGGATGTCCCCGCCATCAACGTCTATCACGGCACGCAGGACCATTTCGACAACACGCAGCAATCCCTGAACGAGGACTTTATGCGCTCCGTGCGGGGAAGCAATTTCCTGGTGACGGAGACCAACGCCCAAACCACGGATTGGACCTCGTCCTACCAGTACCCGCCTTACGACGGTCAGTTCCGCGAAGACGTCTACACACACCTCGCCAACGGAGCGAATATGGTCGAGTACTGGCACTGGGCCTCGATTGCCGCTAATCAGGAGACCTACTGGAAGGGCGTCCTCTCGCACGATCTGGAACCCAACCGCGCCTACGCCGAGGTTTCGCGCACTGCGCACGAACTCGGGAAGATCGGTCCGCATCTCGTCGATCTGAAGATCTCCAATCCCGTGGCCATCTTGTGGAGCCGTGATTCTTTGAACGCCATTTCGTTCATGCCCTTCGCAGCGGCCGGGCGGCAGTGGTCGGCGGCGCCGCCCGCGGCGGACTACGGTTCGCTGGTCCACCAGTTTCACAAGGCGCTCTACGACCTCAACGTGGGCGTGGACTTCGTTTTCCCGGACACGCCTGATTTCTCGCGTTACAAGCTGTTGGTGGTTCCCGCCCTTTATATTGCCGACGACGCGCTGCTCAACCGCATCGCGGACTACGTTAAGAGCGGCGGGCACGTGGTGATGACTTTCAAGAGCGGCTTCTGCAACGAGAATTCGGCGGTGCGCTGGGTGCGCGCCCCCGGACCCTTGCGCGAAGCGGCGGGATTCAGCTACCAGGAGTTTTCCAATCTCGAGAAGCCCCTGGCGCTCAAAGGTGACCCCTTCCATGCGGGAGACGCCAACAAGGTCAGCTACTGGGCTGAGTTCTTAATGCCGGAGCACGCGCAGGCGCGCGCCTTTTACGACCATCCCTTCTTCGGACGCTGGCCGGCCATTACGGAGAACCATTTTGGATCGGGAACGCTGCTCTACGAGGGAACCTACCTCTCCGATACGCTGCAAAAACTGGTGCTGCTCGAGGTGTTGAAGGAGACCGCGCTGGCCGGTCCGGATCAACAACTGCCCGCCGCGGTTTGGGTCAGGCACGGTGTGAATCGGATGGGCAAGCGGATTCATTACTATTTCAACTATTCCAGCGTGGCAAAATCGTTCGCTTATCCTTACGCGGCGGGGAAAGATCTTCTCACCGGCAGCACCGTTACGCATTCCGGATCCGTCACCCTGCATCCGTGGGACCTCGTAATCGTCGAGGAGGATTAGCGTCGAATACCCTCGCCCCCCTGAGGATGCGCGAAGCGCCTTGGAGTGCGGCGGCTTGACGCCGCCTTGGAGTCGCCACGGCCCGCCGACTACGTACGCGCGGCAGAAAGGCGGCGTCAAGCCGCCGCACTCCAAGACGCCTGCGGCGCAAGCCGAGTCACAACTGGCAATTCCACCCTCCGTCCACAAGAATTGTGGCCCCGGTTATGTAGGCGGATTCCGGGAGGCAGAAGAACACCACCGCGCCCGCGCAATCCTTGGGTTCGCCCAGACGCTTAATGGGGAACCGAGCCAGGCTCGCTTGCACGTTTTCCGGCGAACTGTAGAATTCGCGGTTGATGTCGGTGCGGATGGCCCCGGGCGCCAGGAAATTCACCGTTATTCCATGCGGCGCTAACTCGATCGCCATCCCTCTTCCCAGGTTCTCCAACCCCGCCTTCGTGGAACAGTAATGAGCTTGCGTCGCATTGGGCCGGATGGCGCCGATGGAGGTGGTGAGCACAATGCGGCCGCCGCGATGCTGGCGAATCATCTCTTGCGCGGCCAACTGGCAAAGGCGGAACGGGCCGGAGAGGTTGACCGCCAGGGTGCGCTCCCAGGTGGCCTGGCTGATTTCGAGGAAAGGTGTGAACGGGCATATTCCCGCGTTGTTGACGAGAATGTCGAGCCCGCCCAGAAACTCCACAGCTTGTTTCATCAAACGTTCGGCCTCCCGCCAATCGCCAACGTCCGCATCGATGGCCGAAGCGCGCCGTCCCCGTGCGCGGATCGCCTCCACGACTTCCGCCGCCGGCGCTCCATCCCGGTAATGATCGATGACGACATCCGCGCCTTCGACCGCCAGGGCTTCGGCGATCGCCCGCCCGATGCCGCGAGAGCTTCCCGTGACCAGTGCTTTTTTCCCCTGTAAACGCAATTGAGCACCTCCTGGTATGTATAGTAGCAAGCCTTCCCGCGCGCGAGTAGCGCGTGCGGAGGTTTTGTGCCACGATGAAAATGCGCGAAGCGCCTTGGAGTGCGGCGGCTTGACGCCGCCTTGGGATCCTACAGCCCGCTCATTACGTACGAGTGCCGGGAAGGCGGCGTCAAGCCGCCGCACTCCAAGGCGCCTTCGGCGCAAGCATATTCGAAGCAGACTCCAAGGCCGAGGGCCGTCCATCCGCTTTGAGAGGGTTGTTCATTCTCGTCTAACAGGAGAGAGCATGAAGATCACCGACATCAAACTTTACCGAGTCCGCTCCGGGACCGGCGGCGAGAAAGGCGCGGAGCAAGGCGAGTCGCAATATTGGGGCGGGGGATGGCAAACGCATGCGCTGATTGCCAATCCCATGTCCGTTCACCCCGCTTACGCCCGCTTGCGAACCCAATGGATGGGCGGCGGCCAGGACCCTTACGCCCTCGAGATCTTTACGGATGAAGGCGTCACCGGCCAGGTAGCGAACTACGGAGGCGGCGCTTTCTCCTGCGCGGTGATCCAGAACCATCTCCGTCGCTTTCTGATCGGGAAAGACCCCTTCGATATCGAGCTGCTCTGGGACCAGATGTATCGCTCCACCATGCCCTACGGGCTGGGCGGCGTGGTTTCAATGGCCATCAGCGGCGTCGACCTCGCCTTGTGGGACCTGCTTGGGAAGGCGCTGAAACAGCCGGTCTACCGCTTGTTGGGCGGCAAAACCAAGGATAAGATCCCCTGCTACGTGACCGTGCATCCGGAGCAGGCGGCCCTCTGGAAAGACCGTGGGTTTTTCGGGGTCAAGATTGCCGCTCCTTGGGGTGTGGCCGACGGCCGGGACGGCCTGCGCAAAATGGAACAGTGCGTGGCGAAGGTTCGCCAGGATCTCGGCGACGACCTCGAAATCATGATCGATTGCTACATGTCATGGAACATCGAGTTCGCCTCGCGCCTCGCGGAGCGAATCCGCGACTACGACGTGAAGTGGTTCGAAGATCCGCTTCAGAACGGCTGGGCGGAAGGTCTGAACAGAGAGCTGCGCAGCAAAATCTCGCCCATTCAAGTGGCCATCGGAAACATGGAATACAACTATAAGGCTTTCCACTCGATTCTGACCCAGGGAGCTGCCGACATCATCCAACCCGAAATCCAGTGGTGTGGGGGGCTGACGGCCGTGCGGCGCATCGCCGCCATCGCCAAGGCCGCGGACATCCCTGTAATTCCGCACGGCTCGGGCGTTTACAACTATCACTTCGTGCTTTCCAACACCAACTCGCCTTACGCGGAGTTCCTCACCGTAAGCGATGGAACGAGCGTGCGGCCCATCTTTGATGCCATGATCGGCGAACCCCTTCCCGAAAACGGCTGCGTGACCGTCCCCGACAGTCCGGGGTTTGGCGTCGAACTTAACCGCGATTACCTCGTCGCGGCGACGTAGGGGCAACCCTCGTGTTTGCCCGCACCTGGATGCACTAACCCGCACCGTCAGTTTCGGGAAGCCGGCGGGCGACGACACGGGCCGCCCCTACAACGCAGCGTCGCAACGGAACTCGACGTGCATGGTGTATCGTTTCTTGGCGATCATTGCGTGCTTTGCGCCTTTGCG
>Ga0187781_10000681_pt1 | contig 24679 bp, 13 predicted proteins | sample 0715_SJ02_MP02_2_FD_132447 | JGI IMG/M metagenome (GOLD analysis project Ga0187781, IMG submission 132447) | Tropical peat soil microbial communities from peatlands in Department of Meta, Colombia - 0715_SJ02_MP02_20_MG | ecosystem: Environmental > Terrestrial > Soil > Wetlands > Peat | place... | reverse complement strand
GTTTGCCGCGAAGACGCAATATTCTTTGACCGCGATTCCATCGAACACCGTCTCAATGTCCTCGGGATAGATGTTCTTTCCCTCTTCGGTGACGATCAAGTTCTTCTTGCGGCCGAAGAGCTGCAAGTGCCCGCTCGCGTCCATCCGCCCCAAATCGCCCGTGAGCAGCCAGCCATCCGCGATGGTTTCGGCGGTCATTTCCGGGTCGTCGAGATAGTGCGACATCACTGTCTTGCTGCGGACGGTCACTTCACCGATTCCCTCCGCGTCGGGATTCACGATTTTAACTTCCATTCCCGGCAAAGGTTTGCCGACTGTGTCCGCGCGAAACGGCTTGAAATCATTCAGTGTAATGGCCGTCCCCGCTTCCGTGCAGCCGTAGCCATTGCCGACGAGTACGCCGAGGTCGTAAAAAAACTGAAGCGTGGCCGGCTCGGTGAAGGCGCCGCCGACAAAGAGCGCCCGCAATTCTCCTCCGAACGCGTTGTGCACTTGCGGTAAAAGCAGCCGGCTGACTTTCAGGTGCGGCCGCTGGCGAGTGACCGCGCGGTTGATGCGGATCAATCCATCCAGCATTCGGCGGCGGCTTGCGGGCAATTCGTCGAATCTTTGGCGCAATCCGTGTTCAAGATTTTTCAGCACCATGGGCACAAGGCTCATGTACGTAATCTTGTATTTGGTGAATGCCTCGCGGATGTATTCGGGCCGTAGCGTCCGCAAGTGGACGACGGCCGCCCCGCAGGTGAATGGCCCGATGAAGCCCACCATGAAATCGATCGCGTGATTCGTTGGCAGGATGCTCAGGTAGCGCACGCCGGGCCAGAAAGGGTAGAGCGAAGTTAGCGCCACGCATTGTTCGAGATAATTTTCGTGCGTGAGGACGCAGCCTTTCGGCCGGCCTCCCGTGCCGGACGAATAGACGATGCAAGCGGCATCTTTCCGCGCGCGTGGCGCGAATACAGGGTCGCCTCTACCACGAAATTCCTCCCAGCGTTTTGCTCCGGGCAGATCGGCGCCCGCCGGCGCCTCTGTGACCAGAATCACGCGAGTGGCCAGATTCTCGAATCCCTCCGCCTGCGTGAGCGCACGCCACAAGTGGTATTCAACGATGAGAAATTCCGCTCGGGAGTGCGCCAGCAGCTTGAGCTGCTCGCCGGGTGTCAGCTTGTAATCGAGTGGCACGAGCACGCCGCCGCGAAAGAAAATCGCATAGGCGGAGATCAGCCACTTCGACTGATTTGTCATCAGAATCGCCGCGCGCGTGCCGGCTTGGAATCCGGAGTCTTCGAGAGCTCGCGCGAGTGGCATGGCCGCCTGTTTGAATTGGCGATAGGTGAGGCGAGCCTTCTCGCGGTCGCGGTCCGCTTCGATCAGGCAGACTTCATCGGGCCAGCGCTCGAGTGCGGCGCGCAAAGCTTCGCCGAGAGAATTGTATTGGCGGAGTTCCAGCATCAAAGGCGCGATTGAATTCGCTCGGCCAGAGTGCGGAAATCGCTCACGCCCTGCAGCTCGTAGTCGGGCAGCTCGATCTGAAAATGCTGCTCGAGGCGCGTGAGCAGGTCGAGAGCCTGCAGGCTATTGATGCCGAGTTTCTTGAAGAAATCGTCGTCCGGGGCAAGCTTCTCGCGCGGCACCTTGAAGTGCTGCGCGGCGAGCTCGAGGATTTGCTCCGTCGTGTTTTGCAATGTGCCCATGAACTTCTATCTTGCCACATTCGGGCTTGTCTATACCTGGTGCGCCTGCTTCTTCAGCACACTCACGGCAGATAGGGGAGCGCGTCGGCGCTTTCGACGAACTTGCGCAGACCGGCCTCGACCGCCGGGCGCGTGAAGAGCTCGCAGAAAATTTCAATCTCTCGCCGCAGCTCTTCATAGGGAACCGGCTTGATGAACCTCTTCGCCGCCGTAGCCGTCGCGCGGTCGAACTTCTTCAATTGCGCTGCCGTCGCGCGCGCCACTCGCAAGGCTTCGCCTTCCGCGGCCACCTGGCTAACCAGCCCCACGGCTTGCGCCTTCGCGGCGTTGATGCTCCGGCCGGTCAGCAGGAGGTCTCTCACCACCGCGTTTCCGACGTCACGCTTCAGGCGAGGAACCCCGCCGAAGCCCGGGATCAATCCGAGGCGCAACTCGGGGAAGCAAAAGCGCGCCATCTTGTCCGCGATGATCAGATCACATGTGAGCGCGAGCTCGAACCCGCCGCCGAATGTGACTCCATGGACCGCGGCGATCGTGGTGATGGGCGCCTCATCAATGGCGTTCATCACGCGATGGATGCGCTCGAGAAATTCGTGCACCGCGGAGGCTCGTTCGCTTGTCCGGAGCGCTTGCGAGCGCTCATACAGTTCACGAAGATCAGCGCCCGCGCAGAATCCTTCCGAGCGCGAGCTCGAAATAATCAGTGCGTGCGCCTCTTTCTGCAGCGACCCGAGAGAAGCAACGAAGGCCTCTAGGTCGGTCAGCATCGTCGAGCCGATTTCGTTGCAGGGCGCGTGGTCGAGGAGCAGCTCGATTGTGCCGTCCACCACGCTCCATGAAAGTGTTTTGGCCTCGTAGCTCTTCATGCGTTTTTCTTCTGAAATAGCTGGCCGATTTCGGCCGCATAACGCGCGGCGATGGCATCGCGCTTGAGCTTCCCGTTTGCCGTTAGCAGGCCATTTTCGATGGTGAAAGCCTCCGGCACAAGATGAAAGGCGCGAATCCGCTTGTAATGCGGCTGCGAAGCGTTCCAGTCATCTATGGCTGCCTGGATCCGCTCCGGCGTCAGCCCATTCGCCGAGCCGGATGCAAAGAGCCCCGCGAGAAAACTCTGCCCGTTGCCGATCAAGACGACCTGTTCCGCCTCCGGGAGAGCTCTTGCGAGCGCGTCCTCGAGCGGTTCAGGCGCTACGTTGTGGCCCGAATTCAGGATGATCACATTCTTCAGGCGTCCGGTAATGCCCCAATTTCCGCTCGCGTCCGCTTCGCCCTGGTCGCCCGTATGAAACCATCCACCTTGGAGCACCTTCGCGGTTTCCTCGGGGCGCTGCCAATAGCCTGGAAAAATATTGGGCCCGCGCACGAGAATTTCCCCATTCTCCCCGGCCTTCATTTCGGTACGTGGAATCGCAGGGCCGACGCGCCCGGGCACGGCACGATTCGGATCGTCCATCGTGCAAATCGCCGTCGTTTCCGTAAGCCCATATACTTGCAGAACAGGAATCCCGAGCATCATGAAAAAAAGCTGCGTCTCAATGGATAACGGAGCAGACCCGCAGATAAGCGCCTTCAGGTTGGGGCCTATGCTCCTTCGAATCGTGGGGAACATCATCGAGTTCGCAAGCCAAAGCCAAGCGGATTCGGCGACTCCAGCCTTTCCCTGGTGACGGCGCAAACACGCTTGTTGCGCATGAGAAAAAACCCTGGCAGTCATCCCGCCGCGCTGCTTGACGGTTTCCTCGATGCGAGTGCGCACGCGCTCGAGCAGAGTGGGAACGTTCAGGAAATAGTGCGGCGGCGCAAGCTTCAGCTCTTCGGCCAAATTCGAGAGGTCGGTCGAAAGCGAGAGCACGCTATTCCGAGAGAGCGCGGTTAGCATCAGAATCCACGAGCCGGCAAAGCAGAAGGGAAGATAGTGGAATATTTGTTCAGGCGTTTGCAGGCCACCAGCCGCCGGGGCTTCCGCTCGCCCCATCAATTGGTCGAGGCGCGCGTTGGTGCATTCGAGCATGTAATCCACATTCGCGGCGTTCAGCACCACGCCTTTCGGCTCGCCCGATGTTCCCGACGTGTAAAGGATCGTCAGGATATCGGCGTCCTCATGGTGTAAAGGCGGCGTCGCGCTGACGCTCTCGCCGGTAAATACGCTATCCACCAACGAGATTTTCGGCGCCCCAGGCCAATTCTTCTGAATTTCCGCGGCGTGCTCTGCGTCCCAGCAGCAGATGCGAGTGGGCGCGGAATCTTTCATCATTCCGACCAGCTCCGCGAGTGCTTGCCGCGAGTACAGCGGCACGGCGATGATACCTTCCGCCATCATCGCGATATCAAGCGCGGCCCATCGAATACTGTTCGGAGCAATCAGCGCGCCCCGGTCGCCTTTCTTCAATCCTCGAGCGAGCAGGAAATACCGCGCCTGCTGGACCATGGAGAGAAAATCCTCGCCGGTCACGGAAATTAATTCAGCGCCGCGCACTTCGCGCAGCACGGGCTCGCGCGCGGCTTGCCCGAGCCTTTCGAACATTTTTTCGAGGAATGTCATTGGTGAGTCAAAACGCCGCTGTGTGTTTCAAGCAACTTGCAGAGATTGGGGCTGAGCGGCGGCAGATAATCCTCCCACCCGAGCCTGCCGTGCCGAATCGGGAATTCCGGATATTGCCGCGCCACCTGCTCTTCGAAATAGACGCCCATGCGGGCCATGAGCTGGAGGTTGCGCGCCACGGCAGCACCCATCGCGTCTCGAATCTCTTCGGCCTGCGCATCGAGCAGGCGAAGCGACTCCGCGATCTTGTCCTCGAGATCGGCGTCCTCGACCCCCATCAGCAGGTGTTCGTGGCCCCTGTCGCGCATGAGATTGCGAATGCGTTCGTCCATGGTGACGCCCGCGGAGGGCACGCCGGCCGGCATGGTGGTGACGATAGCATGGTAGCGGGAGGAAAGCAGGCGATCGCAGGCGCGTAAAATGCTCACGATCTCGTACATGTCGTATTTATCCGAGGACAGGATCGGCGCGCCTCCGATCTTCTCAGCCATCCTCGCGCAGGCCTCCGCATCGAGCCTTTCCATGGCGACCAGGATGGGAAACACGTTCGCCGATTTCCGGTATTTCACAACCCCCGCAGCCATCGCGGCCAGATATTTCTCGTACTTCGCATCTACTTCCGGCCCCGCGCGATGAAAATAAATCGTCCGGTAGTAGCTTTTCTTGTAGGCGCCCGTGGTCAGATTTGCGAGCCGTTTCCCCACGGAGGCGCTTACAGGCCACCAAAAAGGATTGATCGGGCAGACGGCTAAAATCGGTGTGCGGCCGTCCCAGCCCGCTTCACGCAGCGCCTGCTGGGCGAAATCCGGACTGCGCGGCTCGAAGGTCCACGCCGTATCCGTCCCCAGCTCGGTGGGCACGCCCAATTTTCGCAGAACGGCCTGCGATTCGACGTTGCGCGTGATGACGAGGGAATTGCGGCAGAATCGCTTGACCATCTTTTCCAGCAACGGGTTCATCTCGCCCGCTTCTGCTCCCAGCGCGATGCTCAATTTGTTCTGCGCTGCGGCGATGCCGAGGGACCCGATCATCATGGTCGTGAGCGCGTCGGCAAATTTGCTCTTAAAGGTCGAGCCTTCGCACGCCACCACTCCGTCATTTTTCCTCACCTCGGAATGCAGGAACGTTGGATACACATCCGGAAGATAAACCTGCTTCGCGTCCCCGAAATACCCGCGCGAAAAATCGAAATTTTGAGACATTACACTGAGCGAAAGGTTTTCCGCGCCCAGAATGCGGCGCACCTGCCGCAGCATTTCCTCGACGCGCACATCGGAGCCCGTGTTGCGCGTGCCGTTGTATCCGGCGAAGAGCAGCTTCAATCTCGTGCCCGGTTTCCATGCTTGCCCGGCACCAAGAACCCATTCGAGCTTGTTCAGCTCGATTAAGCCGCTGACCCAGGCTTCCAGCACGAAGTCCATCATCGGCTGACGTCCTGCGCCGCGCCGGCCTGCGAGGAGACTCGTTCGTTTTCTGCGCCGGCAGGCCAGTCCTTGTACTTGTACATGAAATTATTTTCGCGGCTGAAGCGCAACAGTGGGTAGCTGTACTGCGAAAAGGGCACGGGGCGCCGGCCCATCTCCGCCACGACGCGTGAATTATCGAAAACCGTGTTCCACACCAGATAGGGGAGAAAAACTTTCAGCAGCGTCGCAAGCCCCCCAATCTTTCCAGCGCGCCCTGCCAGGGCGTTCACCATTTTCGATGAGGGCTGTTCGAGGCCGGGGACGAACATCGGCGCACGCTTGCCCTGCGCCGTCGCGAGCGCCTTGGTCAATTCCGTGAATGACTCGGATTCCGTCCCCGACGAAAGATGATAAATCTCATGCTCTGGCTTTTCTTTCTGGTGCAAAGTGGCGATGGCGTCCGCGACATAGTCCACGGGCACAATATCCACACGGTCCGTAGGGCGAAACGGAAGCGCCGGCAATCCAGCCAGAAAGACGAATGCGCGCACCATGTCGAACTGGTTCGTCTCCGGCCGGCGGCTGTCTCCCAGCACGATGCTCGGCCTGAAAATCGTGTGCGGCACGTCGGGAAGAAGTTGCCGGACCATGTGCTCGCAGAATTTCTTGGTGCGCGCGTAGGGATCGTAATCGGAGCGGTTCCAATCAATGGCCGTGTCCTCTTCCACTACCTCGTTCGCCCGCTGCCCGGCCACCGCGACCGTGCTCACATGACTGAACCGTCGCAAGCCGTGCTCATCGCGCGCGCGCATAGCGAGCTGAATCACCTCGAGCGTCCCGCGCAGGTTCACGTTGAGGCAGCTCTTCTCCGATTTGCGGTTAAGCGAGGCGGCGCAGTGAATCACCGAATCCGTCGTGCGAAGGAGGCGGCGATATTCGGCGTCATCCAGTCCGAATTTTTCATCCGTCAAATCGCCGAGAAAAATATGGACGCGGGCATTCAAATACGCGGCGAAGCGGGGAAAATCCATGTGCAATTGCAGCGATCGCCAGAGGCGCTGGCGGGCTTCCTGGGCATCGCGTGCGCGGACGAGCAGATTCAGCGGCTCGGAATGATCCGCCAGAAGATTCGATGCGATGTGTGCACCGATATAGCCGGTGGAGCCGGTCAGAAGGATGGCCACGTTGATGAAATCAGGCCGTCGCGCCGGGGGCCGCGCCTGCCACGCCCGCCGCGCTCGCTTCCGTGCGCACCGCGAGAGACACGATGCGCCGGGGACGCGCCTCCGGTTGACGCCCTTCGATGAGAGGATAACACCACTTGCGCAGCGCCGGAATGTGGACGTTGATCCAGTAGTCCCACCAATCGAGTGAGCGGGCGTCGTAGCCGAAGTCGGCGCGCTCCTCGGGCGACAGGGCGGCGTTCAATTGCTCCACGTGCGCGGCTTCGAAGACATGATCATTCTGCAGAATGAACGGCTCAAAGAGCGAGATTAGCTTGATTACTTTTTCGAGTTCGCGTTGGCGCCGGGCGAGCGGCGCGCGATTGGCCAGCGGCTCGACGGTGCGGTTGATCGCCTGCACGACGGCTTTTTGAGCCGGCGCGGACATGATTTCGTAGCGCGACTTCGAAACCGGTATCGCGTCGAACTTCAGCCGCAGCCGTTCGTGAAATCCGTCCTGCGCCCGGTAGAATTTCCGGTGCCCCAGACCAGTCAGCTCGATCGAGCGCCGCATATCGCACGGGTTCGCCACCGATGTCGCGAGTTGATAGACCTGAGCGTGGCGGCGCGTCGCGAGCGCCCCGGCGACGAGCGTCATGCCCCGGCAGACCAGGTCCACTGGAATCAGGTCAAGGCACTTGCTTTCTCTCGTCGGCAACTGGCGGAAGAAGGTTCCGAGCAAGTAGGAGAGTGACGCCGACGTGTTGATGCCTTCATTCCAACCGAGAAATGGCTTCTCGATCGAAGATTCGACAATGGCAGGCCGCACCACCGCAATCACGGCTTTGGGCGATGCGTCGAGATAATTCCGGATGAGCGATTCGGAGAGGCTCTTCGTGAACGTGTAGGTGTTGGGCCAGCCGAAATGACCAGCGCGGATTGTGCCCGCATCGGTGAGCGTCTGCCGCAGCCAGCGGACGCGGTTCTTGCGAATCTGATTTTCGAGCGCGGTGCCGCTCAGGTCCTTCGCCGCGTGTTCTTTTTCAAGCGCTTGGGAGCGAAGCTCGGCGGTCACTTCCGGTGATTCCGCGCGCGCTTCGGTTTCGCGGATCAATGCCTCAAGCGATTTCCATTCCCAGACGGCATCGAAATCCTTGATCCCGGTGGGGGTGTAATTTTTCGGCAGGTCTTCGAGAATGCGTCCGTCGCGCCGCCCGACCACGTAGCAGGTCGAGAGGTGGAGCAGGGCCGCGTGGTCCGACTCGCGAAGGAAATCGAGGACGTAGGCCGTCGCGCGCACGTTGGTTGCGAGCGCGTCGCGCAAATCGGGATTGAAATCCGTCAGCCCGGAACTGTTCACGACGATATCCACGGCGCGCGCGAGACGCTGGCGCGCTTCCGGCGTCATTCCCAGGCCGGGCTTCGAAACGTCGCCATCCACGACCTCGATTCGGTCGCGCAGAAACACGGCGAAACCAGCTCCATGCCGCTCGGCGAGTTTTTCGAAGACCGGCGATTCCTCGACAATGCGCTGGAACCGCTCAAGCGCGGTGGAGGCGCGATTATGGCGGACAAGGAGATAGATGCGGCCGATTTCCGGCAGGTCGCTGAGCAGATTCGTGAGCCAAACCTTGCCGATGAATCCTGTCCCGCCGATCAGCAGGATTTTCTTGCCACTCAGCGCTTCGCGGATGGAGAGCCGCGACCCGGGATTATCGGAATTGAAATGCACGACGGGCGCCCCTCTTTTCGGAGACGGTCTCTCGGCGGGCTGAATGGCGCCGTCGAGCACGCCCGGGCGCATGGTGAAGCCGAGCGTCCTCGCGAGCAGGCCGCGCGGCACGCGCCCATCCGGCTTGCTCCCGGTAATTTTCGCCAAGGCTCCTCGCGGCCGGATGACTGGTTCGATGAGGCGTCCCGTGGCGATGCCATCGCGGAAATCGAGCCGGTTGCAAAGGATCCGCTCGACGCCCAGATAATGCGCGAGCGGGCGCATGATGTGGTCGAGGCCTTGACTCACGAGGACGACATCGGCGCCGCTTGCGAGCACCTCGCGGAGTTTCGCCACGCCGGGCCGTTTCAATTGCGGCTTCAGCCGGTATTCGAAGAATTCTTCGCCGAGCAGGTCGAGCCGGTCGCGGCTGACTCCGCGTAACACCGTGTGGAGAAGGCGCGTAGCCATCACGCGGTGGGTGGCGTAAAGGAAGGGCCGGGCCACGGCCAGCACTCCCATCACCCCCCGCCGGCCCCAGCGCTCGAGGAAGCTTTGGGCGTTCCAGGTGAAGAAGGCGACCGGGCGGACGGCGGTCAGGTTGAGCAGGCTGCCCTCGACCCGCCAGAAGACGGGTCCCTCCCCCCCGTGTCCATCGCCGCTCGCTTCTGGACGGTATGTAGCCAGTGCTGATCCGGAATGTGCCGATTCCGATGTCATTCTTAGACGATTTACTCGCGGTCTATTTGGAGATACAGAACTTAGCATGAGAATTGGCTGGCAAGCAAGTGAGGGGGGAGGGGGGCGAAGGCTGGGATTTGGAAGCGGAACTTGCGTACGGCAACGCCGCGTTTTATGAGGCAAGTGCCTTTTTCGACCTTCGGGGGGAGGGGGGACTCGTCAGGCTGGGGCGGAGCCACTAGACTGGATTAGGGTTGCAAATCCAGGCGCCCGGTCTTCTTTCTCTTCGGGGACGGTAAATCACATTGGCGGATGTCCTACAGAGCCTTTTCGAGCAGCATTTCGGCGCGCCGGCGCGGCAAGTGCAGCCGCTACAGGGCGAATTGGGCGCGTCCGGGCGCAAAATCGTGCGGCTGACAAACGAAAAGAACAGCGCGATTGGAATCCTGCACGAAGTGCGGGAAGAAAACGTCTCCTTTCTCGAATTCTCGAGGCATTTTCGCAAGCATCACCTGCCGGTTCCGAGGATTTATGCAGAAGATTTGAGCCAGGGAGCCTATCTCGAAGAGGATTTGGGAGACACTACGCTATTCGAGTTCCTCTCGACGCACCGCGCCGGTTCGCGCATTTCTCCAGAGGCGGCGGAAGCCTACCGGAAGGTGGTCGCCCTCCTGCCGCGCTTCCAGATTGAAGCCGGCCGCGATTTGAACTACGGGGTGTGCTATCCGCGCGCGGCTTTCGACGAGCAGTCCATCGCCTGGGACCTGAATTATTTCAAATATTACTTTCTGAAGCTGGCCGGGATTCCTTTCAACGAGCAATCTCTCGAGGATGACTTCAGCCGCCTGACGAAATTCTTGCTGAGCGCGGACGGCAACTACTTTCTTTATCGTGACTTTCAATCCCGCAACGTCATGTGGCGCGGCGGCGAACCATACTTCGTGGACTATCAAGGCGGGCGCAAAGGCGCTCTTCACTACGACATCGCCTCGCTCTTGTACGACGCCAAAGCCGATCTGCCCCCTGAATTTCGCCAGCAACTGCTCGATCTCTATATTGGCCGGGTGGGAGATTTCATCAAGCTGAAGCGCCAGGATTTCATGCGCCACTACTATGCCTACGTTTATGTCCGCATCATGCAGGCATTGGGCGCGTACGGGTTCCGCGGCTTTTACGAGCGCAAGGCCCATTTTTTGCAGAGCGTGCCGTACGCCTTGCAGAACTTGCGCTGGCTGCTTCAGAACGCTGAGCTGCCTATTGCCCTGCCCATGCTCACGCAGGCCTTCGGCGATATCGTCGCGTCAGAGAAGTTGCAAAATCTGGCCGGCGGAGAACACGCCCTCGCCGCCAAGGGTGAAAATTTGGTGGTGCGAATTTTTAGCTTCTCGTATGGCCGGGGCATCCCGAAAGACGAGACCGGGCACGGCGGCGGCTTTGTGTTCGACGCGCGCAGCGTGCCTAATCCCGGCCGCGAAGAGAGATTCAAGCTGCAGACGGGCAAGGACCAACCGGTGATCGAATACCTCAATCAACAAGAAGCCGCGCATCAATTCCTGGCCAGCGCGATTTCCATGGTGGACGCGAGCGTCAGCGCTTATCAGCAGCGCGGATTCACGAGCTTGACGGTTTCATTTGGCTGCACGGGCGGGCAGCATCGGTCAGTTTATTTCGCGGAGCAACTGGCAAAGCATTTGAGCGGAAAAAATGGAGTGGAAGTGATCGTGCGGCATCTCGAGCTGGAGAATCGGAACAAATGAAAGCGATGATTCTGGCCGCCGGCCTGGGGAGGCGGCTGAGGCCGCTTACGGACACTCGCCCGAAGGCGCTCGTCGAAGTGGCGGGCCGCACGATGCTCGAGATCGCGCTCTTGCGATTGCGGACATTCGGCGTCGGCGAGGTGATCATCAATGTCCATCACCTTCCAGACATGATCATCGAGTATCTCGGGCGGAAGAATAATTTCGGCATGCGCGTGGAGATTTCGCGGGAAGAGGAGTTGCTCGATACCGGCGGCGGATTGAGAAAGGCCGCTCCTTTTTTTCTCGAAGGCTCAAACGGCGCGGATGAGCCGTTCCTTTTGCACAATGTGGACGTGGTCAGCGCGATTGATCTGCGCAAGATGCTGCAATTTCACAAGGAGAACCGGGCGCTGGCAACGCTCGCCGTGCAGGACCGGAAGACATCGCGCTACCTGCTCTTTGATGAGCAGCTCCAACTCTGCGGCCGCCGCTCCGGGAAAGATGAAAAGGAAGAATCGGCGCGAAATTCAGGGCCGACGCAGGCGCTGGCATTTACCGGCATTCATATCATTTCGCCGCGCCTCTTTGGCTTGCTGACGGAGACAGGAAGTTTTTCGATCATCACCAGCTATCTGCGCTTGGCTGCCTCGGGAGAAAAAATCCGCGCCTTTCGAGCCGATGATTACTACTGGCGCGACCTCGGTAGCCCGCAGAATCTCGCGGAAGCTGCTCGAGATTCCTCGCTGTTCCTCGGCGCCTTGAACGGGGAGAACTCTTGAGAAGTCGCCTTAGTGCAAGTCGGCCGTGCGTTCGTGATATCTTTCCTTCATGACTGGTGAGAATAAAGATAGCTCCGACAGGGAGGCAATCGTCAGAGCCCAGGTGCTGTCGCTGGCGAGACAATTGCTAGCTGGCAAGTTAAGCGTGATAGCGGCGGCAAGAGGGTTGAGCGCTCTTCGTTGTGATTTCGATCCAGATCTTCAAACCGAACTCCGCACATTTGTCGGGATAGATTCCGAGACAGATGATTTGCCCATCGGCGAGGTTCGGAAGTACTGGAGTCGCGAAGCACTAGAACGTAAGGATCGTGAGATCGCTGAATGTGAGCGCATCTTCCGCGATAACGCCATTGAGGCCGCGATCGAACTTATCCGCCTGTTGGAAGTCCCGTCTTAGAGCGTCTGCATCGTCCTCTAGGTATGCGCATTCAATGGCGACAAGCTAGAGCCGACGCTCTATTACCGCCGATAAATCGCTGTGTTGACTGGGGACAGCGGGCCGAGTTACGGCTTGGGAAACTGGAAGCGGAAGGAATCGGCAGCGGGGCCGGCGACGCCGCGCGTGTTGTACTCGAGCAAGTACTTCAGGTGACGCTCATCTTCGGGGTAGGCGATGCCGGCGGGGTAGGGAAACGGCGTGAGCGTGTGGAAGGGCAGGGGCGCGACGGTATCGCCGTACGCGGCGTAGAAGTCCATGTCTTTCGCGTAACCATCCACGTAGAAGAAATAATCGCGCGTCCAGCGTTCGGGCAGCTCGGGTAATTGCGCGGCGTCGAATTCGAGAGCCACTTCGTCGCCCGAGCCGAAGATGACGAATTCATCGTCCGAGGCGCGGACCAACTCCGTGACGTCGCCATAGCGGGTGTAATTTCCAATCTGGCGCGTGTAGGGGCCGGTCGCGCTGACGTCCTCGTACACATACCTCAAATCATTCGGCTGCGCCCCTTCGATCACGCGCGGATATCCGCGAAAGCCGAGGTTCGCCGATGCCAGCGGCACTTCTGTGGTCTTGAACGGAATATCCTGCGGCGAATTGTCCACGCGGATGCGATCCCAATAGACGCGCAGATTTGTGGTGATGCGAATGAAGCGCGTGCCGGGAGAAATCTTTCCGGTGAGGTCGGCGACCATGGTGCGCGGCAGGCCGGCAGGGAATCCCATGTTGTCCACGACGCGCACCCACTGTGCCGTGCCGTCCTGCGCTTCGATGTAGGGCGAAACCGGCTCGATGCCGGCCTGCCAGGCGGAGTAAATCGAGCTCGCCGAATAGTAGTCGGTGAAGCCGTCCATCAGCAGCCGCAAAGGACGCCAGGAATCCCATGGGCCAAGGTCGAGCTCGATCGTGTGCATGGCGGCGAATCCCGCGTAAGGCTCGAGGGCGAAGCCGGTGACGTATTTGTGATCGCGCTCCTGCAGTTGCGGGAGGATGTCGCGGCTCTTTTCGTCCCACGCGCCCGCGAGCGCATGCGCGCCCTCGGTGGCGATGACTTTGAATTTTGGGAACGGCGGATTCGTGGCGAAGTATTCGTTGGGATAAACCTCGGTGTTCGCGGGATGGTCCACAGCCAGCAAGCGCGCCTGATCGAGATAGTCGAGCTCTTCCATGGGCTCGAGGAGGCGAAAACTGATGCGCCCATCGCGGACTTCGACCTTCGAGCCATCCACCTTGATGTATTCGTCGGGGTCGGGCGTGTTGTGTTTGCCCGGCGCGATCCAGTGGCCGAGGATGGCGGGGCCGATCATGTCGGCGAGGAACTCGAAGCGCTTGCCGTTCCAAACGAAAGCAACGGGGCAGGAGCTGCCGCGGCGGTCAATTTCAGTGACCTCTTCGGATTTTCCCGCGGGAATTTCCATTTCGTCTTGCAGTACGCCTGTGGGCCAAAGAAGGCGAACGACTTCGGCCTCGCGCTCGAAGCCCAGACCGGCGACAATTTCCGTCGGCCCCTGGCCGAGATAGCCCGAAGCGCCGGGAACTTCCCACTTCTGTTCGAGCGCGCCGGCGAAGAGCTCGACCTTCGTGCCGATGCCGGACTTGTTGTCGTTGCCGCCCGTGAAATCGAGGCGCATCCAGTTGTAACGGTTGCCGCCGACATTCTGCAGCAGGACCGGCGGCAGATTATTTTGCGTGATGAGCAGGTCCATCGAGCCGTCGCCATCGAAATCGAAAGCGATGACGCCGCGCGGATTCCTCAGCTTAATTTTGTCGAGGCCGGTCTCGGCGGTGACGTCGCGGAATCCGGCCGGGCCTTCGTTGCGCAGCAGCGCGATGCGCCCTTCACCCGAAAAAGTTTCGCCGACGGCGACGAGGTCCACCCAGCCGTCGTTATCGTAATCGAGCGCCGCGACGCCCCAGCCGCGCATCCATTGCAGATCGGGCAGCGCCACGCGTTCGAACGCCTTGCCTGCGACATTGCGCCACAGGCTGAGGCCCGGCGGGGCCCAGTGCGTGAAGGCGAGGTCCATCCACCCGTCTTTGTTGAAATCGAGGGCGACCACCCCGGCAGTGGGTCCCGGCATAGGCTCGATCCATGGCTGCACACCGCGAAAAGTGCCCTCGCGGGGATTCACATACACTGTAGTAGAACCTTCCCACCCTGTAACGACGAAATCTATGGCGCGGTCGTTGTTGAGGTCGCTTCCAATCGCTGCCACAGAGGGCGCTGTCGCGGCAAGGCCGGTCTCCTTGGTCCAATCCGTGAAGGTGCCGTTGCCGTTGTTCCGCCACAGGACGTTCCCCGGGAACATGATGTCCTTGTACTGGTTCAAGGGAAACGGCTCGTTGGGATCTTGCAAAGGAATGTCGAGAAACCGTGTGACATAGAGATCGAGATCGCCGTCGTGGTCGTAGTCAATGAAGGTGAGGCCGAGCGCGAGGCCGTCCATTTGGATCCCGGTCGCCTCGGTCACGTCCTTGAACACACCCTTGCCCTCGTTGTGATAGAGCGCCACGCGGCCGTTGAAGCTGACCGCCAGGTCGGACTTGCCGTCATTATCGTAATCGCCGACGGCGCAGCCCATGCCCTCGCCGTGAAGATCGAGTTTCGCGGCCTTCGTGACATTCAGGAATTTTCCCTTGCCAAGGTTGCGATAGAGCGCGGAGTTGCCTTTGCCATCGGCGTTGACGAGGAAAATATCGGGCTTGCCATCGCCATCGTAATCGAGGATGCAGGCACCGCTGCCGAGAAAACTCGCGAGCGTTGGGGCTGCCGGAGTTTCTTCTGCGGTGCGCCCGCCCGATCTCTTTCCTGCTGCTGCTTTCTTGCTTGAGGTGTGCGCGGGCGGCGGCTGCGGCGGCAATCCGGCAAGCGTTGTGACGTTCGTGAAATGAACGGGCACGAGCGGCGGCACGGGTTCCGGCGCGGGCGGCATCAATTGGGCAAGCGAATATTTTCCCTGCTCGCCGTAAATGAAGCTGATGGGCTTGCCGAGTTTCTCGGCGGTCAAATGTTGGAAGCGGTCAAGATGTTTTTTCGCGCCCTCGAGATCATTTGTGCGCTGGAGGGCCTGCGCCAGGCCGAATTCAGCGGAAACATGGAAGGGGAACAGTTTCAAAGCGGTTTGAAACGCGGCGAAGGCCTTGTCGTATTTCTGCTGCTGGGAATAGAGGAGGCCGAGGAAATATTGCGAGTCGGCGTCGGAGGGATCGAGCTCCGTCGCTTTCTGAAAATCCTCGATGGCCGCGTCCGCGCGGTCGGTGGCTTTATCGAGCAGCCCGAGATTGAACCAGGGCCGCGGATTCTGCGGATCGCGCTCGGCGGATTTCGCGAGGATGGCGCGCGCCTCGTCAAACCGTTGCATATTGAGGAGGGCGATTCCGGAATTGAGGCAGCCGATGTCGGTTTGCGGGTCGAGGATGCAGGCGCGCTGGAATTTCCCCAGCGCCTCTTCGAATTGCTGGCGATTCATGAGCGCGACGCCGAAATTATTCTCGCGGGTCAATTGCGCGCGCGCGTCGGGCTGACTAGATTGAGTTGGAGCTTTTTGCGCTAAGCGGTGTGCCGGCTTGCCGCCCTGTTGCGCGAGGGCGATCGCCGCGATGCACAGAAGCGCGGCGAGCGAAGCGGCCAGTCGGATATGGAATTTCATTCTTTGCATGGATGGAGTGCCGGCGACATTCTACCGCTTCGCGAGCGGCTTTGCGGAAATGATGCCTGTGCCTTCTTTTACGGCAATGATTTGGTCGGCGGCTACATCCTTGAGTTCGTCGGCTTGGCCGCTTGGCCAGCGGATCTCGACGCTATGCGCCTGCGTGTGCGTGCCCAGGCCAAAGGTGAGGACGAGTTCGCTCGAAGAGAGATAGCTCGAGCCGCTGCGGAGCATCTGGGTTTGCGTATCGCCGCCGGCGGTGAGGCGGACGACAGCGCCGATGCCGTCGCGATTCGATTTCGTGCCCACGAGCTTGATACGTAGGCTGTGGTTCGTCGCGCCGGTGTTGCGGAATAGCGCGGGGGCGCCCCCGTTGGTGGAGACGAGCAGGTCGAGCGCGCCGTCATTATTGATATCGCCGTAGGCCGCGCCGCGCGCGACACGCGGCGAAGCGAAGGACGCTCCCGCCGAAGCCGTCGTTTCCGTGAATTTTCCATTGCCGAGATTGCGGAAAAGGTGCGGCGGCTCGGCGTAGCGGACGCGCTGCTGGACGCGCTCGATGGAATCCTCGATGTGGCCATTGGCGACGAAAATGTCGGGCCAGCCGTCGAGATCGTAATCGAAGAAAAAGCAGCCGAAGCCGAGCGTGAGCAGCGTGGCGCGGCCGATATCGGAGCGCGGCGCCTCGTCCACGAAGAGGCCGTTGTGCTCGTTGTGGTACAGCGCGAGCATTTGATTGGAGAAATTCGTGATGATCACGCTGGGATAGCCGGAGCGGTCGTAGTCCGCCGCGTCCACGCCCATGCCGGCGCGCGCCATTCCATCTTCGCTGTAGCCGATGCCGGCAGAGACGCCTTTCTCCGTGAAAGTTCCGTTGCCATTGTTGAGGTAAAGCTTGTTCGGCTGCGTGTCATTGCTTACGAGGATGTCGGGCCAGCCGTCCTGATTGGCGTCGAGAATGGCGATGCCGAGGCTTTTCGACGTGGGATCTGAGAGGCCGGCTTTTTGCGTGGCGTCTTCGAACGTGCCGTCGCCGCGGTTGTGCCATAGCCTCAGCGAGGCTCCCTTGTAGGATTCCGGTGTGCAATAGGATTTCGTCTTGCCGTCGAGCGTGCAATAAAGATCGGTCTCGGGCGACCACTGCACGTAATTTGCGACGACGAGATCGAGATATCCATCTCGATCGTAATCCACCCAGGCCGCGCTGGTGCTGAATTCGTGCGGGCCTTCGAGGCCGGCCTGCTTGGTCACATCTGTGAAGGTGCCGTTGCCATTGTTGCGGAACAGATGATTCTGACCGAGTGCGGTGACGAAGATATCGTCGAAGCCATCGTTGTTGAAATCGCCGATGGCCACGCCCATGCCGTACATCTCGACCGCGAGCCCAGCTTTGCGCGTGACGTCGGTAAACGTGCCGTCGTGATTGTTGTGGTAGAGCGCGAGCGTGGTATGCCGCTTCGCGTGGCCCGGCCAATCCACGCCATTGACAAGCAGGATGTCCTGCCAGCCGTCATTGTCGTAATCGAGGAACGCGACGCCCGAGCCCATCGTTTCCGGCAGCCATTTTTTGCCGAAGGCTCCATTGTTGTGCGTGAAATGAATTCCAGCGGCGGCGGTGACGTCTTCAAAATGGATGCCGGAAGACAGCGCGGATTTTTGCCCCTGTCCGCTGAGACTCAAAGTGGCCGCGATGAGACAGAACCCACCGGCTAAGATTACAAACGGGAGACGCCGCAACCGAGTGCCCATCAATCGGACGCCTTTCCGCCGCGATTGGCGCGCGAACTTGCGACGGATTTCGCCGGTGCTGGGGCGGGCGATGCCTTCTTCTCCGCCGCGCATCCGGAGATTCCTGCGAGGCATACGGAAGTGTGCTCGTGGATTGGCTGGCGCTCGAGATTGTCCTCCGGATGATTTTGCCGGTAAGGCCCGGTGATGGTTTGCGCCGCTTCATCCGCTTTGAATCGCAGATAGCGCTTCTGGTACACCGCGGCGCGGTCCGGCTGGGCCATCCCCGTATAGCAGAGCATCAGGTTGTAATTTGCCTCAAGATCCTCTGGATCGATGGCGAGCGTGGCGTTGAACTCTTTTGCAGCTTCGGAATACCGGCGCTGGAGAAAGAAGATGCGCCCCAGATCATCATGAACCACGCGGTCGCGCGGATACTGCTCGAGCACTCGATGCAGATGCGCGACGGCTTCGTCGTACTTGCCTTCGTTGCGCAGCATGCGAGCGTAAAAGAAATGCGCGCGGGCCAGAAGCGGGCTAATCGAAAGGGCGTGGTCGAGAGCCCGCCGCGCCTCGGCAAGATTTCCCTCCTGCACCCGGACTCGGCCTATATTCACCCAGCCGTCCGGATTGCGCGGGTCGATTTCCGTAATTTTTTCAAACGCGGCCGCTGCGCCCGTCAAATCTCCCTGCAAGAAGAGGCCGATGCCGTAATCGTTCCAGCGCGTCCAGTCGTCGCTCTTAAGAACGATCTGCGGATTCTGCGCCGGAGCGCTCGCGGAAACCACTTTCAGCGCCGTCGAGTCTTGCGCGAGAACGATGATCGGAAGGGCGGGGATGCCTTTGCTTCCGCCGGGAAGCTTCGCCGGGTCGCCTGAGAAGAGGAAATGGCGGTCGTCGAAGTCCGAGGTGACGAGCGCAGCGGGCTGGTCAGGTTCAGCGGCGCCCGCAAAGGAAAACTGCGTGTTCCACCAGGCGAATTTTCTGTAATTCAATTTCGCCTCGACACGGATGTTGTCGCCCGCATCGGCGGGAATCCGAATGCGGAAGTGAGCCGTATCGGCGGCGCCAGGAGGAATGAGGTGGACGTAAACGACGGCGCGTGTGGCCCACGCATTGCGCTTGTTGATCTGGTTGCCGTGCGCGTCAATTTGCAGAGAGCGGTAGAAGTGCGCGCCGGGGTCCACGGGGCCTTTGCCGTCGTCTGCCGCGCGGCCGCTCCAGAAGATCGTGCGGCCATTTTCATCTATGGCGGTCAATTCGAGCCAGCAGTCGAAGGCATCCACTGTGCCGCCGGGGAAAAAGTGGCCGAGTTTGCGCGTCCGCACAGCGACATCGAGCCGGTAGGTATCGCCGCGGCGGACGGAGAGGGCCGTGCGATTGAGCGGCGCAGTTAATTGCGCGAAAGGCGTAGCCGATTCCGGCGACGCCGCGGGGATGGAAGTTTCGGCTTCCTCGCCAACGGCGAATGTCGTCTGAATGCCCGGAGTTTCGGCGGCGGCTGGAGCGGGTTTTCCTGCAGGCGTCGTGGCAGGCTCAGGCGAAATCGCGAAGATGTCTACGGTCACCTGCTTATCGGCGAGAAATTTCTCCGTGTCCTTCAGCTGCGTAGCGTCTTCGTTGACGAATGGCAGCGCCGTGTTCGCGGCGGGGAACCGGTGCGAATGAACCGCTCCAGCGATATTTCCCGCGTCCTTCGAGCGCGTCATCGGCATGTGGCAATCGGCGCACTGCATCGGCTGCGCGGGATAATAGAACGACCTTGCGCCCTGGCCGGATACGCCACTGGCCTGCCAGTTGTCGTACTCGTTGAATCCGCGCGTCCACCGGTAATGATTTACAGGCACGTCGAGGTGGACTTTATGGCACGTGGAGCAGAATTCCGCCGTCTGCGTGCGCATGAAAGGTTTCAGGAAAACGCGGCGGTGCGGTTCGGGATTTAGCTCCGTCAGGAAATCGTGCAGGCGGCGCGCGAGCGGACTCTTGCTGGCCGCTAGGCGATGCAGCGCAGGGTATTCGAGCTCGAAATCTCCCTGGCCCATCGTGCTTTTTACCTGCGCGATGGAATGGCACATCATGCAGCCGAGGCCGGCTTGCGCCGGAGGAGTGTTTTCGATTTGGCGGATGGGCGTATCGAACATTCCGCTGAAAAGCAAGGCGGGATCGTGGCAGCCCGCGCACCACTTTGAGGGCTTCACGCCGCGGACATCCTGCATGTACTCGATGCTTTTGCGATACCAGGCATTATTGAAGGAAGAGAAATGATGCATGGATCCTTGCCACTGGCGGTAGATATCCGCGTGGCAGCGTTCGCAGCTCTGCGATTCCATGAAGTAGTTGGAGGGGATTTGGCCACCGTGCGCTGTCTGTGCCGAGCTGGGGAAAAATGGGCCGGACGGGCCGTCGCCTTCCGCGTCCATTGTCGCCGGGGCGACGGACGGATTGGCGATGCGGTGGCTGCGCTCCCACGGGACGGTGCGGAGCCACCACGCGCCCGCCGTGAGCAAGCCTGCCGCGACAAGAAAAACCACGCCGCGAAGAACCGCCGCGAGATAACTCGTGGCCCAAAGTCCGCGCTTGCCCGCCCAGGTGGACGCGAGCAGCGCGCCTCCCGCCACACACAGGCCGATGTGCCAGTTCACGAGCGTCCATTGATCGCGGCGCGTGCCGGTATATATCAGGGCCGCGCCAAGGGCGCCTCCGATTGCGATGAGCAGCCAGCCAATCCGGTAGGCAGGCGCATCCGATTGCCAAATCCCGCGCAGCGCGAACACCAGCGTGACGAGGAGGATCACCCCCGCGAGAATATGCAAAATTACCGCGCCGAAATACGCCACGTTGGCCGAAGGCCAGGCAAACACGTAGGCCGCGGTCGCAAATAGCACTGCCAGCAAAATGGATTTGAATCGCCTCACACGCCCGTCCCCCTCAGAATCAGGGAGCAGCCACCTTGTAGGAAAATTCTCACCCTGCCGAACCGCGAATTCTCTCGCCTGCTTGGTCTAGAGTCAATCCCACAGATTGAACTACCAATTTCAGCGGACGTGATAGACTCGCGAGTTTGCCGTGGCAGGAGTGGAGCGCATTGGGCGAGCTTGTCTTCAAGAGCCTAGTCGAGATGGCAAAATTGGTTCGCGCGCGGAAGATTTCGCCCGTCGAACTGGCCGACGCACACCTGGAGCGCATCGCGCTGCTAAACCCGAAGCTCAACGCGATGGTGAGCATGAATGCAGCGCGCGTCAGAGCGCACGCGAAGGCCGCGGAGGCGGCGGCCGCTTCACGAAGCAGAAAAGGTACGCTCGGCCGATTGCACGGCGTGCCGCTCACGATCAAGAGCTCGATTGATACCAGAGGCGAGCGCTGCGAATGTGGGACCGTTCTGCGCAAGGGTCTGGTCCCGCAGCATGACGCCCCGCTTGTGGCGCGGCTTCGCGCCGCCGGAGCCATCATCCTGGGCACGACGAACGTCCCGGAATTTCTGATGGCATACGAATCGGACAACCTGCTTTACGGCCGCTCGAATAATCCCTGGGACCTCGAGTGCACGCCCGGCGGCTCAAGCGGCGGCGAAGCAGCGGCGATCGCATCGGGCTGCTCGGCAGGTGGGGTCGGCAGCGACGGCGGCGGCTCCATCCGCATCCCCGCGCACTTTGTGGGAATCTGCGGCCTGAAACCGACGCCCGGCCGCATCCCTTCGACCGGCCAAATGCCGGCTTCCGGAGGCCCCTTCGTGAATCTCGGAGTTGTCGGCCCGATGGCGCGCACAGTTCGCGACGTCGAGCGCTTGTTCGAAGTCACCGCCGGCCCGGACTTGGGCGACCCGTCCTCGGCGCCGGTTCCATTGCGCGAATGGCCTGACACGGAAATTCGCAAATTGCGGGTCGGCTACTTCGAAGATGACGGCGTGACACCAGTAACACCTGAAACGGCTGCGGCTGTCCGCCGGGCAGCCGATGCGCTCAGGCAACGAGGATTTGAAGTCGAGCCGTGGCGGCCGGAGAATCTCGAGCGCGTTTGGCAGCTCTGGTGGAATTTATTCGGCCGCGCGATTCAAATGGCGTTCACGCCGATGCTCGAGGGACACGAGGGTGAGCTCAGCCCGATGTTTCGCGAATTCCGCGCGGGCGTCTTGGCCGAAAAGCCGTTGAGCGCCCAGGAGCTTCTCGATACACAATTGATGCGCGACGCGCTGCGCAATGCCTTCCTCGCCAAGATGGAAAAATTTCCGATTCTGCTCTCTCCCGTCTGCGCCATCCCGGCATTTCGGCACGGCGAGCGCGAATGGACGGTCCAAGGCCGCAAGGTCGAATACCTCAAGGCCATGTCCTATTCGCAGTGGTTCAACCTTCTTGGGAACCCGGGAGCGGTGGTGCCTATCGCCAAATCGCCGGAAGGTCTGCCGATCGGAGTGCAGATCGTCGGGCGCCCATGGGAAGAGGAAGCGGTGCTGGCAGTTGCAGGCAAAATCGAGGAAGCCTGTGGCGGTTTCAAGCACCCGCCGGTGTAAAATGAAGGTGCCCGCCGTCGCGATTGTCGATGGCCTCAAGTTGAGGTTGGCTGTGTTTTTCGTGAACGACTCTCTCAATCGGTGGGCCCTTGTCATTGCCGCAGTGCTTGTGGTTCCACCCTGGGTTTGGCTCGCTTTGCGGACAGGAACCGCACTGAACATTCTCCTCGGGCGGGCCGTGCCTCTAACTGCGCGCACGATCTGGTTTGTGAAAGCCGCGGCAATTGTCGTTGGAGCTGGAAACGTATTCGGAATTGCCCTAGACCTGGGAGTACATTGGTCCTTGGCCTTGGCTGGCGCTGCTGCAATCGTCCTCGTAGCTTTGAGTGAGCGAGTGAAGGGTGTTATTCCTCCAGCTCCCCTTCAAACGCAGTCTTCTTATGAGGCTTCATGGGAAGAGTTGCGCCACATCCGCTCAGCGGCATGGCGGTCATTAATATTGTTCGTTCTGTTGTTCTTCTCGGCCCCGCTGGTGGCTGGATTGGTTTGGTATCTCATTCCGCGGACAATCCGATGGATCCTTCTAGCCGCTTACGTTGTCGTCCTGATATCAACACTCGCCCGAACGTACTACTTCCAGTGGAAGTATGTCCGATGGACCTGCCCCCGCTGCGGGTGCCTTTTCCGCGGAGTTTGGCGGCCCTGGATGCCACGCCAATGCGCATACTGCGCGCTTCCGCGGTGGACTGAAAAAACCGATTTAGCATCTGAACACCCCAATTGAAAATGACTAACTGGCGTTGTGCGCGCGGGCAACAAGCAAGATACCGAGCAGGTAGAAAATGAACATCAGCGCGAGATACGCTTTTGCCTTGCGCGAGGCGCCCGCAAATTCGTTCCATGCGAAGACGCCCCAGAGCGCCGCGACCATCGGTGCCGATTGACCGATCGCATACGAAATCGCCACGCCCGTGAGATTCGCCGCCACAAGATTGAACACGGTTCCCGTGGACCAAATGGCCCCTCCGAGGAGTCCGAGCAGGTGTCCGCTTGCCGGCCCCTTGAAGTATCCACTAAACGCCACCGGCTCGCCCACCGGCGGCCGCTTCATGAAATAAATGTTCCAGATGAAACAGGAGAGCAGCGCGCCGAGCGTAAGAAATACGACGACATTATAAGGACCGAGCGCATGTCCATGCGTCAGCGCGCGTGTCGAAAAAGGCGCCCAGAGCCCCATGAGCGTCCCCGAGACAACGCAGGTGATGATGCTCTTGCGCGAGACCGACTTGCTGGTGTCCAACTCGCCGTACGCTTTCCCGTCGAAGATAACCGCCAATAGGGCGCAGAGGACGCCTGCGCCCAGCATGGTCACGTTGCCCTTAGGCTGAAGCAGGTAGCTCAGAACTGTTCCCACCACGAGCGCAATCCCAATGGCGATGGGAAAAGCGATGGCCAGCCCAGCCATGTCGATCGCGGCGACGAGCAGCAGATTCGCAAGATTGAAAATCACGCCTGCCAGCAGCGCCCAGCCGGCGTTCGAAAGATCGGCGCTGTGCATGTTTTCGACGGCACTCGTTGCGTTGGGATGAATGCTGCCGAGCGTGTGCGCGTAAATCAGAGCCGTGAGAAAAATCCCGATGGCGTAGTCCCAGTAAAAGAGCTCGAAGCGGTAATTTTTCACGCCCTTGAAGGTGTTGGCCCAGGAGCCCCAGCAAATCGCGCTCACCACCATCATTGCGAGCGCCAGGCCGATCGTCTGCGGTGTGAACATAAGCCCCTCGAAAAGTCAGAACGCGGCCGCCCCCGCCGAACCCTTTGCGCGAATAAAATTCACCACCTCATCGCGCCGCGACATCGCGCGGGCGCCCACTTTCATGCAACAAAGCGCCGCGCATGCGTTCGCAAAGGATCCCACGCGCTGCAATTCCCAGCCTTGTAGCAGGCCGTAGGAAAGCCCGCCCATGAACGCGTCGCCCGCGCCCGTCGTGTCCACCACGTCCACCTTGAATGCCGGCACATGGACTTTTTCCTTGCTGCTTGCGATCAGGCAGCCGTCCGCCCCCATGGTGATGGCGACCACGGAAGGACCAAGCGCCAGCAGCTTGTCAGCAATCTTGCTGTAATCCAATTCGCCGGTCAGTTCGCGCGCGGCGGCCTTGCACGGCTTCAGCACGTCCACGAGCTTTAGCGATTCCGCCAGTTCCTCGCGCGAGCCCAATTTTGCCTGCGCGAAGAAACTGGGCGATACGTCGAGATCGAAAATCACGCGCACACCGGCCTGTTTGGCCAGCCGCATGCCCTCTTTGACCGGCGCAATCGGCAATTGCGACGCCTCGGTGTGAAAATGTTTCGCCTGCTTGATGTGAGGGGCAAAACGCGTCGCCACTTGATGGATGGAAATTTTCCCGGTCACGTTCGGGAACATGTAGATGCAGCGCTCGCCCTCGGCATCGACGGGGATCCACGTCAGCGACGACATTTCTCCCTTCACGATTTCAATTCCGGAGAGGTCTGCGCCGTCATCCGCAAAAGCCTTCTGGATGATGCGCCCGTTTTCGTCGTCGCCGATGAGCCCGAGCCAGCCTGTGCTGGCGCCGAGCCGCACCACCTGCGTGAGGTTGTTCGCGGTCACCCCGCCGGCGTGAATTTCCATCCGCGTGGCGTTGATTTTTTCTTCCGGGCCGAGCAGCCGCGGCACGATCG
>Ga0187781_10000680_pt1 | contig 24699 bp, 22 predicted proteins | sample 0715_SJ02_MP02_2_FD_132447 | JGI IMG/M metagenome (GOLD analysis project Ga0187781, IMG submission 132447) | Tropical peat soil microbial communities from peatlands in Department of Meta, Colombia - 0715_SJ02_MP02_20_MG | ecosystem: Environmental > Terrestrial > Soil > Wetlands > Peat | place... | reverse complement strand
GTGACGATGTGATCGAATTCCTCGATATCCTCGAGGAAATCGCTCACGTACAGGAAGGCGTCGCTATCGAGACCGATGTCCACGAAGGCCGACTGCATGCCGGGCAGCACGCGCGTGACGCGGCCTTTGTAGATGCTGCCGACTAACGCAAATTCTTTTTCCCGCTCGACGTAGAATTCACAGAGCTGTCCTTCTTCCAAAATGGCGACCCGCGTCTCGTGGGGGTTCGCCGAAATAACCATTTCCTTCGACATGGAAACTCCTCATAGCGCATCGGGCCGCGGCGGCACACACGGGCGCTGACGCCCGGCCGGCGTGGCGCGCCTGATGATTTTGGATGTGCCACGACGGGCCGCCCAGGAAGGAGTGATCGCGCTGCTGGGTGATTTCCTTCAACCGATGCTTTCCTCAGTCAAAACTCAAACCCCGGTCTCCTCGCAATTGCGCGGGCCGGGCACTCGTTTTTTCGAGGCCTAGTTCACGAAGCGCCGCATTCGAACGTTCATCACCAGGCCCAAAGCCAAAAACACAAAAGCCGTTGCTGATCCGCCGTAGCTCATAAGCGGCAGGGGGATGCCGGTGACCGGAACGTAGCCAATCACCATCGCAGCGTTGACCAGAACGTGGAAGCCCAGGATCGCGGTGACTCCCATCACCACGTACACCCCGGCACGATCTTTCGCCTTCTGCGCGTTATCCACCAGCCGCAGAATCAAACCCAGGTACAAAAGCAAGACGATGCAAACCCCAATAAAACCCTGCTCTTCCGCCAGCGCAGCCAGAATGAAATCCGAGTATCTCACGGGCACAAAGCCCAACTGATTCTGGCTGCCCTTTCCGAACCCCTTGCCCCAAAAGCCTCCCGAGCCGACTGCAATCTCGGACTGCAAAATCTGATACCCGGCGCCGCGCTGGTCTTCCTCCGGATGGAGGAAGGTCTGAAGGCGCTGCTGCTGGTACGGCTTCAAATGACGCCGCATATTCCAGCCGAGGGGAATCAAAAGCCCCAAAAGAACCACACCGACCAGAGCGTGTTTCCAATCGATCCCTGCAAGGAAGGCCCCAACCAGCGCAACGGGGACCAGCACCATCGCGGTCCCAAGGTCGGGCTGCTTCAGGATCAGGCCGACCGGAATCAGAGTCATTACGGCAATCTTGAGCAGATCCCTCAAAGTCAGCCGGTCGGTGCGGACTTCGCTGAAGTAGCGGGCCAACACGATGATTATAATCAATTTCATGAGCTCTGACACTTGCAAATTGAACCCGCCGATTCCCACCCAGCGTTTGGCGCCAAATTTCGAGTGGCCGATGGCAAGAACAAGCAGCAGGCTCGCAACACCCACCATGTAAAACACGGGAGCTTGGTCGAGGAGGGTGTGGTAATCGATCCGCGAAATGATGAACATTCCCGCGATTCCCAGTCCGACCCACATCAATTGCCGCCACTGCAAGCCGGCTATCGAAGCGCTCGCATGCGTGGAAGAATAAATTTCGAGGACACCGACCCCGGTGATGGCGCAGACGATAGCCATCAACGTCCAATCGAAGTCCTGAATGCGGGGACCCTCTCTCACGGATGTTGCCCTCCGACGGTCACGGCGATTGGCCGCGGCACGCCCGGCTGTGCAGGGGACTCTTTGGAAGCTTGCTCCTGCGAGCGAGCATTCTTCTTGTCGTAATAGGCCTTCACCACGTCGCGCGCAATCGGGCCTGCGACCGCGCCGCCGTGCTCGCCGCCCTGGACTAACACGGCGACGACAATCTCCGGATTCCGCCGAGGCGCGTACCCAACGAACCACGCGTTGTCCTTAAACTCCCGCTGCTTGCCCAGACGGTTCCGTACGTCGTAGCCGATCACTTGCGCGCTGCCGGATTTGCCGCAGAATTCAATATTCTGAAGGCGCGCGCCGGCAGCCGTCCCGCCTTCATTCACCACGCCATACATCCCCTGCGTAACTTTCTCGACGGTCGCGTCCGAAAGTTCGAAATGATCGACGCGTGGATTCGGGAAATTTTTGAGCAAGTGCGGCTGGACAAATGCGCCCCCGCTCGCGACGCCGGCGATCATGCGCGCGAGCTGGATGGGGGTGGTCGTCACGGCTCCCTGGCCCACGGCGACAGAAATCGTTTCCCCGGCATACCATTTGCGGTGAAGGACACGTTCCGCCCACTCTTCCGAGGGCACAAGGCCGGACTCTTCGCTCGGCAGATCGATGCCTGTGCGGCGGCCTAAACCAAGCGCTGTGGCGTACTTGGAAATGCGATCGATTCCCAGAAGTTTTCCCACATTGTAAAAGTAAACGTCGCAGGACTGCACGATGGCTTTGTGAAAATCCACCTCGCCATGCCCGGCACCCTTGCCGTATACGTGGCACTTGAACATGCGGCCGTAAAACGTGGCGTAGCCGGGGCAGTATTCCGTGAGGGTTTCCGGCACGGCCTTGGTCTCGAGCATCGCCGTGGCCATCACGATCTTGAACACCGATCCCGGCGCCAGTTGCGCCTGAATGGCGCGATTGAGAAGCGGCGTCGCGGGGTCATCATTGAGCTTGTCCCATTGCGCCTGCTGAATGCGCACGGCGAAATCGTTTGGATCAAATGTCGGGCGGCTCACCATCGCGAAGATTTCGCCCGTTCGTGGGTCCATGGCCACCACCGCGCCTTCCTTGCCGGCCATGGCGGTTTCGGCGGCGAGCTGCAAATCGTAGTCGATGGTGAGCTGGATCGGCTTGCCGGGAATGGCTTCTACATTGTCGAGGGTACGCATCACTTTGCCGACGCTATTCACCACGACGCGCCGCATGCCGTCGGTGCCCTCGAGCACATCGTTGTACTGTTTCTCGAGGCCCGCCTTGCCGACGATATCGCCCGGCCGATAGTGGCCGTCGCTGCGCTCGAGTTCATGCGCGGAGACTTCTCCCACGTAGCCGATGCCGTTGGCCAGCATGTCGCCGAGCTGGTAGCGGCGGCGCTGGACCATCATCAATTCGAGCACAGGCAAATCGGCGCGATGCGATTCAACAAAGGCGATATCTGCCACACTCGCGGCGGGTTTAATCACGATCGGCTGGAATTTGGGCTCGTTCCTCGCGGCGTCGAGCTGGTCCATCACGTCGTTGCGGCTGATTCCAAGGCCCTCTTCAATCTGAGGCAAGCTCTTTTCGACCGCCCTCATATCCTCGCGCAGGAGCAGGATGCTGAACGATGGATAGCTATCCACCAGGATGCGGCCCTCGCGGTCCAGCATGGGCCCGCGCGGCGCGATGATCGGAATCGAGCGCACGCGGTTGCGTTCGGCGAGATCGACAAAATGGCCGGACTGAACGACTTGCAACTTCCAGAACCCCACCATAAGCAGGAGGACAAAAATCACGGATAAGTAGGAGATCAGAGCCAGACGCCCCTGAGGGATTTTCTGGTCGTTAACAGTCCACGGTGCCAACAGAACTCCTGCGCGGTGGGTCGTACTCGGCCCTGGTGCGCTCTTCGACCCAAAACTCGGCGGGACTCGAAGTGCTCTTTAAATTATCACTTGAAGTCTGCGAGCCGCAAGTCGCGATGTCCTTTGAATTAACCTGGACTTCCGGATTGGGGCGAGAGTAGGCCCATTTTACGAGGGTTTGCGCAACCGGTCGAGAAGGGCAAAGAGAACCACGGCAACGGCAGCGGTGACGAGCGAGTCGAGGAGCAGCCGGGGGCTGACGAACGCCGCGGGGCGATTCAGCAGAACGCGCTGCGTGATGGTTAGAATTGCCTGATGAAAATGAAAGAAGAAGAAAACCAGGCCGAAGCGGGCGATCGGATGCTCGGTATCAATCCGAGCGCCGATCGACGATGCCAGGTAACCCACGCAGGTTTTCGCGATCCCGTACAGGCCGATGGGGTTGTCGTGGCTCAGGGCGTCCTGGACGATGCCAATCGCGCCGCCGAGAAACAGGCCGGTAGCCGGGTTGCGCCGGCTGACTCCGAAATAAATCGTCACCAGCAAAGGCAGGTCAACCAGTTCCGACCAGCGGCCAAATTTATGGACGAACGCCTGAAGGACGAGCGCGAGGATCGTCGCAAACAGGATCGTGCCGCCATAGAACTTATGGACTTCGATATTGGGTTCCGACTGCGCACCGGGATTGAGCATGTAGGACATTTTACTGAGGAGGCGCGGGCCCCGGCTCTTCCGGCGAAGGCTTCTCGGGCGCCGGCGGCTTCGAGACTGGGGGCGCAGCAGGCTTCCATGATTTTTGGGCGGCCGCGTTTCCCGATGCCGGAGCAGCAGCTTTCCCGGACGAAGCGGATCCCTGGAGGGCCGCAACGGCGGATGGTTCGGATTTTTTCGGCGCGAGCTCCTGCTGCGAAAGGAGGACCAAAACCTCCTCCAGCCGGTCGAGGTGCGCCGCCGGAAGCACGCGAATCGTCTGGAATGGATTTCCGGGCGAAGCAGCTTCGACCGTGCCAATCGGGAGATCCTTCGGAAAGATGCGGTCCTCACCGGATGTGAAAATCGCCGTGCCGGCTTGAACCTTTTCGTCGTTCGCGATGTAGTCGAGCCGGGGCTCGGGATCGCCGATCCCTTTTACGACCCCGTGCGTGCGCGTGTCGGCGAGCAGCGCGCCGACGCCACTTTCCTTGTCGTTGATGAGGAGCACCTGCGATGTGGACGCGAACACTTCCACGATTTTGCCGACGACGCCGTCGGGAGTAACCACGGCAAGATTCCGCCGCACATGATCCTTTTCGCCGCGATTGATAAACAAAGTGTGCGAGTTGGGATCGGCGCTCGCTCCGATCACCTGCGCCGCGAGCATGGGCGCTTCCGGGTGAGATTCGCGGAAGTTCAGCAGCCCTGCAAGCCGCTGAGCTTCCGCGGAGCGGCCTTCGAGTTCGCGATTGCGCATCCGCAGCCTTTCGACCTCGCCCTGCAAGCGGACGTTTTCCGCGCGAGTGTCGCGCAGCGCGATGTAGCCGTGCCAGATGCCGCCCACCTTCGAAAGCGACCATGTGCCCGCGCGCTCAAATGGGGTCAGCAGCTCGACGGCCCAATGGCGCACCAAGGGCACGTCATGTTCGCGCTTGATCTGAAACGCCAGCAGCAACACCTGAAAAATGATCGCGGCGGCGAGGAGGGCGAGGGGACGATGGCGTGTGACGATGTCGGGCATAATCTGGAAGCTCGAGGCTGGAGGCTGGAACCTCGAACCCCACCTCAAATCCTATCGAATATCTCGGAACACAGACGCCACTTGCACCTGCGTTTGAATCGGCCGCAGCAGCGAGTCAGTCGATAGAAACAAGCCGCAGCAGGCGGAAATCGCTCAGCATTTTCCCGGTCCCGAGCACAACCGATGCCAGCGGATCATCGGCGATCGACACGGGCAATCCAGTCTCTTCGCGGATGCGCTTATCGAGATTCTTGAGCAGCGCGCCGCCGCCGGTCAGCACGATGCCGCGGTCGCTGATATCGGCCGAAAGCTCGGGCGGTGTGCGCTCGAGGGCCACTCGAATCGCGTTTAAGATGGTGGCGACGCACTCGGAGAGCGCTTCACGGATTTCGCTATCGTCAATCGTGACGGTGCGTGGGACGCCTTCAATCAGGTTGCGGCCCTTGACCTCGAGGGTCAGCGGCTTCTCCAGAGGATACGCCGAGCCGATTTCAATTTTGATCTGTTCGGCAGTGCGTTCGCCCACGAGCAAATTGTATTTGCGCTTGAGATAGTGCATCACCGCTTCGTCCATTTCGTTCCCGGCCACGCGGACCGAGCGCGAGTAGACGATGCCGCTCATGGAAATGACGGCGATGTCCGTGGTTCCTCCGCCGATGTCAACCACCATGTTTCCGGAGGGCTCTTCGATGGGCAGGCCGGCTCCGATCGCGGCGGCCATGGCCTGCTCCACCAGATAAACTTCGCTCGCCCGGGCACGGTACGCGGAGTCCTGCACGGCGCGCTTTTCCACGGGCGTGATTTCGCTGGGAACGCCGATCACGATCCGGGGATGAACCAGCACGCGGCGGTTGTGGGCTTTCTGGATGAAATAGGTGAGCATGCGCTCGGTGACTTTGAAGTCCGCAATCACGCCATCCTTCATCGGTTTGATGGCGACCACGTTTCCCGGCGTGCGGCCCAGCATTTCCTTTGCTTCGCGGCCGACGGCGACTACTTCGCCGCTGTTCTTATTGATGGCCACGATGGAAGGCTCGTTGACTACGATTCCTTTGCCGCGCGCAAACACAAGCGTGTTTGCGGTCCCCAGATCAATGGCTAGGTCGGAGGAGAACAGGCTGAAGACCGACCTCATGTTGTAGCCGTTTTTCGTCACGTCTTGCTTCCCCCCAGGATTCTCGAGCGCCGCTGCGGCGGCGAATTGGTTGGGCGTTGTTCGGCTTTCCCTGCGGCGAGCCGCTTACGGGATCACCACGTCGAGTTTCTTGATCGCCGTTCCTCCACGCCGGTTTTGTCCCGTAATGACGATGGTGTGGCTGCCGCGCGTCATCGGCGGGGTGAAATAACGGAAATGCCCGTCGTGTTGGATATCGGCCACTTGATCTCCGTTAATGATCAGCGCCGCCCCCGGCTCCGTCCGTCCGCTGATCTCCACATTATTCCCGTGAAGCTCCGGCGAGTCCACTTCCAGCTGCATCTCCTGCTCTTTGCCTTGCGCGGCAAGCATGAACTTGAAGGGATCGCTCGCGTCGCTGGTGTTGTTCTTGTCGTCGACCGCGCGCACGCGCCAGAAATAATCTCCCGGTGTGAGCCCGGAAACATCGAGATTCGTCCCCGTAAGCTTTTTCTCGATCACGATGCGATTGAACATCGCCGTGGTGCTGACCTGAAATTCGTACGAACGCGCGGTGGCTACCGTCTTCCACGAGAAGTGAACCGGATCTTGTTTGGGGTCCGCCACGATCACGGCCGCCAGATTGATCGGTTCGGCGAGCTGCGGAGGAGCCAGCACCTCCGACTTGGTGATCGGACCGCCGCCGGCCGTAAACGATGCGCGCTCCCACTGGCCGATATCGAGGTGCTCATTGCCGCGATTCAGTTCTGCACCGCCCGATGCCACGGTAATTTCCTCTTCCTTGGTGTTCGGGTCGCTGCGGACAGCCGCGTGCGTATTGGCGCGCAGGGAGGCCACGGCGCTCTCAAAGGAAACCTCCGCTTTTGACCCGGGCATTTCCCAGGTGCCCGTAGCGAGGTCTACTTGGCCCGAGCTGATGTGCATGCCGACTTTGGTGGCGCGGTCTTGCTCCACGCTGTTGTCTTCGACAGTTACGTAAGTGTCTCCCTTCACCGTATACGTGGTTCCATCGGCAAAGGCAATGCGCGCGACGCCTTCCGGGCCGGTCTGGATCGCGTCGCCCTTGTCGAGGGTGAGCTGGTAATCGGCGTTCATCCACTGGACGGAATTGACTTTTTTCACTTGCACTTTGCCGTCCAGGTTGACGAATCTTGCCTGCCGCGCGCTGATGGTGGCTACGCCGCTATCATGGACTGGAAACGCCTCGGAAATATGCTGGATCAGCGAGTTCGAAGTCTCCGGGAAAATCAGATAGCCGGAGGCCAGAACGATTGCGAGCGCCGCGATGGCGTAGAGCACCACAGTGCGGTACTTGACCGTGTGCCAATACACCTCGACTTGCGAGATTTTTGGCTTGTGCGCAGCGGCAATTTTCCCGTCAGTCATACGCAAAAAAGGGGCTAATTTGGCAATCTAGCATAGGGGTATAGGCCTTTCAACAAACCGCGGCCAGAGTTGCGAAACCGCTAACAGCTTTAACGCCGCATATTTCAAGACGTTCAGCGATGGCGCTGGAAGCTTGGCTCCCGCCCGCAGCAGCCTCCTTGGCCATATTGGTCGTTGACCCAAACACCCCCATTTAGGGAAACTAGGAACCTCAAAAGCCGCCCCTTAAGTCCAAGGTGCTCGTCCGCATCATCGCCGGCGACAGCCCCTAATTCGGCGCGAGCGGAACCGCTGCGAGGAAAACGACCATGGCTGAACCAATCGGCGAGTTGGCACCCCCTTCCCGGCTGATGCTGACCCCAGGCCCTTCGTGCATGGACCCGAGGGTGTATCGCGCGCTTGCGGCGCCTCTGGTGGGGCATTTGGACCCGTGGTTCACCGAGATGATGGGCGATTTGCCTGTTCTGCTGCGCCAGGTGTTTCAGACGCAGAACCGGATTGCCTTTCCCATCTCCGCGTCCGGATCCGGGGGAATCGAAGCGGCAGTCCTGAATCCGGTCGAACCGGGCGACGAATGCATTGTTTGCGTGAACGGAATGTTTTCCGAGCGGATGGCCATCATCGCGGAACGCAGCCCCGCGAAAGTCATTCGAGTGAATGCAGCGCTCGGCCACCCGGCGGATCCCGAAGAGATTCGTCGCGCGGGGAAAGGGAGAAAGATCAAGTTTGTCGGTCTCGCGCACGGAGAGACATCCACCGGTGTCGTCCAGCATCTTGAGGACTATCGAAAAGTGGCCGATGAATTGGGCGCGCTGCTCGTGGTGGATGCGGTAGCGACGCTTGCCGGCGTTCCCCTCGATGTGGATCACGACCGCATCGATATTTGCTTCAGCGGTTCCCAAAAAGCGCTCAGCGCTCCTCCGGGAATGGCGCCCATCACGGTGAACGCCAGAGTGGAAGATCTGATGCGCAATCGAAAGACGCCCGTGGGAAGCTGGTATTTCGATCTGACGCCGATCCTCTCGATGTGGGGAGGCGAACGCACCTACCATCACACTCCTCCAGTCTCGCTCATCTACGCCATGCGCGAAGCGTTGCGCCTGGTGCTGGAAGAAGGGCTCGAGGCGCGCTGGGAACGCCACGCGCAGAACCAGCAGGCGCTCGTTGCCGGCGTGGACGCGATGGGGCTCGAACTGTTTGTTCGCGAACCCTCCGATCGCCTCATCACCGTAACGGCCGTGAAAATCCCGAGCGGGATCGACGATCGGAAAGTGCGCCAGCAATTGCTCGACGAATTCCACATCGAAATCGGGGGCGGCATTGGCCCCACCAAGGGTCAAATTTGGCGCGTCGGTCTGATGGGCTATTCCTGCCAGAAACCGAACGTGCTGTTGTTCCTGGCGGCCATGGAAAAAGCTCTTTCGGATCAGGGATTCCGCCTCCCCGCCGGCGCCGGAGTTGCCGCGGCGATTCAGAGCTATCAGCGTTCCGCCCAACCAGCCGCCGTCGGCACCAGGAGATAAGCTGCGTCATGACCAAGCCTGCCGCAGCCGCTCCCACGATTCCGAATTCCGGCGCGATGAGCGATTTCATCGGCGCTTTCGATGTCCCTTCGAAAGTGACGGACTATATTTACCGCTGCCGCTTCTCACATTGCTGGAACGGCATTGCTACCCGGCACAGCGATACGATCGACTGCAAATTTTTTGTCGATGGCAAGGGAGTCGTGCTCGGGCTCGCGCATCCGGCATTCGTGGAATTCGCCGCGCGCGCCAGGCGTAACCCCACCGACCGCGAGGCCAGCTATATCGCCGCAGAGTATCTTCGCGAGCGGCTGGAGCAGGAGGACGAACACTCGCTCTACGATGTATCTGCTGCGGATGTTCTTCGGTTGATCGATCAGCTGGGTATTCGCTGATCCTCCCCGATTGGGAAACGGACCATACCCTGGAGATTCTATGGCTCCCGCATTACATTTCACCTTGCGCGCGTAGCCCGCGTGGCGATAATGTGGCCCCGCGGCTCATGAATCGGAGGCGTTCAGAGAATGCAGGATACAAAAGCCTCTGCGCCCGACCGGCGGCATTTCGTGGAAGGATTCCTTGGCGCGAGCATCTTGGCTTCGCTTGCCTCGTTCGTTTATCCGGTCTTGCGCTACCTGATTCCTCCTCCGGCTGCGGAATTGGAAAGCGATCTGGCCCTCGCGGGAAAAGTGGGGGAACTCAAACCCAACACGGGAAAGATCTTTCGGTTCGGTAACCGTCCTGCCTTGCTCGTCTTGCAAGCGGATGGTAAATACGCTGCCGTTTCCGCCGTTTGTTCGCACCTCGGCTGTACGGTTCAATATCGCCCTGACTTGCGCGATATCTGGTGCGCCTGCCACAACGGCCTCTACGACCTAAATGGACGCAATATCAGCGGCCCGCCTCCGCGTCCGTTGCAAGCCTACGAAGTAATCGTCAAAGGGGACGAAATCTACGCGCGGCGAGCGCGCAATACATAGATGAGCGCCATCGACAACACTCGGGCCTGGCTCGAAGAACACTTCCATTTGAATGAAGTGCTCGCCTTTCTCCGCCACAAGACCGTCCCGTTGCACCGTTACACTCCTTTTTATTTTCTCGGCGGCATGACGCTTTTTCTCTTCGGAATTCAGGTTGTGACCGGGATTCTCCTGTTGCTCTACTACCGGCCGACTCCGAATGACGCCTTCGAGAGCGTCCAGTACCTGATGACGCAGGTGAGATTTGGCTGGCTGGTGCGCTCGATTCATTCCTGGAGCGCGAACCTGATGATTCTCACCGCGTTTGCCCACATGTTCAGCGTGTTCTTCATGCGCGCTTACCGCAAGCCGAGAGAACTCACGTGGCTCAGCGGGATGGTGCTTCTGGTGCTGGTTCTCTGTTTCGGCTTCAGCGGCTATCTTTTGCCCTGGAACACGCTTTCGTTCTTCGCCACAAAAGTCGGGACGGATCTGCCGGCGCAAGTGCCGGTCGTGGGCAAATGGATCCTGGTGTTCTTGCGCGGGGGAGAAGACGTGACGGGCGCCACACTCACGCGCTTTTTTGGATTTCATGTGGCGCTGCTTCCCGGGCTGGCTACTCTGTTCCTCGGTCTTCATCTTCTGCTCATTCAGAGGACCGGGATGAGTGTTCCCCCCGGCGTCGAGGCGGAATGGCGCGCCAGGCCCGCTGTGGCTCGCGATATACCTTTCTTCCCGAATTTCCTGCTGCGCGAACTCATGGCCTGGTACATTGCGCTCGGAATATTGGGAGCGCTCGCGGCATTGAAACCGTGGGAGCTGGGCACAAAGGCGGATCCATTCGCCTCCGCGCCGGCTGGGATCCGGCCGGAGTGGTATTTCATGTTCATGTTTCAGACGCTGAAAGTGATTCCGGCTAAGGTCTTGGGTATTAGCGGAGAGCTGCTCGGTGCGGTGGGGATTGGTGTGGCTGCGCTGATTTGGACGCTGCTCCCGTTCTTCGACCGTGGCGAGCCCGGCCGCAAGCACCGGCTCATCGCCGGCATTGGGGTGTTTGCGCTGGCCTACATCGTCGCAATGACCATTTACGGCTACCTCGCAAAGTAATCGCGAAAGACGTGAGGCAGATTGCAGGAGAGCAAAAACATTCTCACGCACCACCAAGAACCGGCACGCGTGACTTCAAGCGTGCGAAGCGCGCCTCATGATTGGCGGCGGGGCGGCGCAGTGCTGGGATTCTTGCTCTTCGTAAGGGCATTCTCTTCTGCTCCCCTTCCCGCTCAAACCAAAATCAGTTGCCTCAATTGCCATTCCCAGTTCGATCCCCCGCTGAAGGTGACCTCCGACGAATTTCTAGGAAGCATCCACGGCCGAAACGGGCTGACTTGTGTGAGCTGTCACGGCGGCGATGCCTCAAGCGACGATCCTTCCGTGGCCATGAGCCCCGCAAAAGGATTTCGGCCGCTTACCGACCGGAAGCAGATTCCCGCTCTCTGCGCGAAATGCCATTCCGACGCCGCCTACATGCGCAAATACAATCCGTCCCTGCGCACGGACCAATACAGCCAGTATCTGACCAGCGTCCACGGCAAGGAACTGACGAAAGGCAATTCGAAAGTCGCGGTGTGCGTCGATTGCCACGGCGTTCATGGTATCCAGCCGCCCAACGACCCGCGCTCTGGGGTGTATCCGCTGAATGTGGCAACCACCTGCGCCCATTGCCACGCCGACCCGAACTACATGAAGGATTTCAAGATTCCCACCAATCAATTCGATTTTTATTCGCACAGTGTCCATAACCAGGCGCTCGCCGTGCGCGGAGATTTGAGCGCGCCCACCTGCTCCACTTGCCATGGAAGCCACGGCGCCGCTCCTCCAGGGGTCGATTCCGTTGCCAGAGTTTGCTCGACGTGCCACGTTTTCCAGGCGCAGGTGTTCGACGCTGGACCGCATAAGGACGCCTTCGCCAGTATGAATTTGCCCGGCTGTGTCACCTGCCACAGCAACCATGGCATCCTCCATCCGACCGATGCGATGATTGGAACGGGCAAAGATTCGATTTGCATGACGTGCCATTCGGAAGGCGACGCCGGCGCCGGCACAGCACAGAAAGTCCACGACAGCCTCGTGAAGCTGGACACGGCGATCCAACGGTCCGACGAACTCCTCGGCCGCGCGGAGCGGTCCGGAATGGAAGTGAGCGATGCCCAACTGGCCGAGAGCGAGGCGCGCGACCATCTCACGAAGGCGCGCGTTGAACTTCACTCCGTGACCCTCTCTCGCGTGGACCCGGAAATTCAGGCAGGGCTGAAAGTCACGCAGAAAACCTGGCGGCAGGGAGAAGAGGCCATCGCGGAGCTCCAGTATCGCCGCAAGGGACTCCTCGTCTCGGTCATCACCATCTTCTGCGTCGTGATTGGGCTGTTCCTGATGATTCGAAAGTTGGAAAAAAATCCGTCAGAATAAACTCAGGAGGCGAAAGGATGAGCAAACTCGTTGGATTCGCAGCTTTGGCGTTCATTCTGGCCCCCGCGGCGATTGCGGCTCCGGCTGGCAACGCCGAGGCGGGGAAAGAACTGTTTGGCAAGAAATGCGCAATCTGTCATGGCAAGGATGCTTCCGGCAATGGCCCTGCCGGGAAAGCATTCAACCCTCCGATTCCGCCGCTCTCGTCGAAAGACGTACAAGCCTTGAGCGACGCGGACATCCAGAAAGTGATTACTCAGGGAAAAGGAAGAATGAAGCCGGTGAGCGACCTGAGCAAGGGTGACCTGGGAGACCTCGTCGCTTTCATTCGGAGTCTCGCCAAGAAATAGCGCCGCCTGAAAATCTGGAACGGACCATTCTCATAAATCCGCTTTGTAGGTCGCGGTTTCAACCGCGACATTAGAACGGCCGCATTTGCGAGGCTTTAGCCACTGAAGTTCCCAGCGGCGCTGCAATTCGGCATTTGTGAGACGATTTCTTCCTTCCAGGCAGCCGCGGGAAGCGGGGGCCCTCCCCGTTAGGGATTGGCAGGCTTGGATTCCGCCGAAGATTCCTTCTTCGCGAACGACCGGATGTAATTCACAAGATTCCAGATATCGTCCGGCTTGGCGCGTTCGCCTTCCGGCGGCATATCGCCTTTCCCGTTTTTGATGATGTAGAACATTTCGCCATCGGTTAGGTCCTTCAGTGAAGCGGGGTTGCGGTAATCAGGCAGCTTCAGTTTCATGTCTTCGGCCAGGTCCCCTTTCCCGGAGCCATCGTCGCCGTGGCACATTGCGCAGTCGATGCCAAAGGTCCTTTTGCCTTGCGCCAGTGACGCGGCCGTGGGCTTGACAGGGTTGACCTCTTTGGCCGCTTCCGGAGGCATTTTGAAGGGTGGTGGAACCTTTTCGCCGGGTTTGGATGGTTGCTGTGCCGGCGCGTAACTGCACATCGCGAGCCCAAGAGCGCAAAGGATGAAGAACTTCGGCATGGAAGCCTCCCTCGACCGTTCGGCGCGCATTCTACGCCGGGCACATTTTGGGGGAAAGAATTCTTTTCCGCCGGCTCTGATTTCCCTCAGGCATCCGAAAGCGATTCGCCAAAGTCGCCGGCCTCGTTGAGTTCTCCCGCCTCCAGAATTTCGCCGCAATCGAGGCATTCGACGTACTGGGCATCGTCATCCTTCGCGATCAAGCGCGTGCGCAAATGCTTGCAGGCAGGGTCTGCCATGGCGGGTTCAACGAAAATCTCGAAACATTATATCACCCGCGCGGCCTTGCCGGCTCGCCACCGCGCTGTTGACAAACGCTCGAATTGCCACTATCAGTCTCCTTGCCGGCCCGCAGAAAGTGAGTGGCATTGACATCGGAACTCAGCTCGCAAAAGCGGCTGGGCACCGCTCTGTTCTACGGCATCATTGCCCTGGTGGCCTACCTCGTCTTCCTTGTCTTTGAGCCTTTCGTCGCCGCGCTTGCCTGGGCCGTCGTTCTCGTCGTGATCGCCTTTCCGGTGTACGAGCGGCTTGCGAAGCCCTGGGGACCGACGCTTGCCGCCGTGGCCTGCACCCTGGGCGTCACCCTCATCCTCATCGTGCCGACGCTTGCGGTGGCGGGAGCGTTCGTCAGGGAGGGAGTAATGGCGGTGCAGGAGCTTCAGCTCCAGGTTGCCAGCGGGCGGTTTCGCTGGGTTACCGATCTCTGGACGCACATCCAGGCGCGATTCCCGGATGCCAATCCGGGCGACCTTTCCACGATCGTCCACCGGTACGCCGATCAAGCCGCCGAGTTTTTGGCCGCACACCTGGGCGCGGCCTTGCGCAATACGGCCGCATTCCTTTTCCACCTGAGCGTCACGATTCTGGCGATGTTCTATCTATTTCGCGATGGCGAATCGATCGTGGGGCGCCTCCGCCAAGTATTGCCGTTCGAAGAGGAGCATCGCAACCGGATGATTCGCGAGGCGCGCGACCTGATTTTCGCCAGTGTGACGTCCAGCGTCGTTTCCGCGGTCGCCCACGGCATATTGGGCGGCCTTGCCTTCGGCCTTACCGGAATCCATTCGCCGATCTTTTGGGGCGTAATGATGGGATTTTTCTCCCTCGTCCCCGTCGTGGGTTCCGCGCTGATCTGGGTCCCGGCAGCAATCAGTCTGATGGCCGGCGGACACATCGCCCGAGGAGTCCTCCTGGCGGTTGCCTGCGGCCTCGTCGTTGGGCTGGTGGATAACGTAATTCGCCCGTGGATCATCAGCGGCCGGGCCGAAATGGGAGGCCTCGTCATTTTCATCAGCGTGCTCGGGGGAATCAGCGTGTTCGGCATGCTCGGAGTTGTGCTCGGGCCGATCGTCGTGGCCACTGCCGCGAGTGTGCTCGATCTTTACGCGCCCACACCATCGGGTAGAAACACGGCATCCAAAGCGGGTGGGAGGAAGCGGGAGGCCGTGCTAGAGTAGCGCGCTTCGAAGAGTTTCATGGGCAAAAACTCAAATTCCACGCCTCAAGGTTTGCCGCCGGAAAAGCTTCGCTGGTCCTGCGATCCCTCGCGCATTCCGTTCGAAACCACGGCGGAAGTCGAGCCGAGCGGCGCCGATATGGGGCAGGACCGCGCGCTGCGGGCGCTGCGCATGGGTGTGGAGCTGAACGCTTCGGGATACAACTTGTTCGTGTGCGGGCTTTCCGGCACGAGCCGCGGCGGAATGATCGTGCGTATGATCGAAGAGTTGCGTGTCGAGAGCGAGCCGGCGCCGGACCGCTGCTACGTCAACAATTTCAAGAACACCGACCGGCCCCGCCTGCTCACTTTGCCGCGCGGACAGGCAAATGCGTTCAAAAAGGAAATGGAATCGGGAATCGATTTTCTGCGCCGGAGGATTCCGCAGGTCTTCGAAGGCGAGCCTTTCCAGCGCCAGAAGACGCGCATTGTCGAGCGCTTTACCCAGCGCGAAAAAGAGCTGATGGACGATTTCACCCGCCGCATCGCTCGCGAACAATTCGCGCTCGGCCGCATGCAGGTAGGCGCCGTGGCCTTGCCGGAAATTTTTCCGGTCCTCGACGGACAGATGGTGCCGATCGAAGAAATTCCCAAGATGGTGCAGGAGGGAAAGCTCGAAAGCGTCGCCGCCGAAGACCTCGAGCGGAAATACGATCAGTTCCGCCAGGAATTCACGGTCGTTTACCGCAAGACGCTTTCCCTGTCGCGCGAATTGGCGAGCGAAATGAGCTACCTCGAGCAGGAAGCCGCCTCGGTGCTCGTCGACGGCGTCATCGAAGAGCTCAAGGAAAAATATCCGAACGCCCAGATTTCGGAGTATCTCGAAGAAGTCCGCCATCACATTCTCGATAATCTCGAGCCGTTCAAGGAGCGCGAGGGCGAGGAAGATCAGCCGCCTTCAGAAGGCGGCGGAGGCCCGCGCTCCGAGCGGCAGGAACGCGATCCCTTCCGCGTCTACGGCGTCAACGTGATTCTCGCGCACGGCGAACGCGAGAAATGCCCCGTCATTTTCGAAACGATTCCCACCTACGCAAACATGTTCGGAACCATTCATCGCAGCTATGACACGCGCGGCGGATGGAGCTCCGATTTCATGGATCTGCGCGGGGGCTCGCTGTTGCGCGCCGACGGCGGATTCCTCGTGATGTACGCGCTCGATGCGCTCACCGAAGCGGGCGTGTGGCGCACGCTCAAGCGGACGCTCAATCACGGAAAGCTCGAGATCCAGCCGGTGGACGTTTTCTTCCCGTTCAGCACGTCGGCGCTGAAGCCCGAGCCGATCGACGTCCACGTGAAAATCATCCTCATCGGCGACCGCGAAATGTACGAGCTTCTCTACGACTACGAGGATGATTTCAAGAAAATCTTCAAGGTCCGCGTGGAGTTCGACGAGGAAATGAACTGGACCGAAGACGTGATCCGCCAGTATGGGGGCCGGCTGCGCAAATTGAGCGATGATGAGCACCTCTGCGCGTTTGACCGCACCGCGGTCGCGTCGATTCTCGAGCACGGCGTTCGCCGCGCGGGGCGCCGCGGAAAAATCACCGCGCGGTTTTTCGATCTCGCCGATCTGGCGCGCGAAGCCTCGTACATGGCGAAGCAGGAGCAGGCCGAAATTGTCACATCCGGACACGTTCATCGCGCCCTCGAATCCAAAATCGAGCGCCATAACCTCACCGAAACGAAAATCCGCGAAATGATCGAGCAGAACCTGCTGTTCATCGACGCAACCGGTGAGCGCGTCGGACAGGTCAACGGCTTGAGCGTCCTCGAAATCGGCGGCTACGCGTTTGGCAAGCCGGTGCGCATCACTGCGTCGGTGGCCCTCGGCAAAGTGGGCATCATCAATATCGAGCGCGAATCGAATTTGAGCGGGCGCTTCCACGATAAAGGCGTGCAAATCATCGCGGGTTATTTGCGCCGGACCTTCGCTCAGGATAAGCCGCTGTCTTTGGCTGCAAGCGTCTGCTTCGAACAGTCGTATTCCGGCGTCGATGGCGATAGCGCCAGTTCCACTGAAATTTACGCGCTTCTTTCTGCGCTCTCCGAGCTGCCGATCCGGCAGGAGCTGGCTGTCACGGGCTCGGTGAACCAGCAGGGCGATATTCAACCGATCGGCGGCGTGAACCAGAAGATCGAAGGCTTCTACTACGTTTGCAAATTGAAAGGCCTCACCGGCAAGCAAGGCGTGCTCATCCCCGCCGAAAATGTAGACGATTTGATGCTGCGCGACGAAGTGATCGAAGCCGTCGCCAAAAAACAATTTCACATCTACCCGGTCGGCAGAGTCGAGCAAGGCATCGAACTTCTCACCGGCACTCCTGCCGGCGCGCGCGGCGCCCGCGGCAAATTTACATCAGGCAGCGTTTTTGCCAGGGTGGACGCGCGCCTCCAATCGATGGCCAGCACTCTGAAAAAATTCGAATATTAAGAAACTTCCCGGCTCTGTTGCTATCCTCGATCTGCAATCGCCGCCGCAGGCCCGCTTTTTTGGAGTGCGGCCTGTCCTGAGCGAAGCCGAAGGGCGGCTTGACGCCGCTTTTTCACAGTCAGGCGCGCCAAAAGCGAATCAATCGAACCGAGGCTTGACTCGGTCAGCACAACTGACGCGCCTTGAACGTGGGATCAAGCCATCTCATAAATCCGCTTTGTGGGTCGCGGTTTCAACCGCGACATTAGTAGGACGGATTTTGCAGGGCTTCAGCCCCTGAAGTTCCCAGCGGCGCTGCAATTCAGCATTCATGAGATGCTTCATCTCGTTTTGGAAGCGCTTCGGCTTCAAATCAGCCGTCGCATCTGAAGCGTAAGTTCGAGAGTTTTTCCGTCGCGTTCGAGCTGGAGCTTGTATTTGTGGCCCACTTGGCGAAACAAGTTGCGCACGGCCGAGAGCGACAGGTCTGCCGCGGCATCCTCGTCAATGCCGGCGATGACGTCGCCTTTTTGAATTCCGGCTTCCGCGCCCGGCGACCCGGACAATACTTGCACGATTTCGAACGTCTTCAATCCCGGCCCCTTGGCCACGATTCCCAGCCCGCTTTTATCTTCCTGATCGGTTTCCCCAAAATGCACATTGGGCTCGAGAATCAACTGGTGGTGCGGAAAATCGAAAGTGACGATGAATCGCCGCAACATTCCTGCCCCGATTACTCCGGCAGCGGGCGCGTCGCCCGTGCCAATTAAATCTGCGGAGAATACAGCCAGCGCACCTTCCGCGGCGTAGGGGCCCAGGTGAAAGCCTTTCAATCGCCCGACGACGGCGCTCTGCTCGCCGCCGGCTGCCGGATCCCACGCGGGAAGTGTTTTCGCGCGCGTGGAAAAAACGTGGTGGCTGCCGGCAAAGCGGTCTGAAATTACCACGGGAGCTTCCAGCGCGGTATCAACGATGAACTTGCCTTCGTGCGGCCTTTCTCCCGTCACGCTGAATTTCGCGGGAATTTGCGGAAGGCCTCCCGCTACCGTCAGCGGAATGCTCTTGCCATGGCCGGAATAATTGTATGTCCCGGGATCGTAGAACCGCACGGTCTGCCGCGCGTAGTCGATTTCCACCACGAGGTCGCTGAAAAAATCGCCGCCAAGTGTCCCTTCGAATGGGCGCCCCACTTGCGCGGAGCCCTCTTTTTTTGCGGCAGTCGCCAGCGCCCCCAGTGTGACGTCGAGCCCCGAAAGATTCAGCATCGCCGGCCTCAGTTCCGCGAGCCCGATTTCCGCAGCGCGCGCGGGATCGATGGACGATCGGGCCGCGCTCGAATCCAGTTGGAAGAGCGCTGGCTGGCTGTTGTTCACGCGCACCGGCAGGAAAACAAGATTGTCAATCATTTCGGCGGGAACCTGCGCCGCATTTCCTCCATACGCGAAATGCGCCGCGGGTGGCTGCTGCTGTGCCGGGCGCGACGCACCCGCGAGCGGCAGGATCAGCGCGATTCCGCAAATTTTCGAGGCTATCTCTATGGCTCCGCGGATCATGGCGAGGGCGCGCGATAGCCTTCCCGCGCAAACACTTTGTATTCGGCGCCTTTTGCTTTGCCTGAAGGGCGCGCTCCGGGACCGCCCACGACTTCAACCAGCAGCGAATGAAATCGGCCGTCGTGTTCCGGCGCGATCCCCAGCACATATTGATGCCGCAATCCGGCGGCAATCTCGCGATAAATCGGAATAAAATCCTTCGCTGACTCGGGAAAATAAACGCGCCCTCCCGTGATCCGCGCCATCGACCGCAAGGCCTCATTCGCCTTGGCAAAGCTGAGCGGGTTAGGAGGATCCGAAGCGCCCGCATCGGCCGGCGTGCCGGCTCCATGCTCGGATTTGCGGGGCTTCTTCTTACCGCCGGTTTCGCGAAGCGATCCTCCGAGTGCAACTGGATAAATCACCGCATCATCTGCGCGCAGCTTTTCGGTGAGCGCCTGCCACCGCTCCGGCGCCGATGAATCGAGTCCTGTGCTGAGCAGGACCAGCGCTTTTTTTCCTTGTAGCGGCGCGAGCCAGTCGATCGCAGTGGTGATCGAATCGTACAAATGAAGATCCCCCATCCCGATCGTGTACTGGATTTGCGGCAGGACGCTGGCGAGTTCCGCTTTCTCCGTCGTGAACGCCAGAATGGCGCGAGGCGCCTGGTCGTAAGCAGCCAGCGCCACCTGGTCATCCGGTGCAAGTCCGTCCAGCAGCGCGTACACCGCTGAGAGGTGCTGCTCGTGGATCAAATAAACCGCCGGGCTCGTCTCAACCATCACCAGGACCTGCGCGGGAGCTTCAACGGGCGCGAAAAAAACGATGGGGCGCTCTTTCCCATCCTCCAACACGCGGAAATCCGTTTGCGCGAGTCCATCGAGAAAGTTTCCGCTCTTGTCCTGCACATTGACGTCGATTTTCACGATTTCAGTCGTCGATCGAATGGCGGGCTGCTGTTGCGGGCCCGTTTGCTGGCCCAAAGTGGAGGGAATCGCAAGGAATCCGGCGCCGAGCGCTGGCCCGAACCCAAACAAAAGAATCCGAAACAGCCGCACGGACTTACTCGATGTACCAATCAAAGTACGCGCCGTTCGAATCCTTCCATTCGCCGCCGATAGCGCCGTGCAGATGGCGAGTCAGCGCTTCGGGCTTGACCGATTTCAACCAGTCCGGTGACTGGGCGGAGACAGGTGAAGTCCTTGGCGGCCCTTCGCCTCCCGCAGGAGCCGGCTGGAAGAGCTTCTCCCACGGAATGCGCGTCATGTCGGCTCCGCCGAATCCGGAAAGTTTTTCCGGCAGCAGCGTCCGCAAGTGGAGAATCTCCGGACCCGGACCGGCGTTTTGCGCGGCGGCATTATCCGATGCGGGATTTCCGCGCGCGACGGCGTCCTTCAATAACCCTTTCCTCGGCGCTACGAAAAGAAATTGCGGCGTCACGGCCAGGAAGTAAGGCTGGCGCTTCTGCTGGCCCGTTTCAGGACCTTTGTAGGGATACGAAAGGCTGAGATAAGTTGCATCGCCTTCGGTCTCTTCGCCTACAATCATTCCGCCCGCTATCGCGCGAAGAATGCGCGTCACGTCCTGCGGCTTCTGAATGGAGATGACGAACAGCTTGTTCAGCGCGCCGTCAACGCCGAAGGTGGATTGCGAGGAGAATTCTCCGGTGAAAAGTTGCAGCGCATCCACAATCGGCATGCCCAGAAAATTCTGGGCGATCCCTTCATAAAGAGTCATCACGGCCTTCTGCTGGTCGTTCAGCGCCGCGAGGGCGGCGCCGTGCAACAACTGATAGGTCGCCGCCAGGTCGAGCCGCGCCATGCTGAAAACCGGGCCGGAATAAACAATCGGTTGCGTGAGAAAAGTCGCGCGGCTCGGGCCCAGCAAATCAAACGGGCTTCCCGGAGAAGTGTCGCCCAGTGCCGCGCCGCGCACTCGCGTTGCTTCGCTCGCGAAACTCACGCATCCGCCCAGCGCGTGAATTTTTTCCAAATGGAGTTGGAGCGCTGCTTTCGCAATCGGGTTATCGCGCCGATCCGCGGGAATCAATTTGTTCAGATTGGGAACGCGCCCGAAAAACTCGATGGCGGCGTCCGGCCCAAGATACGGGCGGATGGCCTGATACTCGGGAAGCTGCGTGACAGATGAGCCCGGTTTCGCCGGGCCGCCGAACCGGGTGATCAAATCCTCGATAATTCCCTTTTGGTCCGAAACCAGATAGTGAGTCTTCGTCTGCGCCGTGTAGGTGACGTTGGTGCCGTTGGTGCGGGCCTCCACTTTTGTCCCGCCGAAGTCGTAGCTCAAGACTGTCGGGACTTCCCGGCCGCTCTGCTCGTTGGCGGCCTTCAATCGCTGGATCAGTTCGGCCTTTCCCGTGATGTCGTACACGAAAAAAACGCCCGCGATGGGTGGGGCCGCATCTGGCGTGGCCGAGCTCGGCGGAGGGCTCGCCACAACGCCCAGCGCAACGGGATTATCGAGCAGCGACAACACATCCGCGAGTCCCAGTGGAGGCGCCGGGTTGCCCGGGGATTCGAGACTCCGCTGCGCCCCTTTCACTGCTGCATCGCGGATCGGCCCAAAGTCGGGATCCTCCAAAAGCTGGAGCAGATGGTTTTTCTTGTCCGCACCCGCGATCCCCGCGTTTCCGCGCCAGTGTAGGTAAAAAATTGTGTCGGGCGATAAGCGGGACGGGATGGACGAGGTTTGCGCAAACGCCGGCGAAACCGGCAGGAGCAGCGCCAGGAGCACACCGGGAAAGAAGAGTTTTCGGCTTGACGGCCGGTTTCCCATCGTCTTCAATTTTGCGACCCCCAGCATAATCTCGCAGATTCCCGCAAAGAATTGCGCGCGCCGCCGAAAAGACTTGTTAGTTTCACCGCAGTTTAGTCACCCGGCGGAGGGCTCGAGGGAGGAGGCGCCGACGCGGATTTCGGAGTGCTTAAGTAGCCCTTCGCCTGGTCTTTGGCGAGTTCGAAAACGACGATCTCATACGGCGCCCGCGCGCCGCGCACGTAGAACTGCACCGGCTCTCCCACCGTCTTGTCCTTTTTCTCGATGCTCTTGTCGTCGGCCACCACATTCATCGTATAGCGATATTTCTTCTGGTCCACCTTGCGCAGAAGGATCTGGATGGGTCCCACGCGCTGCGCGCCCTTCGTCTTTCCCAGCGTGAACTCGAAAATATCGCGCTGGCCGAGGCGCTTGAGCTCTTCCACCTCATCGTGGTTGCGCGCGATCAATCCGCTCTGCACGTTCAAGTCGCCGATGGCGGTTTGCATGCGGCCCTTGGTGGCTTCGAGGTCCGATTTGGTGGCAGCCAGGTCGGTCTTCGTCCCGCTGATTTCGGTGGCCACTTCCCCGAACTTTGTGGATGTGTCGGCTTGCACTTGGCCGATTTGCTGGCGCAGCGCGGCGTCGCTCTTTTCCTGTTCTTTCTTGGCGGTCTGCGCCAGGCTGCGTGCGCGCGCCACCTCATCGCCGGTGAGCCCGAGTTTTTGAGACGTCACGTCGAGCTGGCCCTTCAAATCCGCGAGGCGCGAATTCGTCCGATCCAACTGCGCGGCCAGGGCCTGCGTCTTTTTGTCGGCGTCCGCCAGGCTTTTCTGAAGGGTCTGCCTTTCCGCGTAGCTGGCATAGAGCAGGTAGCCGACCAGCGCAAACGCGACGATGAACAGCAAGGTCACCCAGCGCGGAAGAGCGCTTGTCTCCGCCACGAAATTTTCCCCAGCCGGATTCGGGGTCGAACTCATCATGCCTCCTTCCGGCAGGTGAAAATCCCGCCGGCAACTGCGAAATTATGGCCGAGGTGCATCGGGAAGTCTATCCCCGGCGGCTCGCGGAGTTTCCCTTGCGGCGGGGCCAGCGCGCCTCGATCGTGGTTGTGAGCCCGCCGCGCGGAGTGAACTCGCCGGTTACGCGGCACCACACCGGCCGCGCGGCCGCAACGATATCCCGCAGCATGCGGTTCACGGCGTTCTCGTAAAAGATTCCCAGATTGCGGTAGGCGAGAAGATACATTTTCAATGCCTTCAATTCGAGGCACACTTTGCTGGGCTGGTAATGAATCGTAATGGCGCCGTAATCCGGCAGCCCGGTCTTGGGGCACACCGAAGTGTATTCCGGAAAACGGATGGTGATTTCGTAGCCCGGAAAATGATTCGGCCAGGTTTCGAGTTTCGGAAGCCGCGCGTCAATTCCGGCCCGGGCGTGCGCGCCTGTGTAATCAGCCATTCTCGATCCTCTCCGAAATCATTCTACACTGTCCTTGGATGTTGCTCGCATCTCCTCAGCTTGCTCCGCTCGCCGATTTTGAGTATCCTGCGCGGCAACACGGGGGTGCATCCGGAAAATGATTTGTCCGCAGTGCCGCAGCGCGCACTGCTTTCGATCGCATCGGCAGGGCATTCGCGATTTTGTTTGCACGCTCGTGGCCCTCCGGCCGTGGAGATGCCACACTTGCGACCGCCGCTTCTACGGATGGCGCGTCGCGCTCTCCTTCTCGCGATACGCACATTGTCCGAACTGCGGAAATTTTGACCTGGAGGCTCTTCCTCGGGCGCGTGTAACAGACGGATCGCTTGTGGCTCTCAAACGCTGGCTCGGAATTCCTGCCTATCGCTGTGACCCATGCCGTGAGCGCTTTTTCAGTTTGCTGATTGTCCGCCGGATTTTGCCTTCGACTCTTCCTTCCAGCTCGCGCTGAACCATTCCCTGGATGTGCTGGGAACCTCGCCTTCATACGAAAGACAAAAATCACCCGTCTCTGCGCCCCGAAAACCCTCCGGTGTGACCCCAAAGTGTCCTCCCTTCACGATTCCGAACAGCCGAATTTGCCCGTTTTTCGCAAGATTACCAAGAAGACTGAATGTAACGGACAATTCACATTGCCGTCACAGAAGGTTCAAGCGGCCCGAATAACGTTCGCCGTCCACGTCCCCCGTTGGGGGTGTGGAGTTCGGTTGGCGGCAGGCTCATACGGGCTCGTTTCGCCCGCCAAATGCAGGGTCTGTGGATTTCCTCGGTGGGGAATTCACGAAGGAGATTGTCGGAGCGGCCAGCGGGCTCGTCTGAGGAGAGATCGCACAGCACCTCCCGGACTTGATCTTTCGGGTTCCTAAGTTTGGGGCCCTCCGAATCGCACGGGCAGTTCAATTTAAGGAGGAAGGAATGCGAGTAATCGCAGCATGGATTCTTGCTCTCGGCCTGATCGCAGTTCCCGCGATGGCGGGGAATGGTGGTGCAGAGGACGGCAAGGACACGCCGAAATCGAACAGCAGTGCCTCGGCACTGAAGCCAGACACCAGCGCCACGACGCCACCGCTGGTGCAGTTGTTGCAGGCCAAGGGGATTTTGACGGCGGCCGAAGCGGCTCAGATCACGCAGGCGGCCTCCGCAGCCGAAGCCAATGATCGCCTGGCGCAAATGCTTCTGGCAAAAGGCTTGATCACCGAATCGGATTACAACTCGAGCGTCGGGCCGCTGGTCAATCCCGCCGGCAACGCGAACGCCAACGTTGGCAGCGGCCACTTCATGAACGCGCTCATCCATGTTCCGGCCGGCGATGGCTATGCCGGTGACGGTTCCGCCGGCGCCGCCGAAGAGCCTGCCTCGATTCACTTCAAGGGCATCACGCTCACT
>Ga0187781_10000679_pt1 | contig 24732 bp, 21 predicted proteins | sample 0715_SJ02_MP02_2_FD_132447 | JGI IMG/M metagenome (GOLD analysis project Ga0187781, IMG submission 132447) | Tropical peat soil microbial communities from peatlands in Department of Meta, Colombia - 0715_SJ02_MP02_20_MG | ecosystem: Environmental > Terrestrial > Soil > Wetlands > Peat | place... | reverse complement strand
GTGAAGTTGGCCGATTCTTTGATGCCGATCACTAGGATCGCGCTAATGGCCACGATCACCAGAAAGCCAATGTAGTCATAGGTCAAATGTACGTTTCTGCCGAAGAGAAGAAAGTCGGAATGGGGCATGGGCGGCAAGCCCCAACCAATATCCTTGAGAAACGCTCGCAGGTGCCCGCTCCAACCCACCGCAACCGTGGCCGCCCCAAAGGCATACTCCAGGATTAAGTCCCATCCGATAATCCAGGCCACCAACTCTCCCAGGGTGGCATAAGAGTACGTATATGCGCTGCCCGCAATGGGTATCATGGAAGCGAACTCGGCGTAACACAAGCCGGCGAAGGCACAGGCGATTCCTGCCAGGATAAACGAGAGCAGGATCGCCGGCCCGGCGAACTGCGCCGCAGCCTGGCCGGTAATTACGAAGATCCCTGCGCCGATGATCGCCCCGATGCCCAGTGTCAAAAGGTTGATCGGTCCCAGCGCGCGGCGCAAGCCGTGCTCCGATTCCACCGCTTCTTTCCGCAACTCGTCGATGCTCTTTGTTGCCCAAATACTTGGCATTTCGTCTCCTGCAAAACAGGGGCTGGGGGCTAGGGACTGGGGGCTGGGGTCCCGTAATTGCCGGGGATGATGAATCCCTCAGCCAATTCCCGCATCCTGACCCGGCACCCGACCCGATTTCCCCGGTCCGCACCTTCGTCTCAGATTCTCAGTTGACACGTTCGCCACAAATCGTCCGCGTTCTAGTCCCCAGCCCCTAGCCCCTAGCCCCTGCTTTTCTCCGCCACAAGAAATACACCGGCACACCCAGCGCCACAATACTAAGACCGGCAACGCTTCGACCGGTTTTGTGGGTGATGAGGGCCCACTCGACAAAGACGGCAAAAGCGATGTAGACGGCCGGCAGCACAGGATAGCCCCAGGCGCGGTACGGCCGCGGCGCCAGAGGACGGGTTCGTCTAAGTCGAAAAACACCCGCCAAAGTCAAAGCATAAAACAATACTACCGCGAAGATCACGTAATCCAACAGTTCGCTGTAAGTGCCGGTCAAGGTCAAGAGGCAAGCCCAGGCCGCTTGTACGACCAGGGAAACCGCCGGGGTGTGATGTTCGGGGTGCACGGTGCCCACGGCGCGAAAGAACAGGCCATCCTTGGCCATGGCGTAATAAACGCGGGCCCCGGTCAGGATCAGACCATTGATGCAGCCGAAGGTTGAAATCATGATCGCCGCGGCCATCAGAGTGGCGCCCTTTCCGCCCAGCATCACCTGCGCCGCGGCCGTAGCAACCCTGTCTTCCGCCGCGTATTGGATGCCGCGCCCGAGCGGCCCGGAAGCCATGGGGGAGCCAGCGAAGGGCAGAACGCGAAGGTAGATCCAGTTACAGGCCACATACAGAGAACAAATCGTGGCTGTCCCGACAAACAGCGCCAGGGGCAAATCCCGGCGCGGGTTGACAATTTCGCTGCCGGTAAAGGTAACGTTGTTCCAGGCGTCCGAGGAAAACAGCGGCCCTACCAAGGCCACCGAAAGAATGGTCAAGGTACCCAGGTTCCAATGTACACCACCCCAGAGGCTTTGCTGCTGGACGCTGACGACGGGGTGAGAAGTCGACCACCAGAGCCCTAGAGCCACGAGACCTAAAAGCGTAGCCACCTTCAGAGTGGTAAAAACATTCTGCACCCACGCCCCGAGGCGCAACCCAAAGATGTTCAGAACGCTTAGAAAGAGCAGGGCGAGAACCGCCACCAGTTGTTGCGAGGAGAGGGTTAAAGCCAGCGAGTGGTGAAACGCCTCAACGTGTCCGAGGTCGATCAAATGATTTTGCGTCGAGACCCAGGGCACCAGCACTCCGAGGAATTTACCGAAGGCCACCGCCACGGCGGCCATTGTCCCGGTCTGGATCACCAGGAAGAGCGTCCAGCCGTACAGAAACCCAAACAGCGGCCCGAAGGCCTCGCGGAGGTAGATGTATTGCCCTCCCGCGGTGGGCATCATTCCGGCCAACTCACCGTAAGTCACCGCCGCCGCTATGGTCATCACTCCGCTGACTACCCAACAGAGCAGCAAGAGGCCAGGAGATTCGACCTCGCGGGCGATCTCGGCAGCCACAATGAAAATCCCCGAGCCGATCATCGAGCCCATCACAATGGTCGTACAATCGTAGAGGCGTAGACCCTTTACGAGCTCCGGGAAAGCTGTTTGCGACGTCGTGTTTAAGGAGGTGGAACTTGCCATGTCACGCCAACCAAACATTGATCAATTACGATTTGCTGTTCTTTGTGGCCCCCGTGCTCTCTGTGGTAAAAGCTTTTCACCACAGAGAGCACAGAGAACACAGAGATCGAATCTGCGGCTCTTCTAATCAGCCAAAACGCTTAGGAACTCCAGGGCGCGGGTTTGAATGTCAGGTGCGTTCAGGAGATCGCCAATCACCGCGATGGAGTCCGCCCCGGCGGCGAGGACGTCACGTGCGTTCCGCAATGTAATTCCGCCGATGGCTACCAAGGGTTTTCTGGTAGCACGCCTCGCCTCCCGCAGGCCCTCTAATCCAACGACGGGGTCGGGATGCTCTTTGCCGCTCGTTGGAAAGACCGGACCAAAAGCGATGTAATTCGCGGTCGTGTGGTCGGCCTCGAGGACTTGTTCCAGTGAATGAGTCGAGCACCCAATCCACTGCTGCAACGCAAGAACCCGGCGCGCCTTCTCGACGGGTAAGTCGTCCTGGCCCAGATGGACTCCTTCCGCGCCCACAGCCCGCGCCACGTCTGCGCGGTCGTTGACGATCAAAACGCAGTCGGACTTTTCAAGTACCTGCCTAATCTCGACGCTGGTGGCATAGAGTTGGCGCGCGGAGGCGCGCTTATCGCGAATTTGCAGGAGCCGCACACCCGCCACCAGGAGCTCCCGCGCTGCCGCAGACGGTGAACGGCCGCCCACCCTGGCGGGGTCGATAATGGCGTAGAGGCGTGGGATCGAGAAGCTCATGGGCACCTATAGAGCTTTGGAAGGTAGAACTTGCCTCCCGCTCGTCTAGCGACCTCATCCTGCAGCCCGGGTACAGCGAACCCAGAGGCTGGGGACGGCAAGCCTTCACCCTACAACTGGTGGCGCCCCTCAAATGATATCCGTGCCGTTCTTAATGAAGCGCCGGAGGAAGTGCGTGTCAAATTCCCCTGAGCGAAAATCCGGATCAGCCATGATTTTCTGGTGTATGGGAATGCCCGTGGCGACCCCCTCGATGATGAACATTTCCAGCGCCCGCCCCATCCTGGTAATGGCCTCCGTGCGATCATTGCCGCATACCACCAGCTTGGCAATCAGCGAATCGTAATAGGGCGGGATCACTGATTCCGCATAAGCGGCGGTGTCTACCCTAACGCCGGTTCCACCCGGAGCGTGAAAGGCCGTCACCTTGCCGGCTGAAGGAGCAAAGTTCTCGGGGTGCTCGGCGCAAATCCGGCACTCAATCGCATGTCCGGTGAGTCCGACCGCTTTCCCGCCAAAGTTGAGATGATCGCCGGCGGCAATGCGAATCTGCATCTTGACCAGGTCGACTCCCGTCACCATTTCAGTCACGGCATGTTCGACCTGGATGCGGGTATTCATCTCCATGAACCGGAGGTCGCGATTCTCGTCCATGAGAAATTCGACCGTGCCGGCGCTGGTGTAGCCGATTTTTTGCAGCGCCTCAACGACCTGCAACCCCACTCGCTCCCGCGTCTCCGGGTCAATCTGTGTGGACGGAGATTCCTCGACCAGTTTCTGGTGGCGGCGCTGAATCGTGCATTCGCGCTCGCCGAAATGCACCACCTTGCCGTACTGGTCGCCCAACACTTGAAATTCGATATGACGAGGCGACTCGATGTGCTTCTCGAGGTAGACGTCGGCGGTGCCAAAAGAGGCGGCAGCCTCATTCTGCGCGGTCTGGATAGCGTGCAGCAACTCGTCGGGCGTTCGCACGATGCGCATGCCACGCCCGCCCCCTCCGGCCGAGGCTTTCACCATGACGGGATATCCGATGCCCTCGGCCTCCTCGAGGCCCATCGCTTCGGAGCGAAGAATGTCTGAGCCGGGAAGAACCGGCAGACCAAGCTCCGCCATCGCCCGGCGCGCCTGGTTCTTGTCCCCCATCATCCGCAAGACGTCCGGACGCGGACCGATGAAGATCAAATTGGAGGCCTGGCAAACCTCGGCGAAGTAGGCGCTCTCCGCTAGAAACCCATACCCTGGATGGATCGCCTCCGCACCGGTAATTTCAGCGGCCGAAATGATGCTCGCTACATTCAGATAGCTGTCCGCGCTGCGCGGCGGGCCGATGCACACGGCCTCATCTGCAAAGCGCACGTGGAGCGAATACCGGTCGGCTTCGGAGTAGACGGCGACCGTCTCGATACCCAGCTCCTTGCAGGCGCAGATCACCCGTAACGCGATTTCACCACGATTGGCTATAAGGATCTTCTTGAACATACCGAAGCTGGAAACTCGAAATTCGAAATCCGAAATTCGAAAAACGATGATTCGAGTTACGAATTTCGCATTTCGATTTTCGAATTTCGATATCCTGTCACTTCCCGCGCGAGGGCTTGATGGCGAACAGCGACTGCCCGTACTCGACCGGCTGACCGCTTTCCACGTAAACGCGGGTTATCTCACCCGCCACCTCAGCCTCCAGTTCGTTCATCAGCTTCATCGCTTCAATGATGCAGAGGACCTGGCCTAATTGCACCGTATCCCCGACTTTGACGAAGGGCGGAGCGTTGGGCGAGGGGGCGGCGTAGAAGGTCCCCACGATCGGAGACTTCATGACATACAGATCTTCAGCCGATTCCGAAGTCGTTTCGCCTGTGCTGGTTGCCTCCTCCGGAATCGGTTCGCGCGGGGCGGCAGGGGGCGCGGCAGGCGGCATCAGTGGAAGAGCCGTCGGATCAGCCGCGTAGGCTTCGCCGCCACCCGCATTCGAGGCCAGGTAGTTTCCGCGCTTGACCCGAATCTTCACGCCCGCTTGTTCGATCTCAAACTCACTCACCTGGCGCTCTATCAGCACGTCGATCAGCCGCTCGATTTCTTTCAGTCCCCAGGCCTTTTCGCTTCCTGCGATGCTGCGCGGTGATTTCTTTCCGGCCATTGGCATCATTCTCCGAACACGCCTATCGTGGTATTAGGAGGAGCGGTTCGCAAAATGACCGCTTCGATTCTAGTCGACTACCCACAAATCTTTTGGGGCTGGGGTGAGGATTTCCGGTCCGGCGGGTCCTACCCAGATGGTGTCTTCAATGCGAATTCCGCCCCAACCTTCCAAATAAACCCCAGGCTCGACGGTCACGACATGGCCTGTTTGCAGCCGAGTCTTCTCTCCCCTTGCCAGACGGGGCATCTCGTGAGTCTCCAATCCCACCCCGTGACCTGTGCTATGCGTAAAAAACCGGGCCAGTCCCCGCTCCGCGAGGGTACGCCTTGCCACCGCGTCAACTTGACTTGCGCGCACGCCCGCCCGCGCCGCCCGGGCCGCTCTCTCCTGCGCCGCGGCGACGGTGTCAAAAAGGCGGCGGACGCGCCCAGGAGGCTCTCCCAGGTACACGGTGCGGGTCATATCCGCGGCATAATTGCCCAGTATAGCACCGAGATCGAGGATAACCAATTCATTTTGCCTCAGTAACTTGCGGGAGGGACGCGCGTGGGGCAACGCGGCGCGCGCTCCCGACGCCACAATCGTCTCAAACGCCGCACCCTCTCCACCCTTCTTCCTCATTCGGTATTCGATTTCCGCGCTGAGCTCGCACTCACTCACTCCCGGTCGAATGATCCCCAGCAGGTCTCCAAAAACCTCGGCAGTGATTAGCCCCGCGCCGCGAATCTTCGCCACTTCGTCTTCATCTTTTACCGCCCGCAGGTTCTCCACCAGCCCCGTCACGGGTACGAACTTGACATCCCGGCCGGTCTTCTGCCGCAGCCGCGAAAAGTCAGCACAAGTCAGGTGGGCTTCCTCATAGCCCAGCCGTCGAACCTTCTGAGCTTTCAGCCATGCCGCTACCGCCTTCTGAAGTCCCTCCCTCTCCTCAATCACTTCAACGCCGCGAGCTTCCGCCTGGGCCTGCAAGGTGTAGCGCGGGTCCACCCAGAGGATGGCTCCGCGCGAGTCGAGGAGGGCGACGCCGGCGGTGCCTCGAAAAGCGGTCAAGTAGTTAATGTTGACCTGGTTCGTGACCAGCAGGGCGGAAAGCTTGTGCTCCTCGAGCATCGCACGAAGAGCATTTTGCCTTCGGGCGCAAGCATCAGGAATCGAAGGTCGGGCGTCGGATGCCGGGTTTACGGCAGATGTCGGGCGTCGGGTGTCAAGTATCAGGTTCAGGCTCCCGTGGTTCTAACTGCTGAGCAATCTCGGAGAAACGAAGAAAAGCAACTCCTGATCGGAGTCCTGGACGTTGGTCGACTTAAAGAGATTGCCGAGAAGCGGGATATTTCCGAGCAAGGGTATTTGGGTGACCGAGTTCTGCCGCTGCGTCACCGTAACTCCGCCAAACACCACGGTTCCCCCGTCGGGTACCATCACCTGTGTGGTCGCTTGTTGAATATTGATGCTCGTGGCGGCATTGGTGACGATGCTGCCGGGAGTGGCGTTTTGCACTTCAATCTTCAGAAAGATGTGTCCGTCGTCGGTGACCTGCGGCAAGACGCTGAGTTTCAGCGTTGCATCCACATACTGGACCGAGATGGTGTTGTTGATGCTGGTTTGAACGGGTATCTGCGTGCCTTGTTGGACCATCCCCTGGGCGTTGTTCTGCGTGATGATGCTGGGGCGAGAGATGGTCTTCGCTTGGCTGCGGATCTCCGCGGCCGAGATCACGGCATCAATCAGGTAACGCTCCGAGAAGTTGGTAATCGCCACCACGCCAAAACCGCTTCCAGGATTCGCCGGAATGGTGTAGGTTGGGCTGCCCGGGACGGGAGGGGTGATGCTGGCGCCCGATCCGGTCTGCGCGGCGCCGCTTGTGGAACCCGAAGTATTGGCGGCCGTTCCCGTCAAAGCGGCTGACAAGGTTCTCTGAAAAGATGACGTGGCCAGCACGATCCGAGCCTCGATGGCCACTTGCTTGGTCTTGGTATCCAGCTTGGCAATCGTCTCCTCGACTTTGGGAATCTGCGCGGCCACGTCGGAGATGATGAGCGTGTTGGTGCGCTTGTCCACGAGGACCGACCCTCGCGGCGAGAGCGGTCCTGCACTGGAGTCGCGCTCGCTTCGCCCTGCGCCTCCCGACCACGTCTTTAAGAGCGTCGCGATGTCATTGGCACTGCCATAATTCACGGGACGGAAGATGGTGACCAGGGGGGCCGCCTTCAGCCGTTCAGCGGCCATCTTGTTGGCCGTCTCCTGCTCGGCCACGAGGGTCTCCAGCTTGGCGATGCGGAGAACGTTGCCTTCGAGGACCTTGCCCAGACCATTGTTTTTGAGCACAATATCCAGCGCTTGATCCCAAGGCACATTATCCAGGACCATCGTCACAGAGCCTGACACATTGAGGTCCACCAGAATATTTAATCCGCTGATCTCGTGGATGAGGCGGAAGAAATCTTTCAGATCGACGTCCTTCAAATTCAGTGAAATCGCTTCACCCGTGAAAGCCGGGCCGCTATTGCCGGCTGGCGCCGGAGTTGCACTCTCCGCGCCCCCGGGACTGGGCGCCATTGCCCCAGCATGCAAGACTTCCGCCGCCTGGGCGGCCTTTAGAGCTTCCGGGCTGGTCGGCAGCGGCGTCTGCTGCGGGGCCGCCTCGCCGCTGAGGGCGCGGGAGGGCACAGTACCGCTGTACCCAGTCGCCGGCATGTCACGCCGGGCAGCCAACTCGAGGCTGGGCGCTGAGGCGTGAGGCACGGCGCGGGGAGTCGAATTCTTGTGTGTTGGCGCGTCCGTCGCCGCTGCCGCACTCGCGCGTGCAGTTTCGTGTGGTGATGCCGGCGCAGGCGCCCCCGGTAAGACAGACGCCTCGTGCGGCAAAGTTGCCGTCCGACCCGCAGCCTCCAGGCCATTCGTGGAGCGTGGCTTCACCTCCAGACGCACTCCGCCTTCGTAGGCTTGAGCATCGAACACTGGATTGCCTTCGAGGTCGACCACCACGCGTACGATTTCAGGGCCACCGCTTTGGTACTGGCCCACCCTCACATCTTTCACTACCGACGAGGCGACGGGAATCACGCTTCGGCGCACTGAATTCGTCATCCCCTCGAAATCCAGCACCAGGCGGTCCGGGTGGTCGAAGCGATAGACACGGAACGTCGCCGACTTCGTCGTGGCCACATTAATCGTGAGTTCTCCCGCTGACCCGGGCGTGATTGAGATATCGGAAACCCGCGCCGGCTTTCCAACTGCTTCGAGCGGCGCCACACTCTTCAGCGCCGCGCCCTGCGGAATCTCTGCTTGCCGGCCGCCAGGACTCTGCGGCATTCCTGCCGCCAACCACGCCATCGCCAACCAAAAAGCGGTTAATCGTCTCATCTTCCTTCTCCAGGAGCTGAACCCAGCTTTATCTCCACTTCGTGGGTAGCTACCCGACCCCGTGAATCGAGGATGTTCTCGTTGAAATAGATAGCCTCCGGGGTGATCTTGCTGACCACGCCGTTATGCACCGCATCGTTGACCCGCAGGAAGTAAGCCCGTTTTGTGTAGTTGGTCACCACCGCGATCATGTTGTCGGCGGACTCCCCACGCACAATTCCCTCGAGTCGCAAACCCGAAATCACCAGCCCTCGTATTCCCACGGGCAATGGGGCGGCCTCGGATCCAGCACGGGCAACCAGACTCGGCGGCACCCAGGCTTTGAACGGATCCCTCCGTCCAGAGGCGATGGGCGGGTTATTCAGCGGGGTCCTCTTGGCCGTTCCGGTTTCCGTCTCTTGGGTCGGCCCTTCGCCGGGAGCGCTTCCGCCGGTCACGGTCGGCGCGTGTTGCAGAGGCTTAGAAGACGGGAGCGGGGGCTGGATCTTGCCCTTGTTGACCGGAAGCGGCCTGTTCACAGGCACCGGCTTGCGTGGACCGCGGGCCCGCGGCGCAGTTCTCGGCGCGATCCTCTTCTGCGGCCCGACTCCCGCCGCATTAGCCGGACTGCTTCCTCCGGCCTTCGCCGGCGTCCCGGGCGTTGGCGGATTCGTTATGACCCGAGTAGACGGGGCCGAGGTTCGCGGGTTTTCTTGCGGAGCGGGCGGCGGAGTCTGGGGATTCACTCTGTTGGGCGAAGGCGGCCTGGCGGCTGGGGTCTGCCCAATCCAAAGGCGCGTCAGATGGAGAGGCGGTTCGCGGACCGCACCGACAACAGCCGACGGCGTGGCGGCCGCGGCCAACCCCAGCAGGCCAGTCAAAAGCCACAGCGGACGAGTTGCCCGTCGCGCGTGTTGGGGCTCAAGCCTGCCGTAAAACATGTTCTTCGTCGTTGCTTCTTGCATCGCGATCCAACCTGGATGGGGGGGAGCTCGCGAGCCGCTTCCACATCCACCCTCGCGAGCGGCCGCCAACCGCCCGCGTTCTATTTCTTTGCTGCTGCCTTGTTCGCTTTCGAGCCGGGGCTGAAATAGCTGACCAACACGCAGTCGGCCCCGACCGTTTCTCCCGCGGGAATCTTAAAAGATCCCATGCCTCCACCCGCCGGCGGTCCCAAGGTGAGACTGGAGACACTGATAATGCGCTGCTCATGCGCCAAGTGATCGAAGAAGCTCAGCAACCCATAGTAAGTGCCATCCAGGCGCAGGTTGAAAGGCATTTCCGTGTAAATCTCCTTCTGCACCTCGGGCTGTGGAATAAAAGTTCGGATATTCACATCGCTGGCTCGCGCGTCCGCAAACACCATTCTGAGAAAATCATCCGTAGCCTGCTCTTCGGGCACTATCGCACTCACCGCAGCAAGCTGTTTTTCGAGTTGCGCGATGCGATTCAAGTATTCGGTCTTCTCGCGCTCGATCATCTGGTTGCGGCCGTTTTCCAACTTGAGCTTTTCGATCTCTTTGTGCAGGCTGTCGCGTTTATCCTGAACAGGCAAAACCAGAAAGTAGAAGACTGCGCCCGCCAGAACGGCGGCGATGAGTACAAAAACGGCGCTCTGCACCGCCGCCGGAAGATCCCCGAAGTTCTTGGGCATGGCCATGGGGCTTTGACTCGCTCTCCGTTATTCCTGGGCGATTCGCAAACCGCCCCTCCCGCTCACATTCCGATCCTCTGCGGGGGAATTGCCGTCCCGCCTGCGCCTGCAGCGCTGGTGACGGATTCCGCCGCTGCTGCACTTTTGTACAAGCAGTCCAGGTTAAATTTATAGTTGACGAGGCTCTCCTTATCGTCTTCATACAGTTGCCGGAGTTGCACGTCATCGAACGAGCCGGAGGCCTTCAATTGCCCCAGCAAGGTGGCAACTGAATTTGCCGAACCTGATTGTCCCTGGATCACGACGCGTGCGCCCTGGCGAGTAACCGACTGGAAGTAGAGGTCGGTAGGCGTTTTGCTGACGACAGTTCCCAAAGCATCCATAAACTCCGTCGGTCCCACCCGGCTAGCCTGAAGCATCTGAACGGCTTTAACACGCTGTTCGAGTTGGGCGCGTTCCCGTTCGTACTTGGTGTTTTCCAGACGGACGGCGACCAGACGCGTCTGCTCCGCCTTGGCTTTTTTAAGCTCCACCTGCAAGCTCGATATCGACCCGTTCCAAATCAAGTACATCGCGCCTACGATCCCAAAGCTCACCACTAAAGCGCCCAGGAAAACCCAAACCTGCATCGACTGCATGGCAGGCGCCGTCGGCTGCGGCGCCGCCTGCACCTTCACCTTGGGCTTCGGCGCGGCCAACCCCAGAAGGTTGATCCTAATCATCATCATGCTCAATCAAAGCTCCTCAGGGCGAGCCCAGTGGCCACGCACAAACTCGGCCCAATATCCTCGAGAAGCGCCTCGTCAAACTTCTTAGGGTCGACCTTTACCTTCCGGAAAGGATGAATCACCGCCACCGGAACGCGGAATTCCTCTTTCAACTGCTCCACCAACCCCTCAATCATGGCGGTCCCGCCGGCCAGATAAATCTCCTGGGTGTTCTCCGCCGAAGCGGTCTGGCGGAAAAAGTCGAAAGTTTTCTGAACCTCCATCATCAGGATTTCCGAGACGGAGCGAAGGTGAGGGATCATCCGCTCCCGTGTGATCCCCCCCACTTCCTGTCCCTGTTTCAGCTTTTCCGCGTCCTCGTAACTCAGGTCAAGCTCCTTCTGCAAGCTGTCGGTGTACTGATTGCCTCCCACGGAGACATCCCGTGCAAAGAGCGGCGAGTCGCCGCGCCCCACCACAATGTTGGTGATACTGGCGCCAATATTGAGGAGCGCCACGATGGTGTCCGGAGAGACTTCGTAATTGGCTTCGAAGGCATTAAAGACGGCAAACCCATCGTAATCCACGACCAAGGGAGTTTTGTTCGCCTGATTCACCACGTTGGTGTGGTTGAGGATTTTCTCCCGCTTCGCCGCCACCAGCATGACGTCTGTGCCCTCGCCCGAGGGAGATCCGCCCAGCGGCTGGTAGCTCAAGTTGACATCGGAAATGTCAAACGGGATATGCTGTTGCGCCTCGTAGGGCATGGCCTCATGCAGTTCCTCGTCGTTGGCGGCGTTGACCGTGATTCTCTTCACGATCACGGAGTGCCCGGAAACCGAGGTCGCGACATTACGGGTCTTGATTTTGTTGCCCTCGAAAATTCGTTCGATGGCCGCAGAGACCGTGAGCGCATCCATGATCGCGCCATCGACCACCGTATCCTGCCCCAAAGGCTCCAACCCGAAGTTGACCAGCTCGTAAGAATCTCCCCGCTTCTTGAGCTCCACCGCTTTGACGGCGCTCGACCCGATATCCAGCCCCACCAAGCCTTTCGTTTTCGCTTTCCCAAACATGCGCTTTACTCCCTAGCGAGTGGCCAGACGCTGCTTGCGTGTGGAACGGTGCTCCGCGTGGGTGCTTTGCGTCTCCATCCAGCGGTCCAGAAGCGTCTTCTTGAACTTCCAGCGGTTTCCCAACTTGAAGGCCGGAATCCTCTCTTCATCCACGTATTTGTAAAGCGCTTCGCGGGACACGCCCAAGTACTCGGAAGCTTCCCGGATGCCCATGACCTCTCTGGTTTCTGCCATGCGATGAACCCCGCAAATTGTTTTCGCTCTCGTTCTCCTGGCGACCAAATTCCGAAGCTAATGCATATACGCTGGGGCTCAGGAGAAGTCAACAGGTATTTGCGTGTTTCATAGTGTTTTCTCGTGAAGTTATCGGGTCTTCTGGCCAAGATCTGCCCGCTTTAGGCAATATCTTGGGCCGTGCAGGATGACGCCCCAGTATAGACGGCCATGCTTCTCGGGTTTCATAGTACTTTCGTGCTGTCGAGCCAGTGGGCGCTTTCAGTTGGGCGCGGTGAAGGTCACGCCGCAGCAGTCACGACGTCACGCGGCGGGTTGACGCGGGGCGCCGTTAGGTATATATGTGCGTTGTAATGGAGCCAAGATGCAGGTTCCGGAGGCCATAGTTTCCGTTGCTCGCAAAAGCCGCTTGCTGTTCGCCAGCCTGGTCATTTGCGCGCTGGGGATGGCGCCGGCGAAGGCGCAGGAACCCGTCGCCATTGCAGACATCGAAAGGGTGGGACGATATTTCGCGAGCGACCACTCCCCGGATCTGCTGCGCTGCCTGATTCAGCCGCAGAAGCCCCGGCTCGATTTCGCCTTTCGCTTCGATGCGGGATATATCATCAGTTGCTCGCTCGCCAAGTTTGAAGGGCGCGCGAGTGAAATCTTCGCCTATGCGCGAGTCACACCCGAGGGCGGCAAGCCGGTTCTGCTGGGTGACGATTACCGATTGCCGGCGGCAACCGAGGTGAGAAAATCCAGCCAACTGAAACAGAATTTTGAGATGAGCGGGGGATTTGCAGTGGGTGAGGGACGGTATGAGGTGGAGGTCGTGGTGGTGGATCAGGCGACGGGCCGCACCTCGAGGAAGCGTTGGCGCGCAGGTGTTGGCCACGGCCCCGGCGCGCGGACTGCGGAGTCAGCCATCCCTCCCCACTCGGTCATGCCGATGGGCGCTCGGCCGTGGCCCGTCAAAATGGATACCAGCGGCAAAGGCCTGCGGCTGTCGGTTTTATTGGACGCCGCTCCCATCAACCCTCGCACTCCCGCTTTACGCGCCTGGGACCGAGCGTTCCTGCTGGGGTCGCTTTCTTCGCTGCTGAAGGAGATCCCGTGCGCCTCGGTGCGGCTGCGGGCTTTCAATCTCGACCAGCAACGAGAACTTTTCCGCCAGGACCAGTTCGATGACAGCGGCCTGATAGCGCTCGCCGCATCCCTGCGCACCACGGAACTGGGAACTGTGTCCTACCGGGTCTTGCAACAGCAACAGGGCTGGCTCGGTCTGCTGTTGGATTATGTCAATTCGGAGCTGAGAGCCGCGGATCCCGCGGATGCCGTTATCATCCTGGGCCCTCGGAGTCGGTATTTCGGGGATCTTCCCCGCGGCAAGCCCCAGGGGCGGGAAACACCCAATCCGCATTTCTTCTATTTCGAATACGTTCCCGGCCGTCTGCCCAGCAGTCTGTACCCCGATCCCTTAGAGAGTCTGACGAGACGACTCGACGGAGCTGTGTACTATATATTCTCTCCGGGCGATCTCGCGCACAGCGTGCAGAAAATGCTGACGCGGGTGCAGCCCCGGATGGAACCCTCGAACCCCGCACACTGGCCGGCCCGCCCCGCGCCCAATCATCAGGCCACTACTCGACACTGAACCCGGCGCTGGTCGATACGGCGCGACGCTCAGCCGCGTCGGCGAGGGTCACTTCCATCGTATACTTGCCCGGGGCGAGGCGATTCAAGTCAAACTGCTTGAGCACGAGAAGGCGGCTTTGAGGCGGGGCGATGGTGATTTCTTCGGGGCGCGGCGCCTCAGAGACTCCAGCGCTGGACTTGATGGTGTACGCAACCTGGAAGCGCCGGTTCTGGTTCGTCGCATCCCTCAGCAGTATGCCGTAATAGAGAGTGAGCTTGTCGCTGCTCGCGAAGCGGGGCGTGGGCGGCAGGTCGATTTGAAAGTTCTCTCCTCGCAAGGGGTCCGCCGGATCGGCCGCTCCCTGGGCGGGCACAATCGAATTCGAAAGCAACAGACTGGTGAGGGCCGGACCGGAATCCCAATTCGGCGCAGGCCGCGTGCCTGTCCGCGGGAGCGACGCCGGAGAGGAAACGGAGGGCCGCACCTCACAGTGGCCCTGAGCCACTGTTCCCGAGGGGAGTTGGAGAATCCCCTCCACGGTCAAGGGCTCGAGTTCAGGCAGGGAGAGCCGCGCGCTGATATCGAGATTCTTCTTGCGGAACTCCTCCAATTGCTTGCGGGTGAGGTCGAGAGTCAAAAAGCGCTGGTAGATGGAGACAGGGCGGCCCGTGACGTCGCGGGCCAGCAGCACCAGCGTTGTCCCGCCGCGGTAGCGATCGCCGGCGGGCTCGAGTTTCACCAACCTCGCAGGCAGCGACACCCGCACGGGCGCCACCAGTTTGCCGTCGGGCGCAAAGAGCGCCGCCGCATTCACCGCTGGAGCGAACGCCGGCCGCACTGAGCCATTCGCCAGGGCCGTCACCAACTGCGCCGCTGCGGGTGTCATCATCACTTCCTCGCCCGCCGGAATGGCCCAATACCCCTGCCGGTAGCGAATGTGGAGTCCCGGCTTCAGCACTTCCACCTTGATCGGGCGGAAGGAGCCGTCATAGTTGGCATCCGCGGGTTGGTACACGAGCGTATAAAACTCGCGCAAGTCGCGGTCCACGCTTTCGAGGCCTACCAAAAGGTCGTTCTGGTTTTTCATCATCAGGCCGCCAGTGGCCACGGCCACTCGCCCCAGGTCCTCATGGCGGGAATCAACTCCGCCCAAGTGGGCAGACCAGTCGAATTTGCTGAGGCCTGTGGAGATCTGGTCGGAGGCGCCCCAGTTGCCCACCCGAAAAGCCTCGCGCGTTCCAGAGGGATCGGGCGGAAATGCGTTCGCAGCGTCGTAGTACTCGGCGGCAAGCCCGCCGGCATCGATAACGTAAAACGCTACGTTGGCACGATTCGCTGCATCCACAACCGCTTCAATCTCCGGTTCAACCTCCGGCGCGTGGAGGAAACCTTCCGAGAACACCACCACGTTCTTGCGCCCAGGCAGGCTCTGGTACGCCAAGGCGATGGCCCGTAGCGCCAATAGCACCGCCCGGGCCTGGAGCGCGTTCTGGCTCCAGATAAACTTCATCAGGGTGGCAAGCTCGATCTTCTCCATCTGAACTTCGGCGGCTTGCGCGCCCGCGCCCGACCCGCCGCCGCCCGGAGCATTGCCGGGGGCCGCAGGGGTATTGCCCACACCCAGCATCGACGAAGCTTGAAGGCCATTGATTTCTTCATTGAGATCCTGAATCTCCTGCTCAGTCTCGAGGCGTGCCTGGGTGGTGAGCCGCCCACCGGAAGCGCGCCCGCCCAGACGGTCGAGGGCCGCGAGAGCTTGCGCTTTGTCTTTTGTGAAGGCGAGCGCTAAGTGCAGGCTTTGATCGATCCCATAGATCGCCACAAAATCGTCGGCGGCCACGTCTTTCTGGAGGTATTTGGATGCGGCATCGCACGCGCGCTTGATGTGGGCGGGCTGAAGGTCGCCGAAATCCAGCACCAAGGTAATAAAGTGAACGCTGGCGATATCGCGCGCCTCGCGCTCGCCGGGTTTGAGTTGCGCCCCGGGCGGCAGGTTGGGCGCCGCCGGCTCCGGTGCCGGCAAGCTTTCGGACTTGGCCTCAGCCGCTCGCGGCAGCGACGCTTCGTGGGCCGGCCCTGCATTACTGAGCGGCGGCACGAAGGTCACGATGGTTTGCGGACGGTTGCTCTCGTAAACTGCGAAATCGGCGGCGGTAAGACCGGGGACGGGCCGGCCTTTCTTGTCAGTAACGATAACGTCTACGACCACCGAGGGGGCTTGCACCTTAATGACTGGACCACCGGAGGGCGTGCCGGCCTGCCCTCCGCCTGATGGCGGCGTTCGACTCTTTTGCGGAAGCGCCGGTGCGCTTGAGGGGCCGGCAGTCGCGGCGATGGCGAGAAGTGCGCCCGTCAAAAGTAGTCGTCGAATTGGGTGGGCATCCATTGCGCTGAGACATCACTACCACAGTTCGCGGGAGGAAACAATGGCACAAGGTCGCGTAGCGGTAGGGCTTGCCCTACCCATCCCCAAACAGGGGACGGCAAGCCGTCCCCCTACAGATCCTCAATTGCCGCTGGCGAGTTCGAGTTCCTCGTACCCGGTAGTGAGACTGAGAGAAACCGAGCTGCCATCTATGGACACATTCATCGCCTTGTAGGGATTTGGCTTGCCGGGGTTTTGGCTGTCCCAGGCCATTTGTTGCACCAGCTTCAAGCCCTCGAAGACCTGCCGCAGGCTCTTAGCCGAATCGGAAGATTTGCAATCCATCTTCAGACCCAGGGTGACATTATCAGCGGCTTGCACGCTGTAGGTGAGCGAGCTGACGTCGCCGAAGACCTTCCCCCAATCCAACGAGACGCTGCCCTGGTTGGGCATCCAGCCCCGGAACCAATCCCCCACAGCAGCGCCGACGGCCACGCCCCAGATGGGCGCATCCTTGTTGGCGCTATCCACCAGGCCCGCCATGTGGCTGTCAGAACCGAGACTGGGGGCCTGCCCCGCGCGCGCCTCGAGCATGGCCGTAAGTGCGGTGAGAGATCCGAACGCTCCCACCGAATCCTGGAGCACCACCACGCAGGTTCCAGCCAAGCCGGCCTCGAGGCAGTAAGCTTGCTTGTCGGCAATCGCCGTCGGCGCCATGTTCCTCTGCTGGGCGCTTTCGGCGATGGCCGAGGCGCTGAAATTGCCCGTCGCGAAGCCATACAAGGCCATTTCCGCGCTCCCCGGTTGCCAGCCCAGCACCAGACCCGAAATGTCCTCTTCACGAATACCCAGTTGACCCAGCGCGTCTACCAGCTTGCGCAGCCTCGGTCCGATGTAGCGTTGACGCAGACTCGCGTAGTTCGGGAGCCCGCGCAACTTCGCCGGGTTCGAGAACTCCAGGCGAATGGTCTGGGTCGGAAATCCACCGAGTGCTTCCTTGACCAGATCCTGCGCGGGAGCCGGCCGCGGCAAAGCCAGAAGCGCTACCGCCCCCAGGCCGAGCAAACAAGTCAACTTCACTGATTCCTTTCCTTTCATGAATCCTCCTCGGGAGTAAGGGCCGTTCGTGATTCGCCCCCCAATGCCTTCGATGCATTGGCGCCACGAGAGTTTGTAGGCGCGCCTCGCGAACCGCCCCTAGCTTATCATTGCGGCAACCGGCCACCCATCACAACCTTTACCCGGAGCTTGCGCAGTTGCCGTCTTGGAATGCCACAGCACCGGAAAGGCGCCAGCTCGGCTGCCGCACTCCATGTTGTCTACGGTTGCGGCGGAGAAAACCGCTCAGCCACCATATTTAACGCCTCGGCGGAGGTGTGAATTCTGCCTTCCAACTGAGCGTCCTCGACGGCCTGAAGAATTTCCTTGAATATCGGCCCCGGCGAATAGCCCTGGGCAATAAGATCGTCGCCGCGCAGGAGTGGCGCGGGGCGGATTATTTCTGCCGGCGTCTCCTCCAGCAGACGCTTGGCCATGTCGTAGTTGGTAAGATCGCGGTGGCTTGAAAGGCAGTCCAGGCGGTGCAATTCGAGGTGCTCGGCAAAGCCCGGCAAGCGAAGAAAACGAAGCTGCGTCGAGCGGCGCATGTGCGGAAAGTCCTTGAAGCGCAGGTGGTGCCTGACGAGTTCCACCACGCGTTCAGTCTCGCGCGTCGAGACGCGCAGGCGCCCCAGAATCTCCGCCGCCATTTTGGCGCCCACTTCCACATGGTTGTCGAACCGGATGCGTTCGCGTACGGTGAACGTAGGCGGTTTGCCGACGTCGTGGAGGAGCACACCCAGCGCCAGGGTGGGCGTGGGCGAGCGCAAGCCCTCGAGCATCATCATGGTGTGGATCCAGACGTCCCCTTCGGGATGAAACTCCGCCGGCTGCTCAACCCCCTGCATGCGCTTGATCTCCGGCAGCACTTCCTCGAGCAGGCCGGCAGCGTCGAGTAGTTCAAACCCTCGCCGCGCCTGCCCTTCCGTAAGAATCTTCACAATTTCGTCGCGCACTCGTTCGGCGCTCACCTCTCGGATTTCCGCCGCCTGTTTCCGGATGGCCTCGAGCGCTGCGGCGTCGAGCGTAAATCTCAAGCGCGCTGCAAAACGCACGGCGCGCAGCATCCGCAGGCGGTCTTCGCTGAAGCGCTGATAAGGGTCGCCGATGGCGCGAACCCGCCGGGCGCGAATGTCAGCCTGCCCGCCCACATAGTCGAGCACCTTCTCCTTCGCCGGATCGTAGAGAAGCCCGTTCATGGTGAAGTCGCGGCGCAGCACGTCCTGCTGTGGGGTTTTTGAGTACCGCACTTCACTGGGGTGGCGGCCGTCCGTGTACCGCCCATCACTGCGGAACGTCGCCACTTCCACGTTGCCCTCGGCGCGTGGCACGATCACGACGCCAAATTGAGCGCCCACGGTAAGGCTGTCCGGGAATAGGCGCGTGACCTGCGCCGGCGTCGCGTCGGTGGAGATGTCATAGTCTTTCGGAGTAAAGCCCATCACCAAATCGCGCACACAGCCGCCCACCAGAAAGGCTTGAAAACCTTCGTGGCGCAACCTTTCGAGAATCTCTACGGCGGCTTGCTTCTTGGCGTCCACGAATTCTATTAGACTCGAAGCAATGCCCGGCTGCAAGCTGAGATTTCGGGCCGCGCGGACCGACGGCCCGGTTTCACGCAAAGCCGCAAAGCACGCCAAGCTCGCAAAGAAAAGCAAGAAACTCCGGCAAAAAGGGGACGGCTCGCTATCCCTCTACAGCGACGGGTGCCTTCCACGTTCTGCCTTCTGCTTTCTGCCTTCTGCCTTTTCTGAGGAGGGCGCCTTGGCGGCCAGCGGCCATTTGGATCGAGTGAGCCGAACATTCCTGGTCTTTCCGCACGCTCACCGCCAAGGTCTCAGCGTCGCAATTTGGCAGGCCGTTTTTCGCGACGCCGGCAGGAGATCTCGTTTGCTCCTTCTATCGGCAATGCGTGGCAAAACTTGAATCGACGGATGCTTCTTTGAAATCTCTAATTTGAACTCGTGGTAACATCATAGCCTGTCCAACATGTCAAGCCTACGAGTCCGATTTGCGCCTTCTCCAACCGGTTACTTGCACGTGGGCGGCGCGCGCACGGCGCTCTACAACTGGCTTTTCGCGCGCCATCACGGCGGCGCGTTCATTCTACGCATCGAGGACACGGACGCGGACCGCTCCAAGCCTGAACTCAGCACCGCGATTCTCGAGAGCCTGCAATGGCTGGGGCTCGACTGGGACGAAGGGCCGTTCTATCAATCCCAGCGCCTCGCGCTTTACCGCGAGGTGGCCGCGGAGCTCGAAAGGCGCGACGACGCCTACCCATGCTTCTGCCTGCCGGAAGAACTCCAGGCCAAGCGCGCCCAGGCCGAAGCCGAGAAGCGGCCGTGGAAATACGATGGCGCCTGCCGCGATCTGTCCGCCGCGGAGCGGCAGCGGCGGCGAAGTGCCGGGCAGCCTTGGGCGCTGCGGTTCCGCGTTCCGGTGGAGGGTCAGACGGTTTTTGAGGACCAGGTCTTCGGCCGCCTCGAGCTGGACAACCGGGAGATCGAAGATTTCGTTCTGCTGCGTTCCGATGGCCACCCCACTTACCACTTGGGCGTCGTGGCTGACGACCTCGACATGCGCATCACCCACGTGGTGCGCGGAGCCGACCATCTTTCGAATACGCCCAAGCAGATCCTGGTGTACCAGGCACTGGGAGCGCCGGAACCGCAATTCGCGCATCTGCCTTTGATCCTCGGACCGGACAAGCAACGCTTGAGCAAGCGCCACGGCGCGACGGCGGTCGGCGCCTACCGCGAGCTGGGCATCCTGCCGGAAGCCTTGGTGAATTTCCTGGCGCTTCTGGGCTGGACGCCGCCCGGGCAAAAGGAAATCGTCACGCGCGACGAGATGGTGCGGGAGTTCGAACTCACCGCCGTCTCGAAATCGAACGCCGTCTTCGATCCGGAAAAGCTCGCCTGGATGAACAGCGAGTACCTCCGCCATCTCCCCGCGGAGCGCTTGCTGGCGTTGGCGGAGGAGGCACTGCGCTCCGCCGGGCTATGGCAAGAGGCCTTCCACGGGTCGGAACGAGAGCGCTTCGAAAACGCCACAAGACTGCTCCAGACCCGCGCGCGCAGCCTCAAAGACTTTTCCCAGTCCGGACGCGCGTTTTTCAGCGAGACGTTCGATTACGACTCCGAAGCGCAGAAGAAGTTTTGGAGAGATGCAAGAATCCCGGAACTGCTGGATGAGCTTGCGGCACGACTGGCTCACGCCGAACCCTTCGACCTCGCGCCAACCGAAGCTTGCCTGCGCGCGCTGGCCGAGGAGAAAGCCGTTAAGGCAGGGCTGCTGATCAATGCCACGCGCGTGGCGCTGACGGGCCAGGCAGTGGCCCCCGGATTGTTCGAAGTGATGGTGGCTTTGGGGCAAAGCCGAGTGGTGGAACGGCTGCAGCGAGCCGCGGCCTATTTAAACGCCGCGACGCGGGACTAGCCCCGGTTTCTCACTCGGGTTGGAAGGGCGCATCCGCCGACGACCCCCTCACCCGGCCCGCTCCGGCTGAAGAAAGCGCCGGCTGCGGTCCACCCTCTCCCCCAAGGGGGCGAGGGACGGTACGACGTGGGACGCTAGGAATGGCGCACTGTCTCGACTTTCTTACGAAGAGCTTCGTAGGTCTCCACCGCAACGATCGCCGCGGCGAGCACCGCCCCGAGCGTGACGAGGACTTCCCTCGTTTCCCGCAAGAATTTCAGGACATTCTGCATCGCTGCTAACCTCCAAGGGTTAACCGCACTTTCTCCGGCAGCTTCCTATTATACTGTTGCAAGCTGAGAATTGTCGCCTCAATGCTCTTTCGAGACAGTTCCAAGAGGCCGCAACATCGTGGCAGGGAAAAGCGCTGTTGGCCGGCGCTGCCGGGATTGAAGAAGAGCTTGCCGCCGAGCGTCACCGCGCAAGGCACGTGGCTATGGCCGAAGATAACAACGCGCGTGTCGGGTTCAAATGCGCGCCGAAAGAGGTCCGGCACATGGGATGTGTCCCCTTCCTCGAGCGCCCGGATGGCCCATTTTTGCAGGTCCGTTTGTGCCGCCGGCAAGACGTGGAGGAGCTCAACTTGAACTGGCTGGCTGGGCTCCGCACCGCCCTCCTGCGTCGTCGTGGGTTCGGGGTGCAGGCCGCTGGGGCCCTCGCCAAGCGTCAGAGTCAGGCTGAGAGGAAGCCCGAGATGCGCTGAGTCGATGTTACCCTGCACCGCCCGCACAGGCGCGATTTTCTCGAGGTCGCGCATGACTTCCTCGTTGCCGACGTCGCCGGCATGCAGGATCAACCCAACGCCCGCCAACAATTCCTCGAGGCGGGCGTCAAAGAATCCGTGCGTATCTGAAACTACGCCGATCTTCATCTCTGATTCTCTGTAGGGGCCGCCCTTGTGGCTGCCCGTCGTCGCGGCGGCGCGACCACAAGCGTGGCCTCTACAAGACCCTCAACGCTCTTCTGCAATGATCTCCTTTGCCCGATCCTTGCACCGGGCGCAAGCGGTGTGGCTAACCAGACAGGCGGCGACGCTGCTGTTGCACCCGCACGGGCAGACCTCCATGTTCAGCCTGAGGAGCACTCTATTCCGGCGCTCTTTGCTCAGCGAGGCCAGCTCGAGGCCAGGCACGTCCGTGAAATTCGTGGGCGTAAACTGGCCGCCCATTCGTGGACAAACACCCGCCTGGGGACGGAGCGGAGCAGGCTGAACGTTGGGCCGGGCCGGCCTCAGCGTCCAAACGAAGACGGCTAGCACCCCGAGCGTGACCAAAAGGTACAACACCGGCCCGGCCGACGGACCCGGCGACCTGTCAGGCGTTGGCTCGGAACCCGGACGAGACTCCGCCGGCTTTTCATCCCGAGTGGGGATTGCAGGATCGTTCGACTCGCGGGATTCCATGAAACGGCCGATTCCCCTCCTTCTGAAAAAGGGGTAGGGGGTGGCTGCCAAAACCTCATAGGCTGCCGCCCGCTCCGCGGGCTGAATTATTCAACGAACTTATGACTCGGGACACTAGCGTTTGGCCGTCGCCCCACCCCGCGCCACTTTGAACGAAAAGTCCAACGGCACACTGGTCGGCGGCAGGCAGGCGTGGTCGTTGCACGCCTGATAACCCAGCTTCCCCTTGATCTCATAGTCGCCAGGCTGAGTTTTGTGGTCGAGTTGGAGCGCCAGGTCCACATGCACGGTCCCCTCGTAAACGGAGAGGGGCGCATCCGCAAAGGCAAACTTTTTCAGCTCACCCTTGGGATAAATGATGTTGCTCCCGCTCACTTCCTTAATGGGCTCAAGCTTCACTTCCGTGGGAATCAAATAGTCCAGGGTGGGATGATGATCATTAATGTGGTAGCCGGGGAGCACTTCCACCTCGACCGTCGCTTTCACGATCGAGTCGGGATGCGCCACGCCCGGCGCTACCGCTACCTTGGCCTTAACCACCTGCCCCGGCGCCTGCGCCCAGACCGCTGCCGACGCCACGCCTAAGAAGCATACGAGTACGATATGAGTCTTCATAAATCTGCCCTTGGACCCCCTCACCCGGCGCTGCGCGCCACCCTCTCCCCCAAGGGGGAGAGGGCTAGAATCTCAGGTTGGGCTCCCTCGCCCCCTTGGGGGAGAGGGTGGCGCGCAGCGCCGGGTGAGGGGGTCGATTTTTTCCCACTTTCTCACGCTCCAGGCTTCGCACTTTTCTCCAATTGCTGCTTGGCGAGTTTCAAACTGGTACTGCAAGACCGGTCCACCTTCCGGCACTTCAACACCGTGAGGTTACATCCGCACGGGCAGTGCTGCGTGGTGAGTTCCTTCTTCAAAGCTTCCTTCTGCTCCGCAGTAAGTTTAGTGAGGTTCAAGCCAGGGATCTCGGAATCGATGGTTGTGGGATCGCCCACCTCGACCTTGGTTTCGGTGCCCGCCACCAAGGCAGGCTTAAAATCTGACTTCTCGGAGGTCGGGCTCATGGCCAGAAGTTCCTGGACTTCTTCTTCAATCAGGGCGGGATTCACTCCCCCCGTGTGCCTGACGTAAATGCGCCCATCGCGCCCGATCAGGAACGTGGTCGGCAGCCCGAGGATTCCACCATAAAGCTCTGCGATTCGCTCCGTGCCGACCGCCACCGGGTAGTTCATCTTAAATTCTTTATAGAACTCCTCGACCGAAGGCGCCTCATCCTGAATAGCGATGCCGAGCATGGAGAAGCCCTGGCCGGCGTATCTTTTTTGCAATTCGATGAACCCCGGAATCTCGGCCCGGCAAGGCCCGCACCAGGTGGCCCAGAAATCCAGCACCACCACTTTACCCTTGTAGTCAGCCAAGTCCAGCCTCTTGCCTTCAATGTCGGTCAGCGAAATTCCCGGCGCCTCAGGGTGATCCCCGCTGGTCATGGCCTGGGTTTTCAAAGCCGGGCTGATCCAATACCGATTGAGAAGATAAAGACCCGCCACCAGGATGACCACCAACACCGCGCCGACCAGCAATTTGCCTCGACTCACCGGGCGGGGCCCCTGGGCTGGAGGCTCTGCCTGTACGGTCGCCCCGATCTCGGCCGGTTCGGTTGTGCCGCTCTCCGCGGGCTTTTCAGGTTCTTTCAGATCCATAGACCCCCCCATCATTCCGAATCCTCTAGTTCCGGCCTCGTCTGGCCGCGTGAGGCATAGGAGCGGCCTTGACTCCGGCCGACCGGGCCACCTGCCTGCGCACTTGCTGGTGCTTGGAATCTTCGGGCCCTTCGCGCTTGTCGATTTCAGAAGCCGCCACTCGCGCCAGGGCGGGTTTGCGGCGGAGGACGAAAGCCATCCACACCGCCGCCACCAAGGCCAGAATCGCAATGAACTGCGACGTTGACAAGAGATGATTGAAAACGAAGCCGCGGTCCTCATCGCCGCGCAAGAATTCGATGAAATACCGCGCGCCCGCATAAAGCGCCACATAGAGCACAAAAATCTCGCCATCGCGAGTCTTCTTCGGATATCTCCATAAGAGGATGGCAAAGATCGAGAGCGATGCGAAACACATGATGGGCTGAGTGGGGTAAAGCGGAACATTCAGCGGCGTTCCGGCCACCTGGTGGGCGATCGGATTAGTGAACACGATGCCCCACGCGGAGGTGGTGGGCTTGCCGTAATCGCATCCGGCGGCAAAGCAACCGATGCGGCCGATGCCGAGCCCCAGGGAAATCGCCGGAGCGTAAGCGTCCACCACTTTCCAGAAAGGAAGACGATGCAGCCGAATGTACCAAATTGCAAACAATAACGCGGCGATAAAGCCGCCGTAAAACGCCCCGCCCGCCAGGAAGGTATTCCAACTGAAGATCTCTCCCGGGTATTGCCGGTAGTAGGACCAATCCGAAACCACCATCAGCACCTTGGCGCCCAACAGCCCGACCAGCAGCAGCCAGGTGCTGAAGTCGAGCAATAGGCCTGACTCCAGTCCTTCCCTCCGTCCGAGCCGCAGAATGGTGTAAATCGCAGCCATCATAGCCATCACCATCACGGCCCCATAAGTGGGGAAGTGGAAGGAACCGATGCT
>Ga0187781_10000678_pt1 | contig 24755 bp, 20 predicted proteins | sample 0715_SJ02_MP02_2_FD_132447 | JGI IMG/M metagenome (GOLD analysis project Ga0187781, IMG submission 132447) | Tropical peat soil microbial communities from peatlands in Department of Meta, Colombia - 0715_SJ02_MP02_20_MG | ecosystem: Environmental > Terrestrial > Soil > Wetlands > Peat | place... | reverse complement strand
GGTGCGGCTCTCGGCGGACGATCGGATTGCGGACTACCAGATCGTCGCGCCGACCGAATGGAATTTTCATCCCGCCGGCCCTTTCGTCGCGGCGCTGCTCGGGGCGGCGGTTCCGCGCGAGGCGGCGGAGCGTCGGATCGTGCAGCTTGCCGGTCTCATCGACCCTTGCGTCCCGTTCCGCGTCGAGGTGAAGGAACACGTCCGTGCATGAAATGGCGCTGACGGAAAGTCTCATCGAGCTGATCGCAGGCGAAGGCCGCAGCCGAGGCTTCGCGCGCGTGCGCGTAGTGCGGCTGGAGCTCGGCGCGCTCGGCGGCGTCGACACCGAAGCGATGCGCTTCTGCTTCGACGCCGTGGCGAAGGGAACGCTCGTCGAAGGCGCGACGCTCGACATCGCGGTGACGCCCGGCGAAGGCTGGTGCCTCGACTGCGCCAAGCCGGTCGCGATCTACGAGCGCTTCGGCGCCTGCCCTGAATGCGGGCGCTTTCATGTGCAGGTTTCGGCAGGCGACGAGCTGCGCCTCAAAGAGCTGGAGGTCGAGTGATGTGCACGGTGTGCGGCTGCGGAACGACGAGCGTCGAAGGCGACAAGACGCATGGGCATGACCACGCCCATGACCATCCTCATGGTCACCACCATCATCATGATCATGACCACCATCATCATGATCACGGCGAGCATGCGCACGAGCATGGACATGATCACGGGCCGGGCGAAGCGGCGATCGATTTCGGCGCCGGCGCGGCGGGCGCGCATGTGGCGGGGCTGTCGCAGGAGCGCATCGTGCGCATCGAGCGCGACATCCTGGACAAGAACAACGATCACGCGGCGCAAAATCGCGCGCGCTTCATGCAGACCGGCACATTCGCGCTCAATTTCGTCTCGAGCCCGGGCTCGGGAAAGACCTCGCTGCTCGTGCGCGCGATCGGCGATCTGCGCGAGCGCTTCCCCGTAGCGGTTATCGAAGGCGACCAGCAGACATCGAACGACGCCGAGCGCATCCGCGCCGCCGGCGCGCCGGCGGTGCAGATCAATACCGGCAAGGGCTGCCATCTCGACGCGCATATGGTGACGCATGGGCTCGAGAAGCTGAAGCTCGATCGCGGCGGGCTGCTGTTCATCGAGAACGTCGGCAATCTCGTCTGCCCCGCCGCCTTCGATCTCGGCGAGGCGCATAAGGTGGTCGTGCTTTCGGTGACAGAGGGCCAGGACAAGCCGCTCAAATATCCGGAAATGTTCGCGGCGTCGGATCTCATGCTGCTGAACAAGGCGGATCTGCTGCCGCATGTCGATTTCGACGTGACAGGCTGCGTCGCCAACGCGCTGAAGATAAACCCCGACCTGCAGACGCTGTTGGTCTCGGCGAGGACGGGCGAAGGTCTGCCGGCCTTCTACGCTTGGCTCGAAGGGCGAGCGGCGCGCTGGGCCCGCGCCAATGCGCCGAAGGCGGTCGCTGAGTAGCGGGCATGGCGACGAGCTCTCCTCTCGAAGCGACGGAGCGTTTGCGCGTCAGAGTGCGCGGCGCAGTGCAGGGCGTGGGCTTTCGTCCTTTCGTCTATGGCCTCGCGCATGAGCTGGATCTCGGCGGCTTCGTGCGCAACGATGCGGAAGGCGTGCTGCTCGAGGTCGAAGGCCCGCGCGCAGTGGAATTCGTTGCGGCGTTGTGGCGACGCCCGCCGCCGCTCGCGCGCATCGACGCTATCGAGGCGCAGCGCGTTTCTCCCAAGGCCGAGAAGCAGTTTTCGATCGAGACCAGCGCTCCCGGCGAGGCCAGGACGCGCATCGTCGCGGACGCCGCCGTCTGCGAGGCCTGCCTCGACGATCTCTTCGATCCACAGAGCCGGTTTCATCTCTATCCCTTCGTCAATTGCACCCACTGCGGGCCGCGCTACACGTTGACGCGGCGGCTGCCCTATGATCGTCCGCAGACCGCGATGGCGCCTTTCGCGATGTGCGATGCCTGCGCGCAAGATTACCGCGAGCCGGCGAACCGGCGCTTTCACGCCCAGGCCATCGCCTGCCCGCTATGCGGACCGCGCCTCGACGCGCCGGTCGAAGCGATCGCTGCTTGCATTCGCGCCGGAGGGATCGTCGCCCTCAAAGGCGTCGGCGGCTTCCATCTGATCTGCGACGCGCGCAATGAAGAGGCGGTGGCGGAACTACGGCGCCGCAAGCAGCGCGAAGCCAAGCCGTTTGCGATCATGGTCGCTAACCTCGCCTCCGCCGAGCGCGTCGGCGTCTTCGACGACGCGGCGCGCGACCTGTTGGCCTCGTGCGCGCGGCCGATCGTCGTCGTCGAAAAGCGCCGAGACCTCGCGCCTTCGGTGGCGCCCGGCCTGTCGCGCATCGGTCTGATGCTCGCCTATGCGCCCACGCACCATCTGATTTTCCATGCTGCGGCTGGAAAACCGGATGGCCGCAACTGGCGCCAAGCGCCAATGGATTTCGCGCTTGTCGCGACGAGCGCGAATATGAGCGGCGAGCCCTTGATTGTGGATGACGCCGAGGCGCGCGAGAAGCTTGAAGACGTCGCGGATCTCATCGTCGGCTTCGACCGCGAGATCGTCGCGCGCGCCGACGATAGCGTCATGACTATGATCGCCGGCGCGCCCGCGTTTCTGCGTCGCGCGCGCGGCTTCGTGCCGGAGCCGATCGAGCTTTCGAGCGATGGCCCCGACACGCTCGCGCTTGGCGCCCATCTCAAGACGAGCGTGACGGTGACGCGCGGGCGTGAAGCCTTCGTCTCGACCCACATCGGCAGCCTCGGCGACCGCGCGACCGTGAGCTATCACGCCGAGACCGTCGCGCGTATGCTCGATATTCTCGACGTGCGGCCTGATTGCATCGCCTGCGACCTGCATCCAGATCTCTACACGACGCGCGCAGCCGAGAAGAGCGGACTGCCGGTCTTTCGCGCGCAGCACCACGCCGCGCATGTCGCCGCGGCAGCCGCCGAACATGGCCTTGACGAGCTGACGCTCGGCGTGGCGCTCGACGGCTTCGGCTATGGCGATGACGGCGGCGCCTGGGGCGGCGAGCTGATGCTGATCGACGGCGGCGCGTGGCGGCGCATCGGCCATTTGGCGCCGGTTCCGCTCCCGGGCGGCGATCGCGCGGCCCGATCGCCCTGGCGCATGGGCGTCGCCATGCTCGCGCACTTGGGGCGCGGCGGGGAAGCCGCCGCGCGCTTTCCGCATGCGCCGCTGGCGGCCGAGGTCGCGCGGCTGGCGGCGCCGCGAAGCGCGTTGCGGACGACGAGCCTCGGCCGAATGTTCGATGCGGCGGCGGCGCTCTTGGGCGTATGCCTGGAGCAGCGCTATGAAGGCCAGGCGGCCATGGAGCTCGAGGCGCTGTGCCGCACGCTCCGCCAGCTGCCGGGCGCGTTCTCGCTCAAGGACGGCGTGCTCGACCTCTCGGCGCTGTTTTCACAGCTGCTCGAGGGGAGGCTTTCCGCCGGGGAGGGCGCGGAGCTTTTTCACGGCGTCCTCGTCGAGGCGCTGGCCGCCTGGATTATCGACGCTGCGCGACGCTTGAATCGAAAGCGCGTCGCGCTCGGCGGCGGCTGCCTCATGAACACCGTGCTGGCGCAAGGTCTCTCCGAACGTCTGCGCGCGCACGGCGTCGAGCCGCTTTTCGCGCGCAAGGCGCCTTCGAACGACGGGGGTCTTTCGCTCGGCCAAGCATTCTTGGCGCGGCAAGCCGCGCAGACCGGAGGAAGATGAGATGTGCCTTGCGATACCCGCGCGCGTCATCGAGCTGCTGCCGGACGACATGGCGCGCGTCAGCCTCGACGGCGTGACGAAGACAGTGTCGCTAGCGCTCGTCGAAGGCGTCGAAGTAGGGGACTATATCGTGCTGCATGTCGGCTTCGCTCTCGCCAAGATCGATGAGGAGGAGGCGCAACGCACGCTCGCACTGCTGCAAGAGGCGGCTGATCTCGGAGCCTTCGCATGAAGCATCTCGACGAATATCGCGACGGCGAGGTCGCGCGCGGCGTGGCGGCGCACATCGCGAAAGAAGCGCAGCCGGATCGCGTCTATTCCTTCATGGAGTTCTGCGGCGGCCACACCCACGCCATCTCGCGCTATGGTATCGAGGATCTTCTGCCCGAGAACATCCGCCTCATTCACGGGCCGGGCTGCCCGGTCTGCGTGCTGCCGATCGGACGTATCGACGAAGCGATCGAGCTCGCCAAACGCGCTGACGTGGCGCTCTGCGTCTATGGCGATCTGATGCGCGTCCCAGGCTCGAACGGCGCGAGCCTCACCAAGGCCAAAGCTCAAGGGGCCGACATCCGCATGGTCTATTCGACGCTTGAAGCGATAAACATCGCCGAGAGCGAGCCCGAGCGCGAGATCGTGTTCTTCGCGATCGGCTTCGAGACGACCACGCCGCCGACCGCCATGGCGATTCGGCTGGCGCAGAAGAAGCGCCTCGAAAACTTCTCTGTCTTCTGCAATCACGTGCTCACTCCGGCGGCGATGCGAAAAATCCTCGAAGCGAGCGATCCGCAAGCGGTTCCGCTCGAGGGCTTTATCGGCCCCGCCCATGTCTCGACGGTGATCGGAACCGCGCCCTATGGCGTCTTCGCACGGGAGTTCCATAAGCCGATCGTCATCGCCGGCTTCGAGCCGCTGGACGTCCTCCAAGCGATCCTGATGCTCGTACGGCAGGTCAACGAAGGCCGCGCCGAGGTCGAGAACGAATACATCCGCGCGGTGACCGAAGACGGCAACCGCATCGCGCAAGGCGAGATCATCGACATATTCGAGCTGCGCGAGAGCTTCGAGTGGCGCGGGCTCGGCGAAATTCCACGAAGCGCTTTGCGGTTGCGCGAGGCGTATCGGGATTACGACGCGGAGAAGCGCTTTCCCGTCGAGAAGCGCTTCGCCCGCGACAATCCCGCCTGCGAATGCGGGGCGATCCTGCGCGGCGTCAAGCACCCGCGCGATTGCAAACTGTTCGGCGCAGCCTGCACGCCCGAGACCCCGATGGGCGCCTGCATGGTTTCCTCGGAAGGCTCTTGCGCGGCCTACTGGGCATACGGACGCTTCCGGGCGTTGCGGCAAAGGGCGGCGGAATGAACAGGATCGATTCGCTTGGACGAAAGCTCGATATGCGCTCTGGGCGCGTCGACCTCTCGCACGGCTCGGGAGGCCGCGCCATGGCGCGGCTCATCGCCGATATTTTCCACGCGGCTTTCGACAATGACTGGCTGCGCGCCGGCAACGATCAGTCCGCCTTCGACGTCGCCCAAGGGCGCATGGTCATGACCACGGACGGCTATGTCGTCTCGCCGCTGTCCTTTCCCGGCGGCGACATCGGCCTCCTGGCGGTCAACGGAACGATCAACGACATCGCCATGGCCGGCGCCAGGCCGCTCTATATGTCGACGAGCTTCATCATCGAGGAAGGCTTTTCGCTCGCCGAGCTTCAGCGCATCGCGCAGAGCATGGGCTTCGCCTCTCGCGCGGCCGGCGTGCCGATCATCACCGGCGACACCAAGGTGGTCGAGCGCGGAAAGGCCGACGGCCTGTTCATTTCGACCGCCTGCGTGGGCGTCGCGCCGGAGGGCGTCGAGCTTTCGGGCGACAAGGCGCGCCCGGGCGACGTCGTCCTGCTCTCGGGATCGATCGGCGACCACGGCGTCGCCGTGATGTCGCGGCGCCAAAATCTCTCCTTCGACTCCGACGTGCTCTCCGACACCGCCGCCTTGCACGAGCTCGTCGCGGCGATGATGGCGGCGGGGGGCGCCTCGATCAAGGCGATGCGCGATCCGACGCGCGGCGGCCTCGCCGCGACGCTGAACGAGATCGCCCACCAATCTCGAGTCGGCGCGAGCATCGACGAGGCGGCGATTCCGGTCAAGCCGCAGGTCGCGGCGGCCTGCGAGCTTCTGGGGCTCGATCCGCTCAACGTGGCCAATGAGGGTAAGCTCGTCGCCATCGTCGCGCCCGAAGCGGCCGAGAGCATACTCGGCGCGATGCGCGCACATCCGCTGGGCGCCGACGCTGCGCGCATCGGCGAGATCGTGGCGGACGACCGCTGCTTCGTGCAGATGAAGACGGTCTTCGGCGGCGCCCGCATCGTCGACTGGCTGTCCGGTGAGCAGCTGCCGCGTATTTGTTGAGGGCTTCGAAGGCGAACTTGGGTGAGCGCATGAACGAGATGCTCGAGGATATGGAGGTCGGGACCGCCCGCGGACCGCGAGCGACGGTGCTCGTCATCGACGACGAAAGGCGCTCGCTCGAGTCTTTACGCCGGGTGTTGGGTGTCGAATTCGAAGTCTTGTGCGCGGCGAGCGCCGAGGAGGCTGCGGCGGTGCTCGAAGGCGATCTGGTGCAGGTTGTGCTCTGCGATCAGAGAATGCCGGAGCAAAACGGCGTCGAATTCTTGAAGCGCGTGCGCGACCAATGGCCCGAGCCCGTGCGCATGATCATCTCCGGCTATACCGACGCAGAGGACATCATCGCTGGCGTCAACGAGGCCGGCATCTTCCAATACATCACCAAGCCTTGGGATCCCGAGAAGCTGCTCCAGAACGTGCGCGAGGCGGCCGATCTCTATCGCATGCAGAAAAACGGCGAGGCTGCGCCGGCGATCGAAGCGAAACCTTCCGGCCAGCGAGTGCGCAGCCTCGTCAGCGACCGCAGGCGCGCCGAGCGTCGCCTCTATGAATTCGGGCGTATCGCGCATGCGCCGAACAGCCAGATGCGGGAGACGATCGCGCTCGCGGAGCGCGCGGCGCGCTACGACGTCTCCGTGCTGATCACCGGCGATTCGGGCACCGGCAAGGAGCTCCTAGCGCGCGCGATCCATCACAGCTCGGCGCGCGGCGAGAAATCCTTCGTCATCGAAAATTGCGGGGCGCTGCCGGACGAGCTGCTGGAGAGCGAGCTGTTCGGCTGCAAGAAAGGCGCCTTCACCGGGGCCTATCAGGATCGCATCGGCCTGTTCGAGGTCGCCGACGGCGGCTCGATCTTCCTCGACGAAATCGGCGAGACCTCGCCGGCGTTTCAGGTCAAGCTGCTTCGCGTGCTGCAGGAGGGCGAGATCCGTCCGCTCGGCGCCCAGCGCTCTCGCCGCGTCAACGTGCGCGTCATCGCCGCGACCAATCGCAATATCGAAGCGGAAGTCGCCGCCGGCCGTTTCCGCCGCGACCTCTATTATCGGCTAGCGGCGTTTCCGATCCATCTGCCGCCGCTCTCGGACCGTCCCGGCGACATTCCGATCATCGCCGCGCGCATTCTGGTCAACGTCAACCAAACCTTCAATCGTCGCATTCCGGGTTTCGACCCGGAAACGTTGCGTCTGATGCAGCGTTATCCCTGGCCAGGGAACATTCGGGAGCTCCACAACGAAATCCAGCGCATGTGCGTGCTGTGCGACGGCGACGCGCCCTTGGGGCCCGATCTGCTTTCGCCTGCAATCGCGAAGCCCCGCCAAGCCGCGCCGGCGATTGAAGAATCCATCCCGCTAACGCTCAAGGAGCGCGTGGAGGTGCTCGAATGCGCGGTGATCAAAGAGTCGCTCCAGCGCAACGGACGCAACATCAGCCGCGTCGCCGAGGAGCTGGGGCTCTCGCGCGTCGGCTTGCGCAGCAAGATCGCGCGCTACGACATCTGTCGGGTCGTCGATGACGAAACCTGAAGCGCCGCGACTGCCAAGGCATGGCGAGTTGATCGCGCGCGTCGGCGGCAGGGAAGAGGTGCTGCTGTCCGAGGACAGCGAGTCCATGTGGCTCGAAGTGATTCGCAAGATGGACGAGGTCTATTCCGACCTCATCAACTACGAGATGGACCTCGAGCGCAAGAACGCCGAGCTCGAGGAGGCTCGCAGCTTCATCGCGAGCGTCGTCGCCTCGGTCTCCGACGTTCTCGTCGTTTGCGACGAGAGCGGCGTCATCGTTCAGGTCAATCCGGCGTTCAAGAGCCTGATGGATCTTCCGGAAGGAGCGCTGCTCGGAAAGCCGTTCGGCGACTGTTTTGCGCCGCAGGACCGCGAGCAGATTCAGGCGATGCTCGGCTGCGAGCGGGGAAACGAGGCTTTAAGCGGCGAGCTGCGGTTCGCCAGGGCGCGCGGCCCCTCCGACCTGATGGCGATGAACTGCTCCACCCTGTTCAACTCGGACGGCCGGCGCGCCGGCGCGGTCTTCACGGGGCGTCCCGTCGGAGAGCTGCGGCGCGCCTATGAAGCGCTTCACCACGCGCATGTCGAGCTGCAGCAGGCCCAGTCGCGCCTCGTCGAGCAGGAGAAGATGGCGAGCCTCGGCCGTCTGGTCGCGGGCGTCGCGCATGAGCTGAACAACCCCATCAGCTTCGTCTACGGCAATATTCATGCGCTGAACCGATACCGGGTCGCCCTTGCCGCCTATCTCTCGGCGATTCATTCGGGCGCTTCGAAGGAGGAGCGCGAAGCGCTGCGCCGGCGCCACGACATCGATGCGATGCTCCAGGATTTGGAGCCGCTGATCCGCGGAACGTTGGAGGGCGCCGCGCGCATCAGCGAGATCGTCAAGAACTTGCGGCGCCTTTCTTTCAGCTCAAAGGCCGAGCGCGCGCCGGTCGATCTCTCCAAGGTTGTGCGCACAGCGTCGCAATGGGCCGCGCGCAGCAAGAAAGCGCGCGCCAAAATAGAAACCAGGCTGGAGCCAGAACTGTGCGCGCTCGGTCACGAAGGGCAAATCTACTCGGTCATCGGCAATGTGATCGACAATGCGCTAGACGCAGTGAGAGCGGTCCGCAATCCATCGGTGGCGATCGAGACGCGGTTGGAAGCAGAGTACGCCGTTGTCGAGGTCACGGATAACGGACCGGGGATCGCCGACGCCGATCGCGCTCGAATTTTCGAGCCCTTCTTCACGACAAAGCAGGCGGGCGAGGGCACAGGGCTCGGCTTGTGGATATGCTATTCGATCGTCCACGAACATGGTGGCGCCATCGAGTGCGACAGCCGGCCGGAAGGCGGCGCTCGCTTCACCTTGCGGTTCCCACGGGCGAGCGCATCGTCCGCTTCAGCAACGGCTCAGAAGAAGAGCTTCACCGGCGTCTCGCTGTAGGTCGCGACGTTGGGGAAAATGCGCGCGAGGTCGCTCGCGCCGACCCCCATCCAACTTCCCAGAGCCATGCCATATTGCTCGACCGATGTCGTCGGAATCATCCAGCCGTTCTGTAGGAAATTCGGGCCGACGACGCCGATCGTCGGCAGCTGGCCGACGATTCCGCCGGCGACCGCGCCGCCCATGACGAGATGGTGTGAGCCCCAGCCATGGTCTGTGCCGCCGTTGTTTGGAAGCAGCTGGCGCCCGAACTCGGACATGGTGAAGAGCGTGACGTTGCTCCATAAGCCGGCGCTGGCCATAATCTGGTGGAAATAGTTGACCGCGTCGTCGAGCTGCTTCATCAGCGGCGGATGCCGCGTGCTTTGCTGGTCATGCGTGTCGAAACCGCCGAAGTTCACATAGAAGATCTGGCGGCGTGCGCCGAGCGACGACGGCGCGATCTTGATGATACGGGCGACGGTGAGCAGCTCTTGAGCGAGCCCGTTGTTCGCGGGCAGCGTAGGGAAGCTCTTCACCGGTGGGAGAGCCTTGTCCAGCTCGCCGGCGTAATCCTGCAGATCCTGATAGACGCCGCCGACCGCCTGCTCCAGCAGATTGGCGCTCATCGTCGAATGCAGCAGCGCGTTGGCGAAAGGAGAGCCCGCCGCGAAAAAGGCGCTCGGAACGCCTTGGCCGCTCACCACATATTGCGAGGTCTCCGTTCCGGTGAGGAACAGAATCGTCTCGCCGTTCGCGCTAACCGTCGTGAACGGCGCGCCGGTCGCGCCGTTGCCCGAGGAGAGCGCGTCGCCGAGAAGGCCGCCCCAGCCTTGTGGATTGGCGTGCCCCAACGATTGCCAGGTCTTCTGCTGATCGATGTGCGAGGCGAGCAGCGGCGGCAGGAGCGCCGAATTTGGCGCATATTGGCTCTTCGTGATCGGCCCAATCAGCGGCCCGACATTGGCGACGACAGTCGCCTGCTTTGCAGCGCTCAGCGCCGCGATATTGGGAAGATTAGGGTTGAAGGCGACCTGAAGAGCGCCCTGGCTCGGTCCCGGCAGGAGCTGCGACTGCGAGAAGGCGAGGCCGACGCCGCCGCGCGCCGCGTAGTACGCGTTATAGCTCGCTGTGTCGAAGGGCACGATGGTGTTGATGTGATCGTTGCCGCCCGAAAGGTAGATGCAGACCAGCGCTTTGTAGTCGCCCGCCGTCTGCGCGCTGGCGGACGCCATCGCCGAGAGATAGGCCGACAGGGACGGCGCGGCGCCGGCGACGGCGAGCGAAGAGACGCCGCGCAGGAACTGACGGCGCGAAGCTTTGGCGAGCATGGGGCGATCCTCTTCGAGAGCAGTTACTTCTGGACGATGTATTCGGGAGAGTCGATCATGACGCGCAGCGCCTGCGCGAGCTGACTTTGCGCGCCGCCTTTGGTGGCGGAGACTTCGGCGGCGATGTCGCTTTGAAGCGCCGCCGACATCTGTCCCGACATGAAGGCAAGGTTGAGCTGATCAACGAGCGCGTTGCTTGCGACGAGCGGCAGCCAGCCGCCGTAATCGAGCGTGAACGCGTAGCTCGGCGTCGTTCCTCCCACATTCCAGCCGGCGCCAGCGAAGATCGGCGCGAGAAACTGGTCGAGGCGATAGACGGTCTCGGTCGTCGTGATCTGCATCTCGGGCGAGACGAGCCCCTTGGCGGCGAGCGCCGTCAGAGGCGGGGAGAAATCCGGATAATAGAAGTTGAACACCGACCCGGCGAGGAAAGGATATTGGCCGAGCTGCAAGCTCGGATCGTAAGGCGCGAAGCCGAACGTGCCGTCGGCGCCGGGCTTGCCCCCGAGTAACCGCAAAATCTGCGCCATGCGCAGGATCGGCTCGCGAATCTTGCCGAAGGTCGGTGTCGTGACGCTCGAATCGTTGCGCGCCTCTGGATCGAGGAGGATGGCGGAGATGACCGCGCCCAAGTCTCCCCGCACGCCGGAGCCGTTGTTGTTGAACACCGCCGCGATGCGCTCGACATAGCCGCTGCTCGGATTGCTGGTCACAAGACGCTGGATGAGCTGCTTGCCGATGAACGGGCCGACATTTTGATGGTTGAACAGCGTGTCGAGGAACAGCTTCAGATCGCCGTCTGGATTGGGCGTCGTCGAGACCGGGATCGTGACGCTGAGGAAGCTCTTGGCGATCGTCGAGTGATATTGCGGATAGCTGACGGTAGGCTTGAACTGGAAATCCTCGCGGCCATAGAGCGAGCCGTCATATTTGAAGTCGCTCGGGATGTCCTTGGGATAGTCGTAAGGGCCGAAGCCCGTCATGACATTCGAGGCGCCGATCACGTCGTTTTGCGAATAGGTTGGGATCGGCTGGCCCGTCTTCGCGTCCAGGATGGGTTCACCGCTCAAATCGAGCTTGACGAGGCCGATCGTGAAGAGCTGCATGACCTCGCGCGCAAAATTTTGATCAGGCACCGTGCCCGGGCTTGTCGAGGTCGGCGCGCTGCCTTGGACGTTGTATAGGAAGGAGAGGAACTTCCCCATCGCGTCGCTGTGCGTTATGTCGTCCAGCAGCACGCGGAAATTGGCGAAGGCGTCGCGATAGAGCAGGTCCCCGTAAGCGGCGCTCGCGTCGCCCCAGGCCGTGAGCGAGCCGTCCTCGACCGAGATCACGAAAATCTGGCTGAGCGCGAAGGCGACGCGCTGGCGGAGCTGGCTCGCGTCGTTGACGGCACCGAGCCAGAAGGTCTGCGAGACGTCCGAAGGGCAAATCGAGGTGACGCTGGCGCCGACGGCCGTCGAAAGCGAGGCGCTGGCCGCAACCGAGCAGGGCAGGCCCTTAGCGATGCTCTGATAGGAGAAGCCGGTGGCGCTCGCCATCTGCTCTTGAATCCACGCGGTATAATTGAGCTTCAGATCGGTGATGAGATGCTGGGCGTCGGTAGGCCGTGCGCCGAAAGTGGCCTGGGCCAAAAAACGATAAGCGTGCTGGGCGTCGGGACTGCTGGCGACCGTCTGCGCCTTGGCCGCGGTCGCAAGCAGAAGGGCGGCGGCAAAGGCCGGGATTTTGCGCATCGATCGGCTCCGTCAAAAGCAGGGCGGGCGGGCGCCGACGCTGCGAGCCCGGTCGTGGAACCGGCACCCTCAGCTTCAGCATATGCGGGAGAGATTAATATTTCCATTGCGGCCGCACAATACTTCTGGCGGCCCACAACGTCGTGATTGAGCATCGTAGTGAAGTTTTGGAAAATAACATCTCGAAGACCAAAAATATAAGTTTACTTAAAATGCGCACAACAAGAATTATTGTCGCCTATCGGAAGCGAACGTCCTGCGCCGACGATCTCGACTTCGCTGTCGGCCAAAAGCGCCGCGCCTGCCGCAGCGACTTCGTGAAGCGGTCGTGCTAGGAAGCCGCATGGCGGCCAGAGTCTTCACAATTCCCCCCGGCGTCCCTTTTCTCGCGACCTTCGTCGGCGAGCTCCTCGCCGGCAACGTCATTCCTGGCGTCTCGCGCGACGCCCCGCCGCTCGATCTTGCGCGCTTCGTGATCTACGTGCCGACGCAACGGGCGCGCAGGGCGCTGGCAGTCGAATTCGCCCGCGCGATCGGCAAACCGTCGGCGCTGCTGCCGCGGCTGCGCCCGCTCGGCGCGCTCGACGATCAGGACGAGGCGCTGCTCTCGCTCGAGGCCGCGGAAACGTTCGACGCCGCCCTTGCGCCTGCTGTGGGGGAAATCGAGCGCCGCCTGATCCTGGCGAAGCTGACCCTCGAATGGGCGCGCGCGCTCAAGCACGCCATCGTGTCTATCGGCGCCGACGGCGCGCCGGTGCTCGATCCGCGCGAAAGCCTGCTCGTCTCGCCCACTGCCGCCAACGCCTGCGCGCTCGCCAAGGAGCTCGGCGCGCTCGTCGACGAGTTCATCATCGAGAATGTCGAGGTCGGCGCCATCGACAGGCTCGTCGACGAGCCCTTTGACGATTATTGGGCGATCACGCGACGCTTTCTGCAGATCGCGCTCAGCGAATGGCCCGCGATTCTCGATTCGCGCGGCCTCGTCGACAAGGCGCGACGGCAGAAGGCGCTGATCGAGGCGCAGATCGCGGCGCTTGAAACATCTGGCTCCGAGACGCCCGTGATCGCGCTCGGCTCCACGGGCTCTCATCCGACGACGGCGCGGCTGCTCGGCGCAATCTCGCGCTTGCCGCGCGGCGCCGTCGTGCTGCCGGGCCTCGATCTAGCGCTCAACGACCATGGCTGGAGCCATATCGGCGACGCGATCGGCGAGCATGGCGAACCCTCCTTCACGCATCCGCAATCGATGCTCAAGCGCCTGCTGCGCAGCATGGAGGTTTCGCGCGACGACGTGCGAGAGTTCGGCGCGCCGCCGCCGGCGTTGCAGGCGCGGCGGCGCTTGGCGTCGCAGGCGCTGCGCCCCGCCGACACCGCCGATCTCTGGCGCGCCTTCCGCGACGCCGAAAGCGACAGTTTCGCCGGCGCGCTCGCCGACGTCGCGCTCATCGAGGCGCCGGACGAATGGCGCGAGGCGCTCGCCTTGGCGCTGTTCATGCGCGAGGCGCTGGAGACGCCGAGCCGCACCGCGGCGCTGATCACGCCGGATCGCGCGATCACGCGTCGCGTCGCGGCGGAGCTCGCGCGCTTTTCGATCGAGATCGACGATTCCGGCGGCGAGGCGCTTGCGGCGACGCCGATCGGCGCCCTCGCGCGCCAGCTGGCCGCGATTGCCGCGAACGGCGCCTCGGCGGTCGCCATGGCGGCGCTGCTCGCGCATCCGCTCGCGCGTTTCGGTGTCGCACGCGAGAGGGTCGCAGCGCTCGCGAGCAAGGTCGAGTTCGCCGTGCTGCGCACGGCCCCCAACATCGGCGGCGCTTGGGCGCCGCGCGTCGCCGGGGCCAAAGTCATGGCCGAAGAGCCGCATGCCTATCCCGCGGCGAAGCGCCTGAGCGAGGCCGAGTGGGGCGACATCGACGATCTGCTCTCGCGGCTCGATGCGAGCCTCGCGCCTCTCTTGGCTCAGCCGCGCGAAGCCCCGCTCTCCGCACGCGTCACGGCCTTGCGCGCTTCGATCGAGGCCGCGGCGGCGAGCGGCGACGGCGTCCCGGCCTGCGTTGGAGCGCAGGAATTTCTGGCCCTGCTCGATGAGCTGGAGGCAGCGCAGGCTCCGCTCGACTTCGACGCGGCTGGCTTTGCAGCTTTTCTGGACCAGCTGCTGTTCGAGACGGTCGTGCGCGGACCGCAGCGCGCGCACCCGCGGCTCAAGATCTTAGGTCCGCTCGAAGCGCGCCTCATCGACGCCGACCTCGTGCTGCTTGCCGGGCTTGACGAGACCGTTTGGCCGCCGCAGGCCGAGGCCGGGGCCTTTCTCAACCGAACCATGCGGGCGAAGCTCGGCTTGACGCCGCCGGAGCGGCGCATTGGCCAGAGCGCACATGATTTCGAGATGGCGCTCGGAGCCAGATCGGTGGTGCTGAGCCGCGCGATCAAGCGCGAGGGCTCGCCGACCGTCCCCTCGCGTTTTCTCACGCGGCTGCGCGCGCTTTCGGGCGACGCCTTCGCGCCGTGCAAGGCGCAGGGCGACGCCATGCTCGCGATCGCGGCGGCGCTCGATCGGCCCGAGGCGTTCAAGAGCTGCGAGCGGCCAGAGCCGCGCCCGCCCGTGGCGCTGCGGCCGACGCAGCTTAGCGTCACCCGCATCGAGACGCTGCGTCGCGACCCCTACGCGATCTATGCCGAGCGCATTCTGCGGCTTGTGGCGCTCGATCCGCTCGGCGCCGAGCTCGGTGCGCGCGAGATGGGCACGGCGATCCATGCGGCGATCGAAGATTTTGTGCATGCGCATCCCTTTGGGCCTCTGCCGGACGATGCGCGCGCGACGCTAGTTGCGTTCGCCTGCGCGCGGCTCAGCGCGTTTCTCGTCGACCCCGAGTTTTGCGCCTTCAAATGGCCGCGCGTCGTCAGGGGGCTCGATCACGCGCTGCTGTTCGAGAAGAAGCGCCGCGCGCTTGGCGCCGAATTCTTCGTCGAGGAGGAAGGCGAATGGGAGATTGCGCTTGCCGACGGCTCGATCTTTCGCCTCACGGCGCGCGCCGACCGCATCGAGGTCGACTCCGCGGGTGAAGCCTGGCTCTTCGACTACAAGACGGGAACGCCGCCGTCTAACAAACAGGTCCTCGTGGGCCTCGCGCCGCAGCTAACACTGCAAGCGGCGATGCTCGGCCAGAGCGCGTTCAAGATGGTCGGGCGCTTCGAGACCGCGGGCGCCGCCTATCTGAATCTTGCCGGCGTCGAGGAGCCAGACGGCTCGCCGAACTGGATAAAGCCGCAGGGCATGAGCTTTGGCGATCTCGTCGCCGATCATGCGGAACAGCTCAAGCAGCTCCTGGATCAGTTTCGCGACGAGAAGCGCTCCTATCCCTCGCGCCCATTAATCGCGTTTTTGTCACGCCAAGGCGACTACGATCATCTCGCGCGCGTGAAGGAATGGTCGCGCGACGCCGGCGGGGAGGGGTGAGATGAGCGCGCGCCGCTCCATTCCGCTGCAGACGCGGCAGGCCCAGCTCAAGGCCTCCGATCCGCAAATCTCCGCCTGGGTCTCCGCGCACGCGGGCTCCGGCAAGACGCATGTGCTGTCGCAGCGCGTGCTGCGCCTGCTGCTCGATCGCACGCCGCCGTCGCGCATCCTGTGCCTCACCTACACCAAGGCGGCGGCGGCCAACATGGCGGCGCGCGTGTTCGATCATCTCGCACGCTGGGCGCTCATGGACGACGACGCGCTCGAAAGCGCCGTGCGCGAGATGACCGGGGAACGGCTCAGCCAGCACGACCACAATTTTGCGCGAAAGCTCTTCGCGCGCGCCGTCGAGACGCCGGGGGGCTTGAAGATCCAGACCATCCACGCCTTCTGCGAACGCACGCTGCATCTCTTTCCGTTCGAAGCCAATGTGCCGGCGAGCTTCGGAGTCCTGGACGACATCGAGCGCGCCGAGCTTTTGGAGCGCGCGCGCAGGGACGTGCTCGCCCGCGCCGCGCGCGGGGATGATCCGCTCCACGAAGCCCTCACGGAAGTCACGCGTCACGCCAGCAGCGCGAGCTTCAAAGGTCTCGTGACGGAGCTTCTCGTCTTTCGCGAGGCCTTGAACGGCCTCGACGACGAAGCGACTTACGCACGAGATCTGCGCCGACGGCTGGGGCTCGATGCGGGCGAAACCCTGGCCACCGTCGAAGCGGAGATGATCGGCGGCGGCATAGCTTCCTCGGGCTGGCCTGCGCTCGCGAAGCGCCTGCGCAATGGGGGCGCGCGCGACAACGGCCTCGCGGATCAGCTTGACCACGCCGCGAGCCTTGCGCCGCTGAGCTCCTGCATCGACGAATATCTGCTCGTGTTCTTCACGCAAAAAGGCGAGCCGCGCGGCGGCAAGGGAACGATCGTCACCAAGGAGCTCTGCAGGCAGGATCCGTCTCTGCTCGCGCTGCTCGAAGCAGAGCGCGCGCGGCTGGCTCCCCTCGTCGACAAGCGCCGGACCGCTTCGGCCTTCTCTCGGTCGCTGGCTTTGGCGCGGCTCGGGCGGGAGGTCGTCGCCGATTACGAGCGCAAGAAGAACCTCCACGCCCTGTTCGATTTCGACGATCTGATCGAGCGAATGCGCGCCCTTTTGCGGCGATCGAGCCCGTCCTGGGTGCTCTACAAGCTCGATCAGCAGATCGATCACGTGCTGCTCGACGAGGCGCAGGACACGAGCGCGCCGCAATGGGAAATCCTGCAAGCCATCGCCAACGAGTTCGCGCAGGGCGAAGGGCGACGACGCCGAAGCTTCTTCGCGGTCGGTGACGAGAAGCAATCGATCTTCTCCTTTCAGGGCGCGGCGCCGAAAAAATTCGAGGAGATGCGCCGCGCGTTCCAGCGACGGTTCGAAGCGGCGGGGATGCCTTTCGCGCAGGTTCCCCTCCATCTCTCCTTCCGTTCGGCGCCGATAATTCTTTCCTGCGTCGACGACGTGTTCGCCCAGGCCGAAAATCGGCGCGGCCTATCGAACGACCCCAAAGAGCAGGGCCCACGCCACGAGGCGCTCAAAAGCGACGCCCCGGGGCTTGTCGAGATCTGGCCTCTCGTAGGCGCGAGCAAAACGGAGGAGCCCGCCGACTGGACCCTGCCCATGGATTACGTCGCGCCAGGCGATCCTCGCGTCATCGTCGCCAACAACGTCGCGCGCAAGATCAAAGAGCTGCTTGCGCCGGAAAACGGCGAATGGGTCGAGGGCCGCGAGGGGCCGCGGCGCATTGAGGCCGGCGACATTCTGATCCTCGTGCGGCGGCGCGACGCCTTCTTCGAGGCGATGATCCGCGCCTTGAAGGAGCTGCGCATCCCGGTCGCCGGCGCCGACCGGCTCGATCTCATGAACCACATCGCCGTCATGGATCTCTGCGCGCTTGGAAAAGCCGCGCTGCTGCCTCAGGACGATCTGACGCTAGCCACCGTGCTGAAGTCGCCGCTCGTCGGGCTCGACGACGACGATCTCATCGCCATCGCCCCGCGCCGGTCCGGCGCGCTGATCGACGTCCTTGCGACGTCCGAGAGCGAGAAGCACAGGGACGCGGCGCAAAAAATCGAGGCTTGGAGCGCGAGGGCCCTTCGCCTCTCGCCCTTCGATTTTTTTGCCCATGCGCTTGGTCCCGATCGTGGACGCGAAAAGCTTGTCGCGCGGCTGGGGCTCGAGGCGAACGACGCCATCGACGAATTCCTGCGCCTCGCGCTCGCCTACGAGGGTGACGAGGCGGGGGCGCTCACGGGCTTTTTGGCGAACGTCGAGCGGCTCGACGTCTCGATCAAGCGCGACATGGAGGCGCCGGGCGAAAGCGTGCGCGTCATGACCGCGCATGCGGCGAAGGGGTTGGAAGCCAAGATCGTGTTCCTGCCCGACACTTGCGGCGCGCCTTCAGGCCGCCACGACCCGAAGATCTTCGCGCTCGGCGACGCCGATGGGCTCGACGAGGCGAGTCTCGCGTGGTCGCCGCGGGCGGCGCAGGACCCGGCGGCTGTCGCGCGCGCGCGCGAGGCCGAGCGGGAGGCCGATCGCGAGGAATATCGCCGCCTGCTCTATGTAGCGCTGACTCGCGCCGAAGAGCGGCTCTATGTTGCTGGCTACCGTGGCGCCAACGGCCCCACTGACGGCTGCTGGTACGAGATGATCCGAGCCGCCTTGGAGCCCGGATTCGGTGCCCTGCCCGATCCGCTGGAGGGAGGGACCATGATCTTGCGCAGCCCCGGCGCCCCGCAGCCGCTCGCGCTTTCGTCCGCGCCGGCGCCGGCGGCTGCCGTGGAAATCCCGGCCTTCGCCCGCAGCCCCGCGCCCTTCGAGCCGCCGCCAGCGCGGCCGTTGCGGCCCTCGAGCGCGCTCGCGGGCGCCGACGACGCGCGGGCCGTCGCGGCCGCGCCGACGAAAGACGAAGGCGCACGGCTCCTCATCGGACGTCTGACGCATGCGTTGCTGCAATATCTGCCGCAGGCGCCCGCCGAGCAACGACCGGAGGCGGCGCGGCGCTTCCTGCAACGGCGCGCGCAAGGACTTTCCGCCGACCAAGCGGAGACGATCGCGCGCGCCGCAGTCGGGATCGTCGAGAGCGCGGCGCTCGCGCGACTCTTCGGTCCACAATCGATGGCCGAGATCGAGATCGCCGCGACCGTCACGACGCCGCGCGGCGCGCGCGAGATCGTCGGGCGCATCGACCGGCTGGCGATCACAGAAGAAGAAGCGCTCATCGCCGACTTCAAGACCGGCGCGCCGCGCGCGGCGCCGAGCGCGCAGGAGCTGCGCCAGCTCGCGCTTTACTGCGCCGCGCTCGCGCCGCTCTATCCAGAAAAGCGTGTTCGCTGCGTGCTAGTGTGGACGCAGGACGCGAGCTTCGTCGAGCCGGACGACGCCGCTTTGGCGGAAGCGATCCGAGGGATCGAGTAATACGCGAACCTCATCCCCATGGCCCCGATTGCGGCGGCGGCAGCTCGCCGCCCTCCGGCCCTTGCGGCAGGCTCGGCGTTGTGAAGTCGCCGCCCCCCGCGAATTCAACGAGCGCCGCGATGCGGTCCTCGATCGACGGATGCGTCGCGAGCCAGCCGGTCTCGGACGTGACGCCGGGACTCTCGATGAAGAAGGCGTGCATGCGCGAGGGCATGTCGGGGATCGTCGGGTTCGCGGCGATCTTGCGCAACGCCGAGATCATCGCGTCGGGGTTCTTCGTGAGCTCGACCGAGCCCGCGTCGGCAAGATATTCGCGGGAGCGCGAGAGGGCGAAGCGGATCAGCACCGAGACGCCGAAGCTGATGGCGATGATCGCGAGCGCGATGAGGATCGCGAGCGCTGCGCCGCCGCCGCCGCGCTCGCGGTCGTCGCGCGAGCTCTGCGCGCGCGGCGAGAACCCATAGGGAAAATTCCAGTTGCGGAAGGTCAGGTCTGCGGCGAAGGCGAAGATGCCGGCGAATATCGTCGCGATCACCATGAGCTGCGTGTCGCGATTGCGGATATGCGTGAGCTCGTGCCCGAGCACCGCCTCGACTTCGGCGTCGGTCAGATGATCCAGGAGGCCGCGCGTCACCGAGACGCTGTAATTGCTCTCGCGCAGGCCGCTCGCAAAGGCGTTCATCGCCCCGTCGTCGATGATTTTGAGCGCCGGCACTGGCACGCCGCGCGAGATGCACAGGTTTTCGAGCAGGTTGTAAAGCCGCGGCGCTTCCTTGCGCGACACGCTCGCCGACCCCGTCGCGAAATCAATCATGGCCTGGTGGAACAGGAAGGCGATGCAGAACCAAAGAGCGGCGCCGCCTATGGCGATCGGCCAACCCTGCTTCACATCGAAGATCGCGCTGCCGACGATGGCGTCGAGCGGTCGAGCGGCCTGCAACGCCTCGAAGATCAGCGCGAAGGAAAACATCAGCGCGAACAGCAGCGCGACGAAGGAGGCGAGCAGCAGCACGGAGCGCAGCCGGTTGGCCTGGATATGCGAGTAGAGCCCATAGGCTTTGAACATCGTCGTTCTCTATCGCCGTGCTGGCGTCATCGTCGATGAAGGCCCGAATGCCCGCCGCTAGAACTGCACCTTCGGCGCCTCTTGCACCGCCTTGCGCTCGCCCTCCTCGAGATTGAAGAACTCCGAGGGCCTGAAGCCGAAGCGCTCGGCGAGCAGCACGCCCGGAAACCCTTCGCGCGCCGAGTTGTACTCCGCGACGGCGTTGTTGAAGTAACGGCGCGCGGCGGCGATCTTGTTCTCTAAATCGGCAAGCTCGCTCTGCAGCTGCTGGAAATTCGCATTGGCCTTGAGGTCGGGATACTGCTCGGCCACGGCGATGAGCTTCGAGAGCGCGCCGGTCAGCACGGATTCCGCCGCCGCCTGTGCCGCCGGTCCCTGCGCCGAGGCGGCGAGATTGCGCGCCTTGGTCACTTCCTCGAAGGTCTCGCGCTCATGCGCCGCATAGCCCTTCACCGTCTCGACGAGATTGGGTATGAGGTCATGCCGCTGCTTGAGCTGCACGTCGATGTCGGAGAAAGCCTGGCCGGTGCGCTGGCGCATCGCCACGAGGCCGTTGTATGTGCTGAGCAGCCAAAGACCCGCGACGACGGCAATACCGAGCAGTATTAGGAACATCGCTTCCTCCTGCGGTTCGACGCCGCCCGTCGCGGCGAGAGCCTCCGTTCGGAGACTAGACCCTGGCGCCCGGGCGATCAATGTATTCCCGCGCCCCGAGCCGAGCCGCTTGAACCGGAGATGAATGACAGCTTCAGCCCGTGTTCAGCGCGGCGGAGCGATTGTCGCTCCTGTCGATGACGACGAAACTCAGGAGTTCACGATGATCTTCACCTCCAAGACCCTTCGCGTGGCGCTGATCGCCGCCTCGGTCGCCCTGATGGGCGCGACGAGCGCCTCGGCCTCGACCTGGGCGCAGCGTCATCCGCGCCGCGCCGAGGTCAACCACCGCCTCGCGCATCAGAACCATCGCATCAATCGCGAATTGCGCGAAGGCGAGATCACCCGCAAGCAGGCGCGGAGGCTGCATCGCGAGGACCGCTTCGTGCGGCGCGAGGAGGGCTTCATGGCGCGTCAGCATCACGGCCACATCACCCGCGCCGAGCAGCGCGCGCTCAATCAGCAGGAGAACGGGATCAGCCGCCAGATCGGCAGGTAGACTGATCCCCGCGCGACAGCTCCCGCCTGCTCCCTCTCCCCGCTAGCGGGGAGAGGGAGCAGGCTCGGGCCTGCGCCGACCTGCGGGCCCCCGACTCAAAAATACCCTTCCTGCTTCTTCTGCTCCATGGAGGTCGCGGCGTCGTGGTCGATCAGCCGGCCTTGGCGCTCCGAGGAGCGGCTCGCGCGCATCTCGGCGATGACCTCGTCGAGCGTCGTCGCATTGCTTTCGATCGCGCCGGTCAGGGGATAGCAGCCGAGCGTGCGAAAGCGCACCATCTTCTCCTCGACGACCTCGCCTTCGCGCAGCTTCATGCGCTCGTCGTCCTTCATGATCCACGTGCCGTCGCGGCGCACGACGGGGCGTTTCTTGGCGAAATAGAGCGGCACGACGGGAATGTCCTCGCGCGCGATATAGTCCCACACGTCCATCTCGGTCCAATTGGAGAGCGGAAATGCGCGCAGGCTCTCGCCTGGGCCTTTGCGCGCGTTGTAGAGCCGCCAGAACTCGGGGCGCTGGTTCTTCGGATCCCAGCGATGCTGCGCGGTGCGAAACGACAGCACGCGCTCCTTGGCGCGCGACTTTTCCTCGTCGCGCCGCGCTCCCCCGAAAGCCGCGTCGAACTTATATTTGTCGAGCGCCTGCTTGAGCGCCTCGGTCTTCATGATCTCGGTGTGGAGCTGCGAGCCGTGCTCGAAGGGGCTGATGTTCATGTCGAGCCCCTTCTGGTTGATATGAACCAGGAGATCGACGCCGAGCTCCTTGGCGCGGCGGTCGCGGAACTCGATCATCTCCTTGAACTTCCAGGTCGTGTCGACATGAAGCAGAGGGAAAGGCGGCTTGCCCGGATAGAAGGCCTTCATGGCGACATGCAGCATCGCCGCCGAGTCCTTGCCGATCGAGTAGAGCATCACCGGGCGCTCGCATTCGGCGACCACCTCGCGCATGATGTGGATGCTCTCGGCCTCCAGGCGATCGAGATGGCCAAGCTGGCGCAAGGCGAGACGCGTCATTGAACTCCTGCTCCGAGTTTCGGCCGATGGCTCCGGCCTCGCCGCCGTTATTCCATTTGCGCGCGGCTCTGGCAAACGCAAAAAAGCAGGACGGGAATTCCCGCCCTGCGCGCGCCCCCTCCGGCTCAGCTAGTTCAGAGATGCGCCGGCCGCACGCTTTCGCGCGCGGGCGCCATGAAGCCGACGAACAGCAGCACGGCCGCGATGGCGAGATGCAGCCAGCGGTCGGCGACGTTCATCTCGACGAGGCCGAACATCATTCGGTCAGTGATGACGAAGCCTGTGATGGCGACGATCAGATAAAGCGCGGCCATGACGCGGATCGTGATCGCCGGAATCCTGAGGACGGCGCCGGCGAGGAAGATCAGGCCACTCGCGACATGGACCCAGTTATGGGCGTCGTTGACGGCAAAGAAGCCGATAGCCGAGACGATGGGATTGTTGGTGAAGCCGAGCAGGCCGACGGCGAGGAAAATGAGGCCGAAGATCGTGGCCAGCAAGTCGGCGGTCCAGCGCCGCTCGATCATTGTGCGATTCCTTCCTGCGTTTCGAGGTCAGTTTTGCGCGCTGACCCCGCCCCATGGGGTCTGGCTTGCGCGCGGCGCCCGGACGTCTCGTGACGGCGCACCCGAGGCTGCTGCGGAGATTGGAGCAAGCCTTCGAGCTTTAACTAGCGCGGCGCGCCATGCCGTCGAATGTTTTCGCGCTCTAGCCGAAGTCGAGCGGGGCGATGTTCTCGACATGCAAGGGCAGCCGACGCGGCGCGACGAAGACAGCGTCGACGCGCAGCGCGCATTGGGCGAGGGCGGGGTTTCGCGCCAGCCAGCGTCTGGCGGCGACGCTCACGCGCCTGAGCTTTTGCGGCGTGATGGCGATTTGCGCGTCCTCCATGACGCCGCGCGCCTTGACCTCGACGAAGGCGATCGTGTCGAAGCGGCGTGCGATGATGTCGACCTCACCGCCCGTCGCGCGAAACCGCCGCGCCACCACCCTGTAGCCCTTGAGGCGCAGCCACAGCGCCGCGAGGGTCTCCGCGCGCAGACCGAACGCGCGCGCCGCTTGGCGCTTGGGTTCGCTCATCTTTCGCGCGCCGCGCTCAAGTGCAGCGCGCGGGCGTAGACCTCGCGGCGCGGCTGGCCCGTCGCCGCCGCGACGACGCTCGCCGCATCCTTCACGGAATGCGTCTCCAGCGCGGCTTCGATCTTGGCGTCGAGCTCGGCTTCGCTGGTCTCGAGATCGCCGGGGCGGGGCGGGGCGACGAGCAGCACGATCTCGCCCTTCGGCGGCTCCTCCTGCGCGAGCGCGGCGAGCAGCTCCGCCGTCCTGCCGCGGCGCACGGACTCGAAGAGCTTCGTCAGCTCGCGGGCGATCGCCGCCTCGCGGTCGCCGAGCGCCGCGAGGCAGTCTTCGAGCGTCTCGCTGAGCCGGCGCGGGCTCTCGAAGAAGACGAGAGTCCCCGGCACCCGCGAGAGCTCGGCGAGGCGAGCGCGGCGCGGTCCGGATTTATGCGGCAGGAAGCCCTCGAAGAAGAAGCGGTCCGTCGGCAGGCCTGCGACGACGAGCGCCGCGAGCACGGCGGAGGGGCCCGGAACCGAGGTGACGGCGACGCCGCAGTCCAGTGTCTCCTGCACGAGCTTGTAGCCGGGGTCGGAGACGAGCGGCGTGCCGGCGTCGGAGACGAGCGCGAGCGCCGCGCCGGCCTGGAGACGGGCGATCAGGTGCGGGCGCATGACGCGCGCGTTGTGCTCGTGATAGGCGACAAGCGGCGTGGATATGCCGTAATGGGCGAGCAGGACGCTCGTCACCCGCGTGTCCTCGGCGATGACAGCGTCGGCGGCGGCCAGCGTTCCGAGGGCGCGGAAGGAGACATCCTTGAGATTGCCGATCGGCGTCGCGACGACATGCAGCCCCGGCGCGATCTTTTCGGCCTCGGCCTTGAGCCCGAAGGCGGTGTAGGTCGCGCCGGTCGGGGCTGCGGGGTTGGACATTGTGGCCTCGTGTCGCGCCGCGTTCGTTGTTTCGTCCGAATGTTCGTTATATAGAACGAACTTTGCCGTTGCCGCAAGCGGGCCGTTGGGGGCTTTCGGCTCCCGTGCACCCTCTCCCCACAGACTCTTCGCGCTCTAAGTCAATCCGGCTGAAAGCTAACGCGGAATTGGGGAGGTAGCTATGGCGGCGAAGCATCTGATGAAAGTGACGGTCGGCGCCGCGGTCCTTGTTTGCCTCGCGAGCACGGCGCAGACCGCGGCCGCGACCACGATATATGACGACCGCCCGATCATCGTGCGGCCGGCACATCCCGGATGGCGCTGGCGAGAATGCCCAACCTGCTACAAGGGCTATGATTTCGGCCAAGACTGCTTCCAGCGTGTTTGGACGGGCTTCGAGGAGATAAGGGCGAATGTCTGCCTTTGGGGATGGAACTGACTTTGTCTCGATTCCGGCGCGTTGACTACCTTTACTGCGTCATAAGCCGACAGCAAAGGTGATCTGGCGCGTCATTGCGCGCGAAGCGAAGC
>Ga0187781_10000677_pt1 | contig 24757 bp, 17 predicted proteins | sample 0715_SJ02_MP02_2_FD_132447 | JGI IMG/M metagenome (GOLD analysis project Ga0187781, IMG submission 132447) | Tropical peat soil microbial communities from peatlands in Department of Meta, Colombia - 0715_SJ02_MP02_20_MG | ecosystem: Environmental > Terrestrial > Soil > Wetlands > Peat | place... | reverse complement strand
TAGGGCCGCAAAATCGGACTGCGCCGCGGTAAGATTTCCAGAACTCAAATCCTTGCCAAGTTGCTGGAACTCCTGCTGGAATTGCTGCAACTGACTGAACATGCTGCCGGAAATGCTGGAAGTGGACATTTCTGATCTCCTTAGGAGAAACTGCTCCTCATCCCTCTAGATCGGCAGACCACACCAGGGACTTTAATGGGTAGCAGAGTTTGTGCGTTTAAACTCTGCGGCTTTTAAGGCTGAAAAATCCCATTACTATACGCAGCGACAGCTTGTCCATTAGTGTCGCGCCTGCTGCGCTTCGCAGAGCTAGGGTGCGCTCGCGCGTGACATCATCCAGATGTTGCCTTCCGTCTCCTCGAGCACCAACCCGATTCGGCCGCCCCCTGCCGACCAACCATCGTTTTGATAGGACAAACGCCCGTGAAAATGCTGAACCGGGAAGGGACCACCCAGGGGGCGATGGGAAGTTGCGTCGAGCCGCTGCCCCCATAAGCAGCTATGACCGTCCCGGCTGGACGTGAAGTAGAGCGTCATCCCGTCCGGCGACCAGTTGGCCCAATCTTGAGCCTCTGACGGCGCGATAGTAATCCAGGCGCTTTCGGGGATCGGCTTCGGCCCGGCGAGGGGCGCAATCGAGATGTGTCCACGATTTGGCTCCGTGCGCACTGTAAAGCTGACCCAGCGATTGTCGGGGGAGGACCTGCCGTAAAGCAAACTATAATTGGGGTGCTTCAGTAGCGGAGTATGCTGATGCGAAGCGAGATCCAGGATGTCGATCTGGTACGGGCTGCCGCCAAATACCAGAACCGTTTTCTCGTCGCGCGACCAATCGGTAGCTCGCAGGCATCCTTCACAGAGCCTCTCCGGTGCACCGCCCGGAGGAGACGCGTACACAACCCTTTTGTCTTTTTCGAACGCAGAGAATGCGACCCTTGTGCCGGACCCGTTGACGACGGGATAGAGTTGAAGAAATGGCGAGCCGGCCACGCTCGACTCTTTCCCCGTCACGAGGTCTCGGATCCAGATATTTCCTTGTCCCAACTGATCGGAGGAAAAAGCAACGTAGCGCCCGTTGTCCGAGAGCGACGCATACCCCCGGCGGGCCGGGCCCTGCGTGATCCGCTCCAGCGCGCCGTTTGCTTTTCCACGATTCAGATCGAAGGGTATCACCCAGACCTCGGTTCGGGTTTGAACGTTGGTGAACGCGAACTCGCCCGAGGGTGCGGAGGAAGCATTGATATCGTCGCCGACGCCGGTTGTCAATCTCTTGAGCACGCCATTCGTTTTCTCGGCTCCTGGTGACATGCCGATTCCCCAGAGATTATTACTATTCCCGCTCGGCGCAGAAAACAGAATCATGTTGGTGCTCGCAGACCAACAATTGGGAATGGGGAAGTCCGGCGTCGCGGACGGCTCGAGTGCTCTCAGTCCGCCATGGACGAAAGCCTCGTGCGCGCCGGACCTCACCGCACCGCCCCCACTGGTGGGGACAAGCCACCAGTCGATGCCGGACTCATCGTAGGCCTTCGCCGACGTGTAACCGATGAAGAGCAGGTGCTTCCCATCCGGGGACCAGATTGGATAGCGAGCTGCCGTGAAGTTCGCTCCCACTTGCTGCGGCGGGCCGCCTGCCACAGGAACCACCCAAACTGTGCCGGTCCCTGGGATGGCGGCAGCCACCCCTGGGTCGCCCTCCCAGTACGCCACTCGAGAGCCGTCAGGCGAAACCTTGGGATCCCAGCCGCCGCGGGCCAGCAGCCGGGCATCTCCGCCAAATGCCGGGATCTCGAAGATGCCGCCCCCGTCGCGGTCCGACCGAAAGACGATCTTGCTGCCGTCGGGCGAAAAATCCGGCATGGTGTTGCCCATACCGTCGGTTGTCAAACGGATCGGCTGGCCGCCGGCAACTTGCTTAACGTAGAGGTCCCGCTCGCCGTCCAAGCTGCGATCTGAGGCGTAAGCCACCAGCTTGCCGTCCGGCGACAAGGCGGCGAAATCCGAGAGTCCCGAATCCGCAGTCAGCCGAGTCACCTTCCAGGGAGTCTCGGAAGTGTTGGCGCCATGCAGCCACCACCGCGCCCGCAAATCACCCACCTTCAGAGCCAGAAGGAGGAGCAACAGTGCTCCAACGGCCAGCACCGCGACCGCGATGGCAGGCCACACCCGGCGGTGAGGTGCGGTGCGCGTCGCCTTATCTAAGGTGAGTGCTCGGCTGGAATCGGAATCACGCTTGAGGCGCCTCAAATCGCCGCGCAAGTCTGAGGCATGCTGGTAGCGCAGGCCGGGGTCCTTTTCCAGCGCCTTGCTGATGACGCGTTCCAACTCGGCTGGGCACTCTGGATTCAAACGCACGGGTGAGGTCGGCACTTTGCGCAAAATTGCTTCAAAGATAAGGGCGGCCGTTGCCCCGAAGAACGCCCGATGGCCCGTCGCCATCTCGTAGAGCACGACGCCAAGGCTGAACAGGTCAGTGCGCTGATCCACCGTTTCGGCGCGCACCTGCTCGGGCGCCATGTATTCGATCGTCCCCATCACTACGCCCGTGCCGGTCAGCGACTCTTCGACAGTTCCGGCGGTCGGCGTCTCTTGCGGGGGCGCCCATACGGTGAGTTTGGCCAAGCCGAAATCGAGGATCTTCACTTGACCACGGTTGGTGACGAAAATATTTGCGGGTTTGATGTCGCGATGGATGATCCCTTTGGAGTGCGCGACCTCCAGCGCATCGGCGATCTGAATCCCCAAATCCAGTAGTTCGTCGGTTTTCAGCGGCTTTCCCGCAATGCGATGCTTGAGGGTCTGTCCCTCCAGATACTGCATCACCATGAAGGGCTGGCCTTCGTGCTCGCCGATGTCGAAAACCGAGCAGATATTGGGGTGATCGAGTGCGGAAGCTGCCTGCGCCTCACGCTGGAAACGTTCCAAGGCCTGTCGGTCCTTGTGGAGTTCTTCAGGCAAAAATTTCAAGGCAACCGTGCGCTTAAGCCTGGTGTCCGTGGCCTTGTAGACGACACCCATGCCGCCGCCGCCCAGCTTTTCGATGATGCGGTAACGGAAGACGGTCTGCCCGGCGAGAGAAGGTTTCCGGTCATGACCGTCCGGTTCCTTGTGACGTGCTGCCATTTGCGATAGCCCGATACAGTTGATTATACCGGCGCTTCTCAGCCCACACAAATGCCCGATGCTTGACACTCCCAACAAAATGCCCTATGTTGGGACTATCAACGTGGGAAAGAACGTCGAACTCGCCGGCCGCAAGGGTTGTTGTTGAACCATCGGCGCCGGCGTGTGGAGGACGGGTTTAGCAGGGAACAAAAGGAGTCTACCGAATCCCAACCCACCGTCGGAGCAAATCCGCCGGCGGGTTGTTTTGTTTTTGCGTCGAGTTGAAGGGCCTCAGACTCACAAAGACTTGAGACCATTGCTTCCGGCAAACGGCAGCGCATCGCGCTGGCTGGGGGGGCGCAGGAGGCATTGAGCCCGTTTATCGGGATGGAGAAAATGATGATTCGGCAAAGAGGGCCTTTAGTATCCCAATCGGAGGGCGTCAGAGTAGGATTCGCTCCGCCTTCCAAGCGGGGACGGCAAGCGTTCCCCCTGCTCTTACTTCTCGCAGTGTTTGGGCTGGCCGCGGCTCGATCCGCCTTCGGACAAGCCGTTTCCGGCAGCATCTTTGGCTCAGTGACTGACCCCACCGGCGCGGCGGTCCCTGGCGTGACGGTGACCATCCACGATCTGGACCGCGGCGTTGACTACCAGGTCAAGGCGAATTTCGATGCAAACTACATCCAGACCCACCTTCTGGCAGGGCACTACCAAGTGACGATTGCGGCGCCGGGCTTCGAGACGTTTGTCGCCGACGCCGTAGTGGAAGTGGACTCAGCCACGCGGGTCGACGCACAACTGGTGATTGGCAAAACCAGCAGCCTGGTGACGGTGACGAGCGAAACGCCCACGCTGAAGACCGACCGAGCCGAACTGAGCGAGACGCTCTCCACCTCCGAATTGGCGAGCCTCCCGGTTTTGGACCGCAACATGACGTCGCTGCTGCTGGTGATGCCGGGTGCTTATGCCGACAGCTTTTCCGTCTCCAACGCTGAGAACCCTCAAGGCGGTCTGCAGATCGACGTGAATGGGCAGAACTTTACCGCCAACGGGTTTCTGCTGGATGGTACGTCCAACCAGAATCCCTTGCTGTCCATCGCGATTATTAACCCCAACATGGACTCGCTTCAGGAATTCAAGGTCACTACGAGCAACTACGACGCGGAGTTCGGCGCGGTGGCGGGGGCGCTTCTGCAAGCCACCACAAAATCCGGGACAAACCAGGTGCACGGCTCGGCTTTCGAGTATCTTCAGAACAATGTCCTCAATTCCGCCAATCCTTTCACGGGACTCAATCCGCCCGTGCGATGGAATCAGTTTGGCGGGTCGCTGGGAGGCCCGCTCAAGAAGAACAAGCTCTTCCTGTTCGGGGATTATCAGGGAACACGCCAGCGGAACGGCGGGTCGCTGATCACCACGGTGCCGACGGCCGCCGAGCGTGGCGGCAACTTGCAGGGACTGCTGGGCAGTTATATCTGCGCGGACGGAACCGTCTCCTCGAGTCCCTGCGGAAATCCCGTCATGGTGCCCACCACGGAGGGCGGTTCGGTCCCGGCACAGGGTGGCTTGGTCTTCGACCCCAACACGGGAAATCCGGATGGCAGCGGCCGCGCGGCCATTACCACGGGCGGCCAGGTGAACGTGATCCCCGTGGCACCGCCTATTACCAACATCATGTCTTATCTCCCGTTCCCGAACACGGGCAGCCCGGGGCAGATTTATAACAACTACATCGCCTCGGGCGTGGAGGTTTACGACACCGATCAGCCGGACGTTCGTTTGGATTACAACCTCTCGGACAAGGCCAGCTTCTTTGGCCGTTATTCGCTGGCGGACTTCACCATCAAAGCGCCGGCGGCCTTCGGGGCGGAAGCGGGCGGACCCGCCTTCTTCAATTTCGCCGGCCAATCGCTGGATCGCAACCAGAGCTTAGCGCTCGGATTCACCTACACCGTCAGCCCCACGCTGGTGGGCGAGTTCCGCTTTGGAACTTTCCGCTACCGCATTCGCGTCGAGCCCTTCGGAGTGAACACCTTCCCGGCAACGGAGGCGGGGTTGCCCGGGTTGAACCAGGGAACCCAGGAAACCAGCGGCATGCCGGCCTTCTATATCAATGGAAATGGCGGCTTCGACTTCGGGTACGCGCTGGGGGTCAACGCCTGCAATTGCCCGCTGAAAGAAACCGAGAATCAATTCGACTGGATCACCAACTGGACCAAGGAACACGGCAATCACACGATCAAGTGGGGCGGTGAGGTTCCTCGCGACCAGCAGCAGCGCATACCCAGTGACGATCACCGCTCCGGCGAAATCTCTTTCAGCGACGCCGTGACCGGAAACTCCACGGTCGACACGCTGGCCGCCGGCAACGCGACCACCGGGGCCGCGCTGGCTTCCTTCCTGCTCGGCCACCCAAACTATTTCGACCGCATTGCCAGCGGCATTTATTACCCCGGCCTGCGCGAGACCCGCATCTTTCTATATGCACAAGACACTTGGCGGCTTACTCGTAAGCTAACCCTGGACTACGGGGTGCGTTGGGAGAACTACCTGCCGCAGCGGGCCGCGAAGCCGGGCGGCACCGGCATGTTTGATCCGCTCACCGGGATGGAGTGGGCCGCCGGCGTGGGCCCGATACCGCTGGATCTGGGCGTTCACCCTTACAACCTGGGGTTCACTCCGCGTTTGGGCGTCGCCTATCAAGTTCAAAACAATACGGTGGTCCGGGCAGGCTATGGAGAGAGCTTCAACCCGGCGGGCTACGGCGCGATTTTCGGGCAGGGCGACGAATACAATCCTCCCGCCACCATTATTCAGACGGTTCCCCAGGCAAATTTTTACGAGCCTGATTTCAATCTGCTTACGGGTCCGCCGGCGCCCGCCAACCCTCCCGTCGGCTCGAATGGCCAGTATGTCCTTCCGGACGGAATTAGCCCTGTCAATTTCTTCTGGCCGCTTAACGCCTACCGGGTGCCGCAGGCTTATTTCTGGAATTTCAGCGTGCAGCACCAATTCGGAAGCGGGCTTGCCTTTCAGGTCGCCTACGTGGGCAACGTGGGACGGCACCTCTATCTGAACCCGAACCTCAACCAGGCTGTTCCGGGGCCCGGCTCGGTCGACTCACGCCGGCCGTTCTACGCGCCGTTCGGCGACGAACAGGGAATCTACTACACCTGCAACTGCGGCAACAGCAACTACAGTGGGCTGCAAGCGAAAGTGGAGAAGCGCGCCTCGCACGGCCTCGACTTCACACTCAATTACACCTACGGCAAGGCGATGGGCGTGGCCAACTTCGGAGGCGGCGGTTTTGACGACAACCGCAACTGGGGCGCTTCTTACGGGCCTCTCAGCTTTAACTCCATCCACGCCCTCACGCTCATCAATGTCTGGCAGATTCCTTATGGGCACGGCCAGCACTGGGGCGCCAACATCGGCAAACCGCTGGATCTGATTCTGGGAGGTTGGAGTTTGAACGGCATTACCACGCTCCAGTCCGGCCGTCCCTTTTCGCCCATGGTTTCCAATGCGCCCTTGCTCAACGACCCCGACTTCAACGGGGTTCGGGCGGATATCATCGGCAATCCGCACGACATCAAACAGAGCGCTGCGGAGTGGTTCGACCCCTCCGCCTACAGCGAACCGCAACAACCTTACCGCGACGGCACTGCCTCTGCGAATTCACTGTGGGGACCTGCGACTTACGTGGTGAACCTGGCGCTGGAGAAGACGTTCGTTCTCAGCGAAGGCAAGACGCTCCAGTTCCGTTGGGAAAACTTCAACGCCTTTAACATTGACAACTACGGGCAACCCGCTAACACCGTGGACGTCTCGGGCGCCGGCCAGATCACGTATACCGCAACGCCGATGCGCCAGATGCAGTTCGGATTGCACTTCCGATTTTGAGAGCATGAACGACAGCTTTCCGGCGCCGATCTACGATGAGACCGTTCTGGCGGTGAACTTCGAGGATGCCAAGAGGTACTTCCTCGACGCTTTGCTGGAGATTCACCATGCGCACACCTTGATGCTTTGCCGCCAGCGCATCATCGGGCGCCGGGAAGCGAAAGCGTGCCTCGACGCTCTGAGCCATCTGGACCGCGACACCCTGGCCAAGGCGATTCGAGAGCGAAGCTGCGAGGACCTGTTTTTTCACATCGAGGAACTTCTCCTCGAAGAGTGCGGATGTGACATCGCCGGCAAGATGCACACCGCCCGCAGCCGCAACGACATTGACGTTACCATGTATCGCATGGTGTTGCGGCGCGAGATTCTCGATCTCGCGGCGGCCGTCATGGAAGCGTCGAAGGTCCTTCTTGCGCGCGCGGGCGAGCACGTCGGCACGCTCATGCCGGCCTATACGCACACGCAGCCGGCCCAGCCCACCACTTTTGCCCATTACCTGATGGCCGCCGTCGAATTTCTGGAGCGGGATGTCGAACGGCTGCGCGCGCTTTTTGAGCGGGTCAACCGCAGCCCGCTGGGCGCGTGCGCCATTACCACCACGGGATTTCCCATCGATCGGGAATACACCGCCCAACTGCTCGGTTTCGAACGCCTGCAGGTGAATTCCTACGGCGCTATCGCCGCCGTCGACTATCTCACCGAGTCCGCCGCCCTGGTGGCGGTGGCCGCGATCAACTTGGGAAGACTGGTTCAAGACTTGCTGCTCTGGTGCTCGGACGAGTTTGGCTTCCTGCGTCTCGACGATGCCTACGTCCAGGTTTCGAGCATCATGCCGCAGAAACGTAATCCCGTGGCGCTCGAGCACACCCGCGTGCTCGCCAGCAAGGCGCTCGGCCAGGCTCAGGCGGTGTTGACCTGCGCCCACAACACGCCGTTTGGCGATACCGTGGACGCTGAAGATGATCTGCAACCGCTGCTGCTCTCGATGTTCACCGATGCCTCGCGAGCGGTGCGATTGTTCACCGGCGTAGTGACCGAGGCGAAGGTCGACAAAGAGCGGTTGCGGCGCAGCGTTTCTGACAAACCCCTCACGGTAACAGAGCTTGCGGACACTTTGGTGCGCAAGGAGAGCCTGAGTTTTCGCCAGGCGCACCAGCTTGTTTCCCAGGCCGTGCAGGAAGTGGCAAGCGACTACACCCATCGACGGCTGGTGGCCGCGCTCAAACGACTCGCGCCGAAGGTGATCGAGCGCCCCCTCAAGACCGCCGAGCGGGAATGGATGAAAGCTTTGGACCCGGGCCACTTCGTCGAAGTGAGAACCATAGTGGGTGGGCCCGCGCCCAAGCAGATCCAAGCCGCCCTCGCGCGATCGCGGAAGGTCACGGCGTCAAATCAGCACTGGCTGAGCAACAAGCAGCAGCTCTTGCTGAACTATCCCAATCGCATTCGCCGGGCTGTTGCCGCGTTGAATGGGACCGCAATGTAAATAGGCGTCGCGAGCGAATTAAGAGAAGGTGACAAACCATGTCTTACGAAAGTGTCTGCTTCGATACGGAAGGACCGTTGGCCATCGTTACGTTGAACAGGCCGAACCGCCGCAATGCGCTGTCGCTCGAACTGATGCTGGAACTGATCGATTGCCTGGCGCGGATTGGCGGGGACTCCAGCCTTCGCGCCGTCATTCTGGCAGCCGCCGGCAAAGTGTTCTGCTCCGGCCACGACCTGGGCCAGATGGTGGGGCGCGACATCAATGAGTACCGGCGCATCTTCGACGTGTGTACGGAATTGATGACCAAGGTCCAATCGATTCCGCAGCCGGTGATCGCACAGGTACAGGGAATAGCCACCGCGGCCGGGTGTCAACTGGTCGCGACCTGCGACCTGGCGGCGGCTTCAGAACTGGCGTCATTCGCGACGCCCGGCGTGAAGATCGGATTGTTTTGCACCACGCCCATGGTGGCGCTGAGCCGGGCGATAGGCCGCAAAAGAGCTTTCCAGATGTTGCTGACGGGCGATTCGATCGACGCCGCGACCGCCGCCGACTGGGGTCTTGTCAACCAGGTCGTACCGGATGCTGATTTGGCCCAAGCCACGCGAGAACTCGCCGCCAAGATCGCCTCGGCAAGTTCCCTGACGGTGGCCCTGGGCAAACAGGCCTTCTACGCTCAAGTCGACTTGGATCAACCCAAGGCGTACGCCTACGCCAAAGAGATCATGAGCATGAATTCGCTCGCCGCCGACGCCCAGGAAGGCATTTCGGCTTTCCTGGAAAAGCGGCCAGCTTGTTGGGCAGGCAGATAGATAAGTTCCGGCGCGCGACACCCTCTCTTCATGGGCGGGCTGGCGCAGACCTCGGGGCGTGAGGTCTGCGATGCCCCGAAGGGGCAGGGTTCGGCTGAGTATGACTCGCCTGGTGCCGCCGGAATGACCCCTCACCCGTCGCGCTCCGGCTGAAGAATGCGCCGGAGTGCGACACCCTCTCCCCAAGGGAGAGGGCTGTCGACCGGTGCGGCTTTACGATACCACTCCTCTTTTTTTCGGAACCCGGGGCAGTGCTTTCTCGTTCTACTCGGTAGGGGACGGGGACTTTGAACGGAGCCCGCGAGACTAGAACAGGGAGCCTACGATGCAAACGCTTTGGCACGACATCCGCTACGGCCTTCGGATGCTGGCGAGCAATGCGGGCTTCACGATTGTTGCCGTGCTCACGCTGACCCTCGGCATCGGCGCTAACACTGCAATCTTCAGCGTGATCAACGGTGTACTCCTTCAGCCACTTCCCTATCATGATCCCAACCGGCTAATGATCCTGGCGGAAAAGACTCCGGAATTTGATTTCATGTCCATCGCCGACCCGAACTTGCAGGATTGGCAGAGGGAGAACCGGTCCTTCGAGAGTCTCGCCGGATTCCGCTGGACCGATTATGACCTTACCGGCGATGGGATGCCGGAGCACCTTGCCGCGAGAATGGTCTCAGCCTCCTTCTTCTCCACTCTCGGAATCAAGCCGGTTCGCGGCCGTGATTTCGAGCCCCAGGAGGACCACATCGGAGCGGCCCCTGTGGTGATGATCGGCGGCGGGCTTTGGAAGCGCCGATTTGGCGCGAGTCCCGAGGTCATCGGGAAGATGATCACCTTGAGCGGACAAGGCTATACCGTAATTGGCGTGGTTCCGGCTGACTTCAGTCTTCATGGCTCCGTCGACGTTTTCACGCTGCTCGGACAATGGGACGACGTGCTGGCCCACTCACGGGAGGCGCATCCGGGGCTGCGCGCTGTGGGCCGCCTGAAGCCGGGGGTCAGCATGGAGCAGGCCCAGTCTGACATGAACAGTGTGGCGGCACAACTTGCGCAGGCCTTCCCCAAGTCGAATGCCCACCACAGTGTCAACGTGGGGCCGCTGGCGCAGGTTATCGTGGGGGATGTGCGGCCCGCTTTATTGGTGCTGCTCGGCGCGGTGGCCTTTGTGCTTCTGATCGCCTGCGCCAACGTGGCCAATCTGCTCCTGGCCCGCTCCGCCACGCGCCGACGCGAAATGGCCATCCGCGCCGCTCTCGGTGCTAGCCAAGGCCGCATGATGCGGCAGGTTATGACTGAAGGCGTGCTGATGGCTCTCGCCGGCGGCGCCCTGGGACTGCTCATCGCACACTGGGGAACCCGAGCGGTCCTGGCGGCCATTCCCGGCGGATTGCCGCGCATGGAGGACATCGGCGTGGACGGCTGGGTGCTGGCGTTCACTTTGGCGGTTTCTGTGGCCACGGGCGTCATCTTCGCTCTGGCCCCGGCCATTCAGATGTCGCGACTCGATTTGCAATCCACGCTGCGGGAAGGAAGCCGCGGCTCCACGGGCGGGCAACACCGGCTGCGCTCCGCGCTGATGGTCGCCGAGGTCGCTGCGTCTCTGGTTCTGCTGATCGGCGCCGGCTTGATGCTAAAAACCATGTGGCGCCTCAGCGAGGTGAGCCCGGGCTTCAATCCCAGAAACATGCTGAAGTTCTCCGTGGGCCTCAGCCCTGCCAATCGTTCGAACGCCGATCGGATTCGGAATGCTTACCGGGACCTCAATCAAACCATCCTCTCGCTGCCGGGTGTACAGGCGGCAGGGGAGGTTGACGACGTCCCGTTGTCAGGCAGCGACTCCGAAATGCCCTTTTGGGTTTCGGGCCGCCCTCGCCCCAGTTCCCAAGCCGAGATGCTGTGGGCGCTGCTCTACAATGTCACCCCGGGCTATCTCCGCGCCATGGATATCCCGTTGCTGCGCGGGCGTTTCGTTGGCGACGCGGACACCAAAGGGTCTGCGGCTGTGGCCGTCATCGATGAAGTGATGGCCAAGGGACTCTTTCCGCATCAGGACCCGGTGGGCCAAAGCATCCGGATCGCAGTGCCGGACGGATTTGGCCCAGGTCTTGACGGGCCGATTGAGATCGTGGGCGTTGTGGGTCACGTGAAGCACTTCGGCCTCGACTCCGACGCCTCCTCCAAAATCCAGTACCAGATCTACCTGCCGCTCGTGCAATTGCCGGATCAACTCATGCCCCTGGAGGCGCAGAACATGACCATGATGGTGCGGACGAGCGTGGACCCGCTCAGCCTGGTCAGCGCCGTCCGTCGCCGCGTTTCTGAGCGAGATAGCGACGAGCCCGTTTTCGACGTTCAGACCATGGAGAAGATCATCTCCAGTTCTGTGGCGGGGCGACGCTTCTCCATGCTGCTGTTCGGGATCTTCGCGGGACTGGCCCTGCTGCTGGCTTCGGTAGGAATTTACGGAGTGATCTCGTATACGGCCACGCAGCGCACGCACGAGATCGGCATCCGCATCGCACTGGGCGCCAAGCGGGCCGACGTGGTGAGAATGGTGGTCGGGCACGGCCTGCGGCTGTCGCTCGTCGGGATCGGCGCCGGGCTGGCCGCCGCCCTGGCTTTGACACGCCTGATGTCGTCGATGCTCTACGACGTCCGTCCCACCGACTTCATGACTTTCGCGGCCGTCTCGACGCTTTTGGCGGGGGTCGCCGTCCTCGCGAGTTACGTGCCCGCTCGCCGCGCCACCAGGGTCGATCCGATCGTCGCGTTGCGATATGAATAAATTGGTAGCGCAGACCTGCTGTTTAGGTCTGCGGTTCTTCCGATTAAACGCTGCGTCGGCGGCGGGTTACTCTGCATCAACCCCGCGGAGCTTCGCTCTGCGCCAGCCGCGTTTCTGAGATGCGCTACCAGTCGCCGGAAGCCAGTAGCGCGGACCTGCTGTCCAGGTCTGCGGTACTTCCGGTCGATTGCCGCGCTGACCGGTGAAAATGCCGCAGACCTTGAAAAGCAGGTCTGCGCTACTTGGACGCATCAGATCTCGCCGCGGCGGGCGGCGGCGGCGATCTTATCCGCGGCGCGAAACGCCAGCGCCTGAATGGTCATGGTCGGCTGGCCGCGGCCGGAGGTCACAAAGCTGCTGCCGTCGCAGAGAAAGAGATTGGGAACATCGTGAGCGCGGTGGTCGGCGTTCACCACCGAGGTTTTCGGATCATTGCCCATGCGGCAGGTGCCCAGCAGGTGAACGGCAAAGGCCTGTTCATGGACCGGCGTCGACCACACCTTGCTGGCTTGGGCGGTGTCCAAAAGTTCCAGCGCGCGGTCGTTGAAGAAGCCCACGGTCTTCAGATCATCGGGATGATCCTTGTAGGTCATGCAGAGGGCGGGCAGACCCCAGGCGTCTTTGAGGTCCGAGTCGAGCGAGATGCTGTTGGTCTCGAGGGGCAGCGAGGTGGCGTGGCTGGCGACGATCATGGTGCGCGAGAATGACTCGAGCCAGCGCTTGTACTCCTTGCCCCACCTCGGCACATCGCCCGGCATTGACCCCAGCGCGAACAGGACGGGCGTGGTTCCAAAGCGCGCGTCCAGCCCGCCCCCGCCGTAAAATCCCCGCTTAGGGTCGAGTTCATAAAAGTCGTGCAGCACGCGCGTCACCGCGACGCTTTTGTATTCGTTGAGCGGTTCGTCGAAGCTGCCAAGCGCTTCGTGATAGCCGTTGATCATCAGGTATTTTCCCACCAGGCCGCTGGAGTTCGCGAGGCCCTGGGGAAAGCGCGGCGAAGCGGAGAGCAGCATCAGGCGCGCCGTCTCCGCGCCATTGGCGCTGACGATGACGGCGCGCGCCTTTTGCAACTGCCTCCCGCGAAGGCTATCAAAGTAGGCAACACCGGAGGCGCGCCCCCGCGCGTCCGTTTCCACTCGATAGGCGTAGCTCGCCGTGCGAATTTCGCAGCGCCCCGTACGCTGCGCCACGGGAATGACGCTCGCCAGCGAACTCGATTTCGCTCCCACCTCGCACCCGAACCCTTCGCAGCGCCCGCAGTGAACGCAACCCGCGCGGTCCAGATACGGCTGGGAAAGGATCGCCATGGGCGCGGGGAAGGGATGCCAGCCGAGCTTGCGGGCGGCGCGCTCGAAGATGACACCCGAAGACTTCACGGGCAGCGGTGGCACGGGATAAGGTTTGGACCTGGGCGGATCGAACGGGCTCGAGCCCGCCAGCCCGGAGACGCCGACCTCCCACTCCACCTTGGTGTAATACGGCTCCATCTCCGCGTAGGTCATCGGCCAATCCGCGAACCCCGTACCCGCAATCTCCCCGCGGCGGCTGCGCTCCACGAAATCGATTTCGTGAAATCGCCAATAGTTCGCCGTGAAGTGTACCGAGCCCCCACCCACGAGGCGGCCGTAGATGATGCCTCCGTGCGGTTGCGCCTTGTCCTGGGGAGTTCTCCGGAACGTCTGCGGTTGCTTCTGGAAATCGTTGGTCAGTTGGCCTTCAAAAAACACCTTGATTTCATCGTGTGAGAAATCGCTGGGCGAAATCCACGGGCCCTGCTCGAGCACCACCACCTTGAAGCCGGCGCTCGAGAGTTCTTTGGCCAGCACTCCTCCGGCCGCGCCGGAGCCGACAATGGCAAAGTCAACTTCCTCCGACGGTTTGTAAGTGACCTGTGGATTCATGTCGCATTTTCCGCTCGGTGTAGCGCGGGCGTCTCGCCCGCCGTCGCGGGACCGTCCCGCTCCCGCGCGTGGGCAAGATGCCCACGCTACGGCGGGCAGGATGCCCACGCAACGGGATGCCCTACGGCCCGGAGTAGTCGCGGTCGTAGTAACCAAACGGCGGCGCGAAGGCCGGGCTGTCATCGAATCCGATGAGTTTCCATCCCACTTTGCCGCGATTGCCGCCCCGCGCCGGGACCGCCACAAACCCTATGATCGTGTGCTCGCGGATCAACTCGAAAATAGGCTGCCCTTCGAGCGCCTTCAGGACCGCGTCCTGCCGCTCAGGCGTGAGCTGTGAAAACCGCGCCGCGTTGGGGAACATCTCGAACATCTTGGCTTGCAGGACGGGCAACCCCTTCGCGTAATCGTCGCGCTCGCTCGCGGCAAACGTCGCCAGGGCGCGGTCTATGAAGTAAATCACCCCCGCTTCGCGCGCCCCCGGCGAATCGTCCGAGGGAATGATGCGCGCCGCCGCGGCTTCAATTTCAGCCGCCTGCTCGGCGCTCAGCACTTCCAGTTTGGCGGGCGGAGCGGCGTCGAGCATGTGTGCGGCGTGCTGCGCCGCCGCCAGGATGGCCGGCCATTGCAGCGTTGCCCACGCCGCCCCCGCACCCCGCAAGCCGGAAAGCAGCAGTCTGCGCCGGTTGATATCCATCGCCGCGTCGTTGTTCATAAGCTAATGTACCCCGAGCAAGAGCAGTATACACCTTATCAAATCACTTCGAGCCCTCGATAAAGGTCGAAGGCATGGTCGCAAGTGAGCACGGGAATGTCCTCCGCGAGAGCTTGCGCGATGATTTGGCGATCAAAGGGATCGGCGTGGTGCGGCGGCAGCGCGAACAAACCGAACGCGTGCTCGGCTGTGTAGGGCAGGATCCGAACGCCAAGTTCCTCGACAGTCACCGTTTTTCGGTCCCGGTATCGTTTTCTACGACCCGACATTTCCTGGAACGGCTTCCGAGTCGGGCTGCTCCTTCTCGGTGACTTCGTTTCTCTTCGGCTTTCTCACGTCGATGACAATTGTCTCGGCCAGCCGATCCTGTGCGCACATCCGATTGCGGTCCCAAAAGAACTGCAGGAACCCCAGACCCAACTCCAACACCGCAGCTCCATACCCCAGCGCGCGTTCGATGGATTGCCAGAGTCCCAACCGTTCGCCCGTGAGCGAAACCACTCTTGTGCGCGCCACCAACTTGCCTAGCGTTTGGCCGTTTCCAAAATAATTGGCCAATCCCCAATAGAGCACCATCACAAGGATGTTCCCGGCTTCGTGGAAATCCCAGACGATGTGAATGTCCTTCTCATGAAGATGAAAGTGTCGCCACGAGAATTCAACAGGAAACCAGATGATCACAGCGACCAGCAGGTCGATCGTGTATCCAAGTAGCCTTTGCCAGAAGGCCGCCAGTGGGACCCCGTTGAGCGAATCTGCATGCGCCCCTACGTGAGCGTGAAAACGGCGTCTCGCCTTCTTCGATTGCTGAGTCATGAGGATCGTCTTGCCACCTTAAGCGAGGCGTTCGTACAGCTAGTCCACGATGCTGGCTGCGATAAACAAATCTTGCCGTTCGGCCTCCCTCACGAGCGACTGGAGTTTCGAGACCCAGTGGGGCAAGGTAGCGCGGACCTGCTCTTTAGGCCCGCGGTTCGTCCGCCAGTAAAAAGCCGAGGACCTTGGAAGGCAGGTCCGCGCTCGCTGCATTCCTCGCCGCGTCCTTCTTCAAATCTAATGCACCCCGAACGAGAATAGTATATACCGTCCGTGAGGGTTCGCTTGCGGACTTCGTTGCACAGTTCGCGCGCCGAAGGCGCCTTGCGGGGCATTCCCGGAAAAGGAGCAGCGGTGTCAGGCGGCGTTTACCCCTTACCAAATCACTTTCAGCCCTCGATAGAGGTCGAATGCGTGATCGCACGTGAGCACGGGAATGTCCTCCGCGAGAGCCTGCGCTATGATCTGGCGGTCAAATGGATCGGCGTGGTTCGGCGGCAGGCCAAACAAACCAAACGCGTGCTCGGCTGTGTAGGGCAGGATCCGAACCCCAAGTTCCTCGACAGCCTGCCGCGTTGTACGCTCGGAGAGCTTGAGTTTTCCTCGTGAGCTCTTGATGGCGATTTCCGAAAGAGATATTGCGCTGAGCTCCAGGATATTCGCAGGATTCTCTAACGCCGCAATGGCACGCTTGCTGAGCGCCTGGGGGGATTCAACCGCCAGAATCAAAGCTACCGTATCCAGTAGCAGTCGCACGACGCTACCCCCGCCCCTCCATGAACGCATCTGCCTCTTCGCTCGTCATGGGCTTCCACCAGTTCGGGTCAAGGATCTCGATTTGGCCCTTCAGGGTTCCCAGCTTCCTCTTCCGGCGCGCGGAATTCTTCGTCCGCACGATGTCCACCACCGGTGTGCCCCGCCGGCAGATGGTGACAGGTTCGCCGTCCTCCGCCGCCCTGATCAACGCCGGGAGCTTGTTTTTTGCCTCTACTACACTCACTTTCATGAGGAGCATTATAGCCATATCATATAGCTATCGTCAACGGGCGCAGGAAAGCGTGTCAGGTAAACGCCGGAACAAACCGGCATGCGGTCGAGGACTCAAACCGCGGAGTTCCGCTTTGCGCCAGCCACGAATGCCCTTGATTCGGGAAATAGAGTAAAATAGCAAGCAGGAGAAGTATGATGGGAAACCAGAGCAAGACTCTGGAGGAATTGGTGCGTGCGGTTCCCTTGGAGTACCAATCCCAGCTTCGGGGCTATGTCGAGTCCTTATTGGCGCAAGCATCCGCAGGGCAACCGGGCGAACCGCAATTTGCCTGGGCCGGCGCGCTCGAGGACTTGCGCGATCGCTACACCTCCGTGGATTTACAACATCAGATTGCGCGTCGGAGAAGCGACGGCTAATGAGGTTGCCGGTCGACACCAACCTATTCATTGAGGAGCGGGCATTGCAGAGCGGGGTAGCGCACAGTCTCTGGGGTTGGGACTCTGCGGTTTTGTTCATGCGCCGTGTCCGTACGCGCGCATTAAGAATGACGACATTATTCAACCTCAAAAGCCGCAGAGTTTGAACGGCACAAACTCTGATGCGCTACCAGTTGCCGACCCGGAGGTTCAGCAATGGAAAGCACCAGCCGGAAGCCATTCGTTTTTGTGCTTATGCCGTTTGATTCTCGATTTGACGACGTTTACAAGTTTGGGATAAAGGGCGCAGCAGAAGACGCCGAGGCCTACGCGGAGCGCGTCGACGAACAGATGTTCGTTGAAGGTATCCTTGATCGGATACTCAACCAAATAAACGAAGCCGATGTAATCGTGGCGGATATGACGGAGAGAAATCCAAACGTGTTTTATGAAGTTGGCTACGCACACGCACTGAACAAGATTGCCTTGTTAGCGACTCAAAATTCAGATGACATTCCATTTGATCTGAAGCACCGTCCACACACGGTCTACGCCGGAAGCATTGAAAGGCTAAGAAAGGATTTAGGCCCCAAAATCCGGTGGGCAATAAACGAGTCCGAAAAACAACGCCCCAAAGGCGGCGTCGAACGAATGTCGATCAGCATCGGCAATGTTGAGGTGCCCGAAGGGGTCGCATCGGAACAGAGCCCTGAGATAGCGGGAATAGTATCGGGGGATTCCTTCTCGCTCCCGCTGTATCTTCGTAATGACGGGAAAAAACCGCTCGAAAGCATATCCCATGTTTACCTGTTTACGTCAGAAAACACGGAAACGGTTCCCGCAGAAATGAGATCGACATACTACGACGCGGCGTCTGCTCCAAGTGCGGCCAGACTCCGTTACTTTGGGAGACCGCTGCCGGCTAGGACTCGAGTTGAGCTGCCGGATTTTAGGGCGAGGGAAATTGATGCTCCAGATGGCCTGACGAAGCAATACCGATTATCCGTGGAATTTACTAAAACTCCTCCGGGTGCAATCGAGAAGTCAGAGATACTCTTCTCTATGAGAGAGCCTGGATGTCGGTCCCGGTACAGACTACGGCTATGCACGGCTGACGGGTTTTTCGACTTCGGCTTCAGGCTGCACATAGAGCAACCAAAAGCCCGCTCGCGCTCGCCCATGCCAGAATCAACCGCGCCGACGGCCTCGCAATGAGGCCTTGTACGTACCTCATGTTTGTCGCCCCTACGTCTACCAAAAACCTTTAACTGCACTGCCGGTACTCTCGGTTCTCCGGCGTTGGAAATGGTGGCAGGTGCCTTTTCCGGCTTCCTGCGGGCGGCGTTTCGAACGTGTGGTTCAGAGGAGCGGCTAGTCCCGGGCAGGGGAGGCGACTAAGTGTCCGCATGCAACTATTCGATTGCTTGAAGTGCGGGCCGTATGTATACTAACTAGCTATTGAGCATTCTGATAAGGAGGCCCCATGCGTGTTCGCCTGATTCTCCCCTTAACTAGTCTTGCTCTTTTGCTACTTGCTTCGCCACTTTGCGCCCAGAGCGGCACCTGTGCCGGCATGAGCCTCGGACAGGGCGCCAGCCTGAATGGGTTTGTTCCGTTCCCGGCGGACAACTTATGGAATACCAATATCTCGAGCGCACCCGTCGATCCTAACTCGGCAAACTACCTCAACTTCATCGGGACGGCCACGACGCTACATCCCGACTTCGGCTCCGGCACCTACGATGGCCAGAGCATTGGTATACCGTACCAAATCGTTCCAGGCTCCCAGGCCCTGGTCAAAGTCGCGCTGGGCGCTTACGCGAGCGAGAGCGACCCCGGCCCCATGCCCATCCCTTCGAACGCGTTGATCGAAGGCTACCCGAAGCCCGGTGACGGCGACCGGCATGTGCTGGCGCTCGACCAGGGCAATTGCTGGCTCTACGAGCTCTACAGTGCCAGGGAATCGAAGAGCGACACCTGGAGCGCCACTTCGACAGCCGTGTGGGACATGACCATCGACGAGCAGCGGCCGTACACATGGACTTCGGCCGACGCTGCGGGGCTCTCGGTTTTTGCCGGTCTCGCGCGCTACGACGAAGTCGCCACGGGCGCCATCAACCATGCCCTGCGCTTCACCGTGCCGACCACCCAGGAGGCCTTCGTGCTGCCTGCCACTCATTGGGCGTCCAGCAACACCAGCAGCAGCGCGCCGCCCATGGGACTGCGTCTGCGGCTGAAGGCGGATTTTGACATCTCGAGCTACCCCGCGGACGATCAGGTGATTCTCACTTGTCTCAAGACCTACGGCCTGATCCTGGCGGATAATGGCAGCGCCATCTATATCACCGGCACTCCGGACAGCCGCTGGAATAACGACGACCTCGCGCTGCTCGAGCAGGTCACGGCAGCGGATTTCGATGTGGTTGACACCGGCACCGTTTACACGCCGTCGAACGTGCCCACCGGCCCTGCACCCACGATTTCCGTTTTCACCGTTAGCCCGGCCTCGGCGACCGCAGGAACACCCGTAACCCTCAGTTGGACCACCAGCGGGCAGAGCTACAACATCATCTCACCGCAAGTCGGCGCGGTGCGCGGCACGAGTATCGTCATTGCGGCTCCCTCGAGCACCACCACTTACAAACTTTACTCGACCAATCAGTACGGGCGGACCACCAAAGCCGTAAAGCTTACGATCGAGTAGGCTGGTGTGAAATAAAAGGACAAGCCGGTTTCACGCAAAGGCGCAAAGTGCGCGAAGCTCGCAAAGCGGAGAAAGGACTTGCAGTTCGCGAGTCTTCGCGTCTTTGCGCCTTGGAGTGCGGCGGCTTGACGCCGCCTTCGCACGCCACGAACCGCAGGCTGCTCGGGACCGCGCCGTCGTGACTGGAAAGTCCCAAGGCGCTGCGCGCGTGCCGCGCTGCGAACACAGGTTACGCAGCCAGGGCGAAATTCTTACCGTACGCGCGCATATTATACCCACCCAGGTCTTCCCTCCAGACAAGAAACCCTTGTTGATGCAACGGACAACGGGAGTGGCAAGGATCCTGCTCAACAATAGCCGGCTTCCGGGCTAATGCCTCGGGTATTTCCGCTGAACCGTTAAACAACCTCCGTTTGCGTTGCCTGAGTCGGCACCAGAATCCGAGGCTAGTTAACGAAAGGAGGATTCTGGGCTTGACGGTTTGAATGGGAAGGAGACGATCATGAAAAACACCTTGCTAAGTGGAAATTGGCGGTGGTGCGGCTGGCTAGTGATCTGCGCACTCTCTCTGCCCGCCGCCATCGGCGCGCCAATCAGCGATGTGATGGGAGAAGTCCGCTTCACAGGAAAATCCGGAGTTGAAAAGAGCTCCGGAGTGTGGGTTGACGGTCAGTACGTAGGATACTTGAAAGAGCTCAAAGGATCGAAGAAGCTCCTGCTCTTGCCCGGCGAACACCTGCTTGCGGTGCGGCAAGATGGCTACCAGGACTTCATACAAAAAGTGCAAATCGAGCCCCATGAGGTGATGTGCGTCCTTGTAGTCATGGAGAAGGCCACCAGGGCGAAATATCCGGATGTGACGGCCACGGTGAAGGTGGATGTCAAGCCCGCGCGGGCCGCGGTATTCGTGGATGGCCTCTTCGTGGGACACGTGGGGGAGTTCGCGGGCGTGGGCCGAGGTATGCTCATAGCGCCAGGAACGCATGAGATCAAGATTGCGCTTCCCGGTTACCAGACCTTTGAGACCCAAATCAAGCCGCTGGCCAATCAGACGGTTGAAATCAAGACTGACTTGCAGAAGGGCGAGGGCGCGCTCTCGGCTCCCCTGACCAGCAGCGAACCGGGCGCGGGCACGCCCAAGACATAATCTGCGTTCTATCGGCCCGCGACTGCCTCAAAGAGACCCTGTCGATGGGCGGGCCGCGGCTGCGGCGTCATTTTTCCTGGCGGCGGTAGAACCAAATAGCCCCGCTGCGCGGCGGTTGGCGGAAAATGAAGCCGGAGGCCAGCAACTCCTTGCCCGAGATCGTTTTGGTTTCGTCGCTCTCTCCATTTTCGAAAATGTACCGCGCGCTGGGATCGATTGGCTTGGGATGAACGGTGAGAGTCCCATCGGGCGCTGAGGGCAAGCGAATCGCCTGGAGAAATCCCTGGCCTTTTTCGGGGCTGTCGAACTGCCACGCGACCCACTGATCTGGGGTGCGGTGGAAAGGCGTATGCGGGTAGTAATCGCCATAGAGGATCAGGTCGGCGGCGCGGCGCCAGAGGGCGATCATTTTCTGCGAGGCGGCGAAATCGTAATCGTCGCGCTTGATGTCCAGCCCCAGCGCCAGCATCGGCGCCATGGCGCAATGGTAGGAGTAGCTATCGACCTGCTTGTCGAACCGGCCCGGCTCGACTTTGTCCCAGGAGAGCGTGACGTCCTTGAAATAGGGCAGCCACTCGAAGAGCGTCTGGTGGAATGAAAGCTTGATGGCGTGATAGCCGTAGCCGTAGTCGGAATAATGCAGAGGCACGGAGCGGCGCATGGTCTCGAGATCATTGCGGCGCCCGCCGCTCGAGCAGGAATCGATCCACAGGCCGGGGTTGCGCTCCAGCAAATCGTCCCAGTACTGAAGGTAGCCCTGGACGTGCAGATTCTCGTTCATTCCCTGGCGGTCTTCGGCATCATTCTGCCGCCAGTACTGAAGCGGCTCGAAGTTGAAATCCTGCCGGTAGACCTTGATGCCGCCCTCCCGGATGAGCCGGCAGACGCGCTCGGTCAGCCAGGCGCGGCATTCCGGGTTGCCGAGATTCAGCAAGCTATTCTCATTGTCCTTCAGACGGAAGAGCCATTCCGGGTGATCGCGGTCAAGCTCCGTACCCCGCCGGACTCTCTCGGGCTCGAACCAGACCAGCAGGCCGGCGCCGTATTGGGTGGCCAAATCGGACACAGGCTTGAAACCCTGGGGGAATCTCGCAGGATCGGGCTCCCACGTGCCGGTATCGGGCCAGTGGCCCGCACAGGGGTACCACCCGGCATCGATCCACCAGATGTCGAAGTTGAAGCCGAGGCGGTGGAACTTCGCCATGTAGCGGAGTTGGTTTTCCTCCGTGGCGCGCGTGAATTCCTCGCCCTCATCCGTGGCTGCGACGGCGAGCAGGGGTTTCAGCGGATGCCCGTTGGGCCGGGGCAGTATATGCGCAAGGTACCAGCGGCGCCACAAATTCGCGGCGCGGGCCGCGTTCCCCGACCAGCACAAGACGGTTATGCGCGGCGTGCGGATGTTCTCGCCTGGCTCAAGGCGCAGGTGCGTCTTCTGCTGGCCCGCCCGCACGTGAACGCCCTCGGCTGTGCCGTCGAATTGAGCGGCCCACTCGGCCGGCCAGCCAATGGCGAGCGAGAGTCCCCACTTATCGAACATGATGCGATAGTAAGGGAATGCGCCGTCGCTGGGGCGGCCGCCGGTGGGCGCAAAGTTGACTGAGGCGCCCTTCTCGAGAGTTCTCTCGGCAGGTGTGTACCCTTTTTCGCTGTAGAAGTCGCCGTTGTTCGAGTAAAGCCTCGGAGCGGTTCCTTGGAATGTGCTATCCAGGGCCAAGATGTCGCGGAGGATCGGCGTGGCCTGGTGTCCTTCATTCCGGAACCATGCCACCCATTCCACGACCGGATAATCCTGGTACTCCGTGTACTCGACCCGAACGTGCAGTCCCGTTTTGGGATCAGTCCCTTCAAAGACCGTCTCAGAGCGGTTGTTGTCAATGCGACGTCGGCTCGCTTCAGGATGCCATGCCTGCGGGATGCCGTGAATGGCTTTCTCGTCCAGCACGAAAGAGATGGGAAGATCGGCAGGGCGGGAAAAGAACGGCTTGGCCCACGTGTGGCTCTGAAGCATGTCCGCCGGCGTGGGCGCAGCGGGTATCGAGCGCGTCATCCCGCTCGCCGCTGTTGTGTTTTGTTGTGTCTGCGCAGACGATGCCCCAGCGGGGCCGGCAATGGCCGGCACACTCAGAGCTAATAAGATTGCGAGTTCGACGCACGCTCGAATCCACCTGCGCCCGTTGGTTTGTTGGCTCATTCCCGCTCTCTCCTGTAAGAATTCGGACACATTGAGAAAATGCGAATTCTAGAACAAAACCGGTTTCGCGCCAAGGCGCAATTCCCCTAGGCGCAATCCCCCAAAGCAAATAAAGGGCTTCCTCTTTGCGCGGCTTGCCGCCTTTGCTGCTTGGCGTGAGCTGTTTTGGCCCTTTCGCCGACCTGAAGTCAGGAGGTCAACTCGTGCCAGGAAATTGCCGATAGAGTCTAAAAGGTATCCGTTAATGCCGACGTCGAAGACCTTGACGCCCGCTGAAGCAAGTCCCGCTCTGGCAACCTCCGGAGACGTAGGCGGACGCTTGCCGGAGGAAGAGGCTTTGCCCGCCGCCGAATCCTGGTATCGGCAGATCTTCGAAACCAATGTGGCGGCGATTTTCCGCACTACGCTGGAGGGCGAAATCATCGACTGCAACCAGGCCGCCGCGCGCACCTTCGGATACGCCTCGCCGGAAGAGTTGTGCGGCCTCGACATTCGGGACCTGTACTGGGATAGAGACCAGCGTGACGCAGTCTTCAGCCGCTTGCAAGCCGAGAAGATTCTGGTCGGGCAGGAATTGAAACTGCGGCACAAAACGGGCAAGCCGGTGTGGGTAATCGCCGACCTCAGTCTCGTCCTGCCTGATAAAACCGGAAAACCAACTACCGTCGGCACACTTACAGATATCACCGATCGCAAGCAAATGGAGGAAGCGCTGCGCTTGACGCAGTTCTCGTTGGACCATGCCACGGACGCTGTCTTTTGGATGGACGCGGAAGGACGAGTTGTCTACGCTAACGAGGCAGCCTGCCGGTCCTTGGGGCGTAGCTGCGAGGAAGTGCTCGCGCTGTCAGTACCGGACATCAACCCGAGATATCGCGAGGTCCCTTGGGCGACCGCATGGGAAGTATTAAAGCATCGGCGCACGGTGGTCATTGAAGCGCGGCACCAGGCCAAAGACGGACACGTGTTCCCAGTGGAAGTCAGCATCAAGTACCTCGAGTTCGGGGGAAGGGGACTGGCCTTTGCATTCGTGCGCGACATCAGCGAGCGCAAGCAGATTGAAGAAGCGCTGCGCTTGACTCAGTTCGCGGTGGACCACGCCGTGGACGCCGTCTATTGTAACGACGCGGAAGGGCGAATCGTTTACGCCAACGAGGCAGCCTGCCGGTCCTTGGGCTGTACGCGAGAGGAACTGCTCGCCTTGTCAATATCGGACATCGATCCGCAATTTCGCGGGACTTCTTGGGCGACAGTGTGGGAAGTCTTGAAGCAGCGCCGCTCGGCCGTGATTGAAACGTGGCACCAGACCAAAGACGGGCGGGTGTTCCCGGTGGAAGTCAGCGGCAAGTATCTCGAGTTCGGCGGCAATGAACTCAGCTTCTCCTTCGTGCGCGATATCAGCGCGCGCAAGCGGGCTGAGCAAGCCTTGGCGGAGGCCGAAGAGAAATACCGTTCCCTGGTGCTCAATCTTCCCGATGTCGTGTGGACTATTGACGCAACACAGCGATACACCTTTATCAGTCCGCAAATCGAGAAGATCAGCGGCTATACGCTCGCAGAACTCGAGGGCCAGGGCGCCGGTCTGTTTGTTAACACCGTTCATCCGGATGACGAGGCGCGGGTTCGGGCGGCGATGGAGGCTCTTTTCACGCGCGGCGAAAAGTACGATGTGGAGTGCCGCGCCCGGCTGAAGAGCGGCGAGTATATCTGGGTGCACGACCGGGCGGTTGCAACTTATGAGAGAGACGGCGTGCGTTACGCCGATGGCCTGCTTACGGACAT
>Ga0187781_10000676_pt1 | contig 24804 bp, 22 predicted proteins | sample 0715_SJ02_MP02_2_FD_132447 | JGI IMG/M metagenome (GOLD analysis project Ga0187781, IMG submission 132447) | Tropical peat soil microbial communities from peatlands in Department of Meta, Colombia - 0715_SJ02_MP02_20_MG | ecosystem: Environmental > Terrestrial > Soil > Wetlands > Peat | place... | reverse complement strand
GGATTGTCCTGTGACGACGATTCCCAGGTGCCGGGAACCGCGATGAGTTGTACGTCGGGGCAGCTGGCATCTTGAAAGGCCGGCCGCGGCTTGTGCGGGTTGGCCGAACTGCCCGTCGGCGGCGCGATGCTGGGCGGCACGGCGCTCGGCGGGGTTTTCGGTTGCCGCAGGATGACGACCACTGCGTAGATGACCAGCCCCACCACAAGCGCCGTTGCGCAGGCGGCGATCAACGCCAAGGTGCGGTGGCGCTTCCGCCGGGAATTGCGCCGCGAGTTAACAGCCATGGTCTCCTGCTATGAGAGTCGGTCGGTCGCACAGTCGGCTCAATCGACAGTAGACAGCCGTAACGTCTGCCGCACCCTTGTACGGTACCGGGTCGCACCACCCGGCCCCGGTTCGCCAGGCTCGTGACAGCGGGCGGCTCCGGGGATCTAGCGGATCGCCCCGACGATGTCGCCGGACATCGCGCCCAGCTGGCCGCTCCATGAGCCCCAGTCGTTGCTGCCGCCGCCGGGGAAGTCGAAGTGGCCGTTGTGCCCACCGACGTTGCGGTACTGCTGGTAGAAAAACCGCGCGTTGCCCATCGCCTCGCCGGCCTGGCCGATCATCGCGGCGGCATCACCGCCCATGTTCAACGGGCTGTACACCCAGATCCGGGAATTGTTCTGCGCGAGCAACGCGGCGTGCACCCAGGGATCGTGCCACTTCCACCGACCCAGCTGTGGAGCGCCCCACATGCCGTTGCCGTCGATGCCGCCGAACTGCTGCAGCCCGGCCAGGATCGCACCATTCGTCGTGGTGTTCGACGGGTATAGGAAGCCCGACAGCGAACCCGCGTAGCCGTAACGGTCGGGGTGGAACGTGGCCAGGGCCATCGCGCCGTATCCGCCCTGGGATGCGCCCACCGCGGCGTGGCCGCCCGGAGCCAGGCCTTTGTTGGCGGCCAGCCAATCCGGCAACTCGCTCGACAGGAACGTCTCCCATTGCTTGCTGCCGTCCTGCTCCCAGTTGGTGTACATACTGAACGCGCCGCCGGCTGGCGCCGCCACCGAGATCCCCTTGCCGGCCAGGGTGTTCATCGCGTTACCGGCCGTCACCCAGTTGCTGACATCGGGCGCGGCATTGAACGCATCCAGCAGAACCACCATGTGCGGTCCGCCGCCCAGGAAGGCCACCGGGATGTCACGGCCCATCGCCCCCGACGGCACCATCAGCGTCTCGTACCCCGCGGCGCGGGCCGACCCGCCGTTGACGGTGGCAATGCTTACCGGGCCCCCGATCCCGATCGTCAGCACGGCGGCACACAGTAGGCGTAGCAGCATCGACAGACCTCTCATACCGACCTCACTCGTCGCTCGACCACCGACCCAGAGACCATCCCGCGGATCCCCTCCCTCCCGCAAGGTAGCTAACCACACCGTGAGAACCCGGACGCCGGAAATGACTAACGGCGACGACCCGCAAGGTCGTCGCCGTTAGTCGTGTTGTTCCTACCCTTAGGTGTGCTGGCCGGTCGGAGAGGCCGCGGGAGCTCCCGGAGCCGCGCCCGGGCCAGGACCCGCACCCGGCGTCGCACCGAGCGTCCGCTGCAAGTCGGGCAACATGGCGTGCAGCTGTGAACCCCAGTACGGCCAGTCGTGCGTGCCGTTGGCGTCGAAGTTGAACACCGCGTTGTGGCCACCGGCCGCGTTGTAGGCGTTCTGCCACTTGATGTTGCTGGTCCGCACGAAGCCCTCGAGGAACTTGGCCGGCAGGTTGTCGCCACCGAGTTCCGACGGCTTGCCGTTACCGCAGTACATCCAGACGCGAGTGTTGTTGGCGACGGTCTTGCCGACGTTCAGCAGTGGGTCGTTGCGGGCCCAGGCCGGGTCCTCCTTCGGACCCCACATGTCCTTGGTCTTGTAGCCGCCGGCGTCACCCATCGCCAGACCGATCAGCGACGGTCCCATGCCCTGCGAGGGGTCCATCAGACCGGAGAACGAGCCGACCTCGATGAACTGGTCGGGGTGGTAATTCGCCAGGTTCAGCGACGACGCTCCGGCCATCGACAGGCCGACAGCTGCGCTGCCGTTGGACTTGACCTGCTTGTTGGCAGCCAGGTACTGCGGCAGCTCGCTGGTCAGGAAGGTCTCCCACTTGTAGGTCTGGCAACCGGCCTTACCGCAAGCCGGGCTGTACCAGTCGGTGTACCAGCTGGACTGGCCACCCACCGGCATCACGATCGACAGACCGGACTGCAGGTACCACTCGAACGCGGGGGTGTTGATGTCCCAGCCGTTGAAGTCGTCTTGGGCGCGGAGGCCGTCAAGCAGGTACACGGCCGGCGAGTTGGCCCCACCGCTCTGGAACTGGATCTTGATGTTGCGGCCCATCGCCGCCGACGGCACCTGCAGGTACTCGACGGGCAGACCCGGCCGGGAGAACGCACCCGCGGTCGCGGACTGGCCCACGGCGCCGATCAGCCCCGGTAACAGGGCCGCTGCGGCGGCTCCCACTACGAGCCGGCGCGGCATCCTCTTTGCCGCGCCGCGAAACCTGTCAACAAGCCTCATTCTTGCTTCCTCATTCTTTGTCGGGCCCACAGCTGTGGGTCGGACTGCATGCGCCAGCTTGATAGGCGTACGGCGCAGTGTGCGCGTGTAGTCAACCACATCTTCGGGGCTGTCTTCTCCTCGGAGTGGGTCCCTCACCGGCCCCCACGCCGCGGAAAGACCCGCTCAACTCGGCTGCGGATCACCACGCTGTGAATGTGCCGACGAGCGGTCGCACGCCGGTAAGAATACATACGCCGGGTTGCTGGCCGCCGCTCGGGGCGGTTGTCATGGCGGTCTCAGCGTGCCGACGGAATACCCGTCAAAAAATTCTCTGCCGATCCGCGGCCGCAGCCGACAATCCACAGCCGGCTAGGGCCCGGTAGCCGGCAGACCGGTGTACGGGCCACCGCCGGACTCCGGCACGGCCAGGCCGCATCGGATGAGTTCGTAGCGCGGTACTCGGTCGATTCGGTACTTGGTGAATTCATAGGAGTGCACGAAGTTCGACACAAACCGATGAAAACCCATCGGAGCACGCACCGAATTCAGCATCGACTGGGTCGCCGGACATCGCAGGGCCGCCTCGGCCTGGGCGACCCACTGCGCGTCGAGGTATCCCGGAACGCCGGGATACCACTTCACCCAGGGCCCGTCGGCGATTACCCAGTCGGGGAACAGGTTCTTGTCGTGGCCGATCCGGCCGTGCTGCAAGCGGGCGGTGTGAGCGGCTATCGGGTTGGCCAATCCGATTTGGTCGATCACCCGGACATCCAGCCCGACATTCATGCCCAACATCCCGAGGTTGGTGAAAAACACTGTGTGCGGCCCTTTATCAGCCCCGCGGGGTGGGCCAGGTGGGCCGGGCGGGGGCGGCGGCGTGTTCGGCCGCGATTCCGGCGGGATGGGCGGGACTAGGTCCCACTGATCGTAATTGCCGGACGGCAGCAGCAAGGCCCCTTGTGGCGTGTTGTTGAGCGCCACCAGCACCGCACGCATCCGCGGGTAATCCAGGTAGTCGGCGGCCGTCAGCGGATGGGCGTGACCCGTCGCCTGCGAATAAAAGCGGCGCTCGTCGACGATGCCCGAGTAGGTGACCCGGGTGGCGTCGTCGCCCATTCCGGGCGAATTGGCCGCCCACAGCGACCAGCCCGCGACCGCCATCCACAGCGCGCTGACGGCACCGGCCAGCCAGTAGCCGGCCTCCCGGGACAGCCGGGTTCCGTCGGGAAACACCACCGGCACCACCGCCACCGGCGCGAGCAAACACAGCAGCGGTGCCAGCAGAACTCGGCCGTGCATGAAATCCCCGCCCTGCCGGATCCAGTACAGCGCTTGCAGCAGTCCGCTGACGAGGATGAATACCACGACGGCGGCAGGGCTCTGCACCGACCGGGCCAGCGGCCCGTGCCCGCGTGGCGGTGCGTGATGAGTCCACCAGGGCCGGCTCCCGCCGCCCAGCAGCACCAGAGCCAGCGCCACCAGCAACACCGCCGGCACCCACAGCGCGTAGGGCCGGTTGAAGTTCGACAGATAGATCACGCCCTTTGACCATTTGTCGCCCGCCGCATCCTTGGCCAGCGCGGTCCCGGGGAACAGCAGCGCGTAGTAGCCCATCCGGAAGATCTGGTAAGTCACCGGAAGCAGCCCGCCGGCCACCACGATCAGCACTCGGCGCCGCCGGCCTTTAGCGGCGATCAGCATCATGATCAGCGCCAGGCCGCCGACCAGAGCCAGCTCGGGGCGCACCAACACACTGCACCCGGCGACAAAGGCTAGCGCGCCGATGAACCATCGCCCGGACGGGCGCACCCGCATCGCCTGCGACCAGCAGACCATCATCCACCAGAGCAGCCCGAGGTAGGCCATTACCAGCCCGCTCTCCAGGCCTGAGGTAGCGAAGTCACGCGCCGGCGGGACCGCGATGTAGACCAGCGCGCCGGCCGGCAGCATGACCGCCCGACGGCCCAGCAGGCCGGGCGCGAACAGTCGGCCGGTGCCCAACATCAGCATCGCCAGCCCCGCCAAGCTGAGCAGCAGAGCCAACACCAGGGCCACATACTCCATGCGCATCGGCCAGTTCAGCCAGCTGCCCGCATACATCAGATAGGTCCACACCACCGAGGTGTTGGCCTCCACCCGCTCGCCCTTGTTGAACACCGGGCCGTTGCCGGCCAACAGGTTACGCACAGTGCGCAAGACGATCAGGCCGTCGTCGGAGATCCAGCGCCGCTGCCAGGCACCCCACCCGAACAACACGGCGACCACGGCCACACCCACCCAGAGACTGACCCGGACTGTCGTGTCGTATGGGAACGACGGCCGGCCTACCGCCGCGGCCGCCGGCCGGCGCGACGGGGCCGGGATCTTGGCGGCCACGTCAGCCGAGGATAACCGCAGCACCCACGGTTCCGATCAAGGCCAAGAACAGTATCTGCAGCACCCGGTCGCGCAGGGCGATGTCCTCGGGCTCTCCGGCCAGGCCGCCGTCGACGTCCACCGCATACCGCAGGATCGCGATCGTGAACGGCACCATCGACACCGCGAACCAGCCGGCCCTGCCGTGGTCGCGCTCGAAAGCCCACAGCCCGTAGCACACCACCACCGCGGTGGCCGACATCGTCCAGACGAAGCGCAGGTAGGTGCTGGTGTAGCTCTCCAGCGACTTGCGGATGCTGGCGCCGGTGCGCTCGGCCAGTTGCAGCTCGGCGTAGCGCTTGCCCGCCGCCATGAACAGCGACCCGAACGCCATCGTCAGCAAAAACCATTGCGACAGATGGATACTCGCGGCGGCGCCGCCGGCGATGGCCCGGATCAAAAACCCCGACGAGACGATGCAAATGTCAATCACCGCTTGGTGTTTGAGGCCGAAGCAATATGCCAGTTGGATGGCCAGGTATACCGCCGCCACCAACGCCAGATTGGGAGTGAGCAACCACCCGATCACCAGCGAAGCTGTCGCCAGCACCGCCGCCAGCGTGTAGGCCAGCCACACGGGCACCACACCGGCGGCAATCGGCCGGAACTGCTTGGTGGGGTGCTGGCGGTCGGCCTCGACGTCGCGGACGTCGTTGACCAGGTATGTGGCCGAGGCCGCCAGGCAGAACACCACGAAAGCGACCGCCACCTGGAAAAGCACTTTGACGTAGTCGTAGTGGCCATCGGCGCTCCAGGCGGCCAGCGGCGCGAGCAACACCAAGACGTTTTTCACCCATTGCCGCGGGCGCATCGCCTTAATCACGCCGACAAGCAGGTTGGTCGGCGGTCGGGTCACCGACACTTCGTCTTTGACGTCCTCGCTCATTCGCTCGCTCCACCCGCTGGTGTCAATCGCCCGTCTCTCCCCCGCAAGCGGGAGGTGCCCCCACCTCGTGCCGGCTTGACGGCCCGCATCGTCGCCGAGCGTGCCAATGGCCCGCCGATTCGAGCGGCAATGGCCGCGACGACGGCGCCGACGACCACGCCGGTTGCCACGTCGCTGGGATAGTGCACGCCGAGCAACACCCGCGAGAGCGCCATCGGCGGCACCAGCATGACAGGCAGCGGTGCTCCGGTGGCACGGGCCAGCAGGATGGACGCCGCTGTGGTCGAGGTGGCGTGCGCCGACGGGAAGCTCAGGCTGCTCGGTGTGCCGACGTTGACCGCGACCGCCGGATGGTGCGGCCGCGGACGCCGCACCACTCGCTTGATCAGCACGGCGGCCGCGTGCGCGGCGACGGCCCCGGCGCCGGCCACCAGCCAGGCTCGCCGCCGCGCCGGCTGCAGAATCGCACCGATCGCCGATATCGCGAGCCAGCCGATGCTGTGCTCGCCGAAATAGGAGAGGGCCCGCGCCGCCGCCAGCGCCCCCGGACGCCCGGCCAACGCGGATTGAACCGCTACCAGTACAGCCACTTCGCCGCGTGGCGGTGCCGATTCAGCCGCGATGTCGGCCATTGCCGGACACGTTGTCGTGGGCCGACGGGACCGCCAGCAGCACCGTCTCCCATTTCTCCTTGCTGGACAGCACCGGTAGCGCCGCGCGGTAGATGCGGCGCATCTCGTCGAAGCGGCTGAGAAGTTGCCGTTGCCGCCGCAGCGACTGCCACAGCAGCGTGAACATCTTGGCTCGGTCCCGTTGCCGGTAGACGGCGCCACGGCCGTCGGCGGTCGTGACGGTGGCGCCGTCCAGCGTGGACAGCCGGAACCACCGGGCGTCTTGAGTTGGCACGTTGAGCTGGGGGCGCCGATGGTGCGTCGGGTCTACCCGCTTCAGCTGATGGAGCGTCCCGCGGGCCAGTCGGTACCCAACGGCCAGCGGGTGCACCGGCGGCTTCATCTCGCGGTTACGCTCCGAGGGCGCCGGCAACTCGTCGGACGACGGCAACACCACCGCGTCCGGGTAGGCCTTGCGCATCGCGTGCACGTCGGGCAGCGCGGTTTCCAGTATCGAGAAAATGTGCTCGGGCCCGGCGAGGAAGTCGTCGATCGCCCTGTTCTGAATGGCTACTGTCGAATACTCAAGGCAGGAAAGGTGTTTGAGCGTCGCCTTGAGGTGGCTGCGGACCAGTCCGGATACGTCACCGTCCCAGTGCATGGCCGCGACCACCAGCCGGTTGCGTAGGTGGAAATAAGCCTGCCAGTCGATTGCGTCGTCCTTGTCGCTCCATGCCATGTGCCAGATCGCCGCACCGGGCAACGTGGCGGTGGGATAGCCATGCTCGGCGGCGCGTAACCCGTAATCGGCGTCGTCCCACTTGATGAACAGCGGCAACGGCTGGCCCAGCTCCGCGGCGACCTGCCGCGGGATCATGCACGTCCACCAGCCGTTGTAGTCGACGTCGATACGCCGATGCAGCAGTTGGCTGCGAGGGCTGTTGTCGCTCAACGGGTATTCGGCGAAGTCGTGGTCGTATTTGGTATACGGCGCGGCCGTCCACATGAAGTTCGACCGGTCGACCACCTCGCCCATGATGTGCAGGTGCGACGGCTCCTGCAGGTTGAGCATCTGGCCACCCACCAGCATCGGCGTCTTGGCGAAGCGGTGCATCGCCAGCACCCGCAGAATGGTGTCGGGCTCCAGCTGAATATCGTCGTCCATGAACAGGATCTGCTGGCAGTCAGTGTTTTTCAGCGACTCGTACATCACCCGGCTGTATCCGCCAGAGCCGCCAAGGTTGGGCTGGTCGTGGATGGAAAGCCGATCACCAAGTGGCGCGGCGGCGGCGGCGAAATCGGGGTGATCGCGCACCTTGGACGTGCCCTGGTCGGGCACAATCACTGCACCGATTATCCCGTCCACCAATGGATCTAAGGTGAGGTCACGCAGCGCGTTGACACAATCGTTCGGTCGGTTGAAGGTCGGGATGCCAACGGCGACGTTCGCGACTCCGGGCGCGGGCTTGTCGGAGTACCACCCGGCGCTACCCAGCGTGACCTTGCTCTCGGTGGTTATGTCGAACCAGATCCACCCGCCGTCTTCGAACGGCGCCAGTGCCACCTGGAACTCGACCCTTACCGGCTGCTCGCCGGCGCTGGCGAATTCGCGTCCTTCGACGAAGATCCGCGCGCCGGTGGCCTTGGTCCGGTAGACGTCGACGCGACCGGACCCGGTCACCTCGGCTCGCAGCACAACCGACGTGCACGTCGTCCACCGTCGCCAGTAACTGGCCGGGAAGGCATTGAAATAGGTGGCGAACGACACCTCGGACTCGGCGCCGATCTGCAGGGACGTGCGGTTGATCGCGTGGGCGCGACGGGAGTTGGTCGTCGACTCCTCCAGGTAGAGCTTTCGCACGTCGAGTGGCTCGCCGGGACGCGGCAGGATGACGCGGGCCAGCAGGCTCACGGCTTTACCGGATTGCCCGTCTTCTGTGTGCGGGGCAGCCGCATTGGCCGTGGCCCTGGCTGCATCGTCGCCGGTGGTCTTTGTCATCCGCGGATGGTTCCTCTGTTGTTCTGGTCTTGGGCCGGCGATGATGCAGGCCGCGGTGCGTCCTGGGGTGGGGGTACTCCCCTACCCGACCGTGGGGATCCCTCCCGCTCGCGGGGGCAAGCCGGCCGATCTTCGAGAGCTGCACCGTCACGCAGGTGCGGCGCCAGGGTGTTGTCGTACATGTTCAGTGCGCTGGCAATGGCCATGTGCATGTCGAGATACTGATAGGTGCCGAGGCGCCCGCCGAAAAGCACCTTCGCCGAGGCGGTTTCATCTTTGGCCCTGGCCCGGTAGGCGGCCAGCACGGTGCGGTCGGCCTCGGTGTTGATCGGGTAATAGGGCTCGTCGTCATGCTCGGCGAATCGGGAGTACTCCCGCATGATCACCGTCTTGTCGGTCGGGTATTCCCGCTCAGGGTGGAAATGGCGAAACTCGTGGATGCGGGTAAACGGCACGTCGATGTCGTTGTAGTTCATCACCGGTGTGCCCTGGAAATCGCCGATCGGCAGCACCTCGACCTCGAAATCCAAAGTGCGCCAACCTAGATGGCCGTCCGCGTAGTTGAAATAGCGGTCCAGCGGGCCGGTGTAGACGACCGGCGCGTCCGGGCTTTCCGCCCGCAGGCTGTCCCGCACGTCGAACCAGTCGGTGTCCAGCCGGACCTCGATGCGGTCATTGGCGGCCATGTTCTGCAGCCAGGCGGTGTAGCCATTGACCGGCAGACCCTCGTAAGTGTCGTTGAAGTAACGGTTGTCGAAGGTGTAGCGCACCGGCAGCCGGGTGATGTTGGCCGCGGGCAACTCTTTGGGGTCGGTCTGCCACTGTTTGGCGGTGTAGCCCTTGACGAACGCCTCGTAGAGCGGACGACCGATCAGCGAGATGGCCTTCTCTTCGAGATTCTGGGCGTCGGCGGTGTCGATCTCGGCGGCCTGCTCGGCAATGAGCTTTCGCGCCTGTTCGGGGCTGAAGTAGCGGCCAAAGAACTGGGACACCAGTCCGAGTCCCATCGGGAATTGGTAGGCCTGCCCGTCGTGCATGGCGAAGACGCGATGCTGGTAGCCGGTGAACTCGGTGAACTGCCGCACGTAATACCACACTCGCTGGTTCGAGGTGTGGAAGAGATGCGCGCCGTACTTATGCACCTCGATGCCGGTTTGCGGCTCAGCCTCGGAGTAGGCGTTTCCGCCGATATGCGGGCGCTTTTCGACGACGAGCACGCGCTTGCCGAGCTGGCTGGCCACGCGTTCGGCAATCGTCAGGCCGAAAAATCCGGAGCCGACGACAAAAAGGTCGAAACGAGTGGTCATCGGTTGCCTAGGGTATCCGACCGCGCGACCATAGCCCGCTTGGCGGCGGCGTTCGGCCCGGGTGTTCTGGGTGGGGCGTTCGCCGGCGGCGTGGATACCAGCGCCGCGGCTGACGATCGAGCGCATTTTGGTGACGAAGGTCGCGATTGGCTCACGATTCGATCTCGCCACTCTAGTCACAGTAATCACGTCAGTACCATCGATCATGTGCCCGAAGTAGCACTCTTCAAGGCACCTTGCGCGTGCTGAGCGCGCATGACACCGAGACGACACAGTCTAGATTGAGGAGACTTCCGTGCCGAACCGACGTCGACGCAGGCTCTCGACAGCCACGAGCGCAGTCGCCGCTCTGGCGGTCGCGAGTCCATTTGCTTATGTGGCCGTCAGCGGCCTGCTGACCGACACCAAACCCGCGCCCCAACACCGTGAGTTCGTCCAGGCCGCGGGGATGACCGACTTGCCCGGCGAGTTGATGAACGCGCTGTCGCAGGGTCTGTCGCAATTCGGGGTCAACCTCCCGCCAGTGCCGAGCCTGACCGGTACTACCAGCCCCGGGCTCACCTCGCCGGGCCTCACGTCACCGGACCTGACCACGCCAGGCCTCACCAGCCCCGGTCTGACCTCGCCGGGTCTGACATCGCCAGGCCTCACCAGCCCCGGTCTCACCTCGCCGGGTCTGACCTCGCCGGGTCTGACCTCGCCAGGCCTCACCAGCCCCGGTCTCACCTCGCCGGGTCTGACCTCGCCGGGTCTGACCTCGCCAGGCCTCACCAGCCCCGGCCTCACCCCGGGCACGACGCCGGGCCTGACGCCGGGCATGACCCCGGGCACGACGCCGGGCCTGACCCCGGGCGCAACTCCAGGCCTGACCCCGGGCGCAACTCCAGGCCTGACCCCGGGCGCAACTCCAGGCCTGACCCCGGGCGCAACTCCAGGCCTGACCAATCCCTCGCTGACCAGCCCGGGCGGCCTGACACCCGGGCTGACTAACCCGGCCGGCTTCGATCCATCGGTGGCCAGCCCCGGCGCGCTGGCGAATCCGAGCGAATTTCCGATCAGCGACCCGATCGGCTTGGACCCGGGCGCCGGCGGCACCTACCCGATCCTCGGCGATCCATCGCTCGGCGCTGCGCCGTCGGGTGGAGGTGGTAGCGGCGGACTGGTCAGCGACATGATGAGCGCGGCCAACCAACTGGGCGCCGGCCAGGCCATCGACCTGCTCAAGGGCCTGGTGATGCCGGGGCTGAAGCAGGCTATGCAGGGCGCCAATCCGGCCGCAGCTGCGGCTGCGCCGGCCGCTGCTGCGCCGGCCGCAGTCTTGCCGGGGCTGCCGGTCCCGACCCCCTGAGGGAACCCGGCGGGTAGGACTTGCCACCCGAATCGGCACCGCAGAATTGGGATCAAGCGCGACCGCGCTGCCCGATCTCTGCGGTGCCGTGCCGTGGGTTCGTCGACTTAGTTCACTCACGTAGCGTGTCGAATCATCTGCACCACTAGACGCATACGTAACATCGGGTGGTGCCGCGCCGCCGTCCCGCACCGACGATGCTGTTCACGGCCATCGCCGCGACAGCGATCATCCTCCCGTGGGCGGCTGATCCGGCCACGGGACACCGAGACCAGCGGCATCAAGCGGCCCGCCCCGGCGATACTCACCTCGCCCAACAGCCGTTGGTTGGCCCCGGCGGCGGCCTCACAGTCCGTGAAATCAGCCAAGCCACACCGTTTTCCATGGTTGCACTGACCGGCGGAGACCTCAGCGGCACCTCAGCGCGGATACGCGCCCGGCACGCCGATGGCTCGTGGGGCCCGTGGTACGAGACCGAGGCGCTGCGGGCCCCGGGCGGCCACGGCTCAACACCGGGTCCATCCGGCACCGATCCCGTATTCGTGGGCAAAACCACGACCGTGCAGGTCGCGGTCAGCCGCCCGCCCGGCGCACCGCCGACGGCACGGCCGAAGGGCACGACGACGGCCACCACCGGGCTGGGCTACCTTCCGGCCACCGTGGAACAGCCGTTGGCGCAGAACATCTCGGCTGTCTTTATCTCACCGCCACAGGCGCCGGCCGACACCCAGTGGACGGCACCCACCGCTGTCATCGCGGCGGGTCAGCCGCCGAACATCATCGGTCGGGCGCAATGGGGCGCGGACAAACTGGTGCGCTGCGGAAACCGGCCGTTCAATGAAGGCATCCGCGCCGCGGTCGTCCACCACACGGCGGAGAGCAACGACTACCAGCCGCAGGACTCAGCGGCGATCGTTCAGTCGATTTACGCCTACCACACCCAAATACTGGGCTGGTGCGACATCGCCTACAACGCCCTGGTCGACAAGTACGGTCAAGTATTCGAGGGCAGGGCAGGAGCACTCACCGGGCCAGTCCAGGGTGACCACACCGGCGGCTTCAACCGTGAAGCCTGGGGTGCGGCAATGATCGGCAACTTCGACGACGTGGCGCCGACACCGATCCAACTCAACACCATCGGCCGGCTGCTCGGCTGGCGGCTGGGACTGGATCACGTCGACCCCAAAGGCACAGTCACATTGGCGTCGGCCGGCGGGCCCGACACTAACTATCCCCTCGATGCCACCGCGACGCTGCCGACTATCTTCAGCCACCGCGACGTCGGCGCTACCGACTGCCCGGGCAACGTCGCCTACGCACTTTTGGACGAGATCCGCGATACCGCAGCGCGCTTCAAGAGCCCGCCCCGACCCGAGGACTTGGCCATGTCGCTGCAAGGCGGGGCGATCTATGACCGTTGGCAGTCGATGGGTGGCGTCAACAGCGTATTGGGCGCGCCGACGTCACCGGAAGCAACCGCGACAGGCTCGGCGCGCTACGCCACCTTCGACAAGGGCGCGATGTATTGGTCGCCGGAGACCGGTGCCGAACCGGTCACTGGAGCCATCTACGACGCGTGGGCCTCGCTCGGCTATGAGCGCGGTGCGTTGGGATTGCCGACCAGCGGCGAGTTCCAGGAGCCGCAGTGGGTGAAACAGAACTTCCAGCACGGCACGCTGGACTTCGACCGGCTCAGCGGGCGCGTCAGCCGGGTGATCGACGGTGTGGCCGAGGAATTGCCGCCGTCGCCGCCGACCGGACCACCGAGGCAGCTCGAGCGCTTCTCACCGGTGCATCTCGCCGACTGAAGGCCGCAGGGCTAAAGCCACCACCGTTCCAGTACCCGTGCCACCCCGTCGTCGGTGTTGGGCGCGGTCACCTCGTCGGCGGCGGCTATCGCGTCGGGATGCGCATTGCCCATCGCCACCCCATGGCCGGCGCGCAGCAGCATCGGCACGTCGTTGGGCATGTCCCCGAACGCGACCACGTCGTCGTCGGTGATGCCGTGCGGCCGGGCGAGTTCGGCGATACCGGTGGCCTTGTTGACGCCCAACGGCACGATTTCGATCAGCCCGTTGTTGGTGGAGTAGGTGATGTCGCCCTCGATGCCGACATGCTTGGCGAGCTCGGCGGCCATATCGGCGCTGCGGGCACCGGCCTTGCGGATCAATAGTTTGATCGCCGGGGCGCTTAACAGGTCCTCGATGGACACTTCGGTGTTGTCCGGATTGAGCCAGGCGTGCTCGTAGCCCGGCGAGCTGACAAACTGCGGCGTGGCCGTGTCGTGCGCGCTACCGCCGACCCGCTCGACGGCCAACCCGGCGCCAGGGATGGCACGCGTCGCGATCTCCGCCAGTTCGCCCAAAGTGGCCACGGACAGCGTCTGGGCGGACACCACCCGGTCGGTCGCGGGATCGTAGATCACAGCGCCGTTGGCGCACACCGCCATCGGCGCGAAGCCGAGGTCGTCGACCACCGGCTGCACCCAGCGTGGTGGCCGACCGGTGGCCAGCACGAACTGCGCTCCGGCCTCGACAGCGGCGCGCACCGCGTTGCGTGTGCGCGGGGTGATCCTCTCGTCGTCGGCGATCAGGGTGCCATCCACATCGCAGGCGATCAGGGCGGGCAGGGTCACCGGGCCGATCCGCCGTCGCAGCCAGCCGGAATGATCAATGTTTTCCGCTTTGACTTTGCCCGGACCGCGTCACGCCGTCGGTTCCATACCGCTCAAGGCGCTCTTGCAATTCGGCCAACCGGATCGCCTGGGAATCCTCCCGGGTCGGCGCGCGGCCACCCAGCCGCCGCGGCACCCAGAACTCGCCCTCCGGGTGCGGATACTCCTCTTGCACCTGGTACAGCAACCCGTTCATCGCGTGTCGCAGCGCGACGTTGAGTTGTTCGGCGGTGCCGTGCGGCGGCAGCGGCCGGCCCGCCGCCACGGTGATCGGAATCTTGTTGCGGAACACCTTCTTTGGGTGGTCTTTAGGCCAGATGCGATGGGCGCCCCAGACGATCACCGGGACGATCGGCACTTGCGCCTCCAAGGCCATCCTGGCTGCCCCGGTCTTGAACTCCCGGAGTTCGAAACTGCGGCTGATGGTCGCCTCGGGATGCATCCCGATGAGCTCGCCCCTGCGCAGTCGCTGCACAGCGACGTCGAAAGCGTCGTGTCCCTTCCTGCGGTCCACCGGAATGAGCCTGGCGTGCTTGATGACGTAGTTGACCGCCTTCACGTCCGTCATCTCGGCCTTGATCATGAAGTACATCCGCCGGCCCCGTTCATGCACGGCGAACAACGGCGGAAGCCAGTCCAGGTAGCTGGTGTGGTTCTGGGCAAGCAACGCGCCGCCCTGCTCGGGAATGTTCTCCAGGCCGCGGAAGGTGAACTTGGTTCCGTTCATCGCGACGACCGGCGGCACGATCCACTCGCCGAACCGGTAAAACGGCTCTGCCATGCTCGGTGCTCCTTTCGTGCAATCCGGTGCCGCCTTATCGTCCCCGACGCGGGCGCTGAGCGCCGTCAGCTGCTCGCCGTCTCACCCACCGTGCTCCGCCCGCTTCCGGGCACGCTCAGCTTTCTCAGTTTCCTCAAGAATCTTTGCCTCCGCCACCGTAGGTGCGCTGCCGCCGAGCCGCCGCGGTACCCAGAACGCGCCCTCCGGGTGCGGGTATTCCTCTTGCACGCGGTGCAACACGGCTGTCATTTCGTCGCGCAGCGCCGCATCGAGATGCTCGACATCCGCGTTCGGGGCAAGCGGCCGGCCCGCCGCCACGATGACCGGGATCCTTTTTCGGCCGACGTTTCGCGGCTGGTCTTTCGTCCAAATCCGTTGTGCGCCCCACACGATCAGCGGAATCGTCGGTACGCCGGCCTCCAGCGCCATCCGGGCCGCCCCGGTCTTGAAGTCCTTGAGCTCGAAGCTGCGGCTGATCGTCGCCTCGGGCATCAGGCCGACCACCTCGCCCGCCTGTAGCAAGCGGACAGCCCCGGCGTAGGCCTCGGATCCGGCTCCCCGGTTGACCGGGACCGTCTTGGTGTGCTTGATCAAGAAGTTGACGATCTTCACCTGCTGCATCTCGGCCTTGATCATGTAGCGGATGCGCCGACCCCGGTAATGCACGGCAAGCGCGGCCGGTAGCCAGTCCACGTAGCTGGTGTGGTTGATCGCGATCACCGCACCGCCGGTGCGTGGAATGTTCTGCAGGTTTTGGTAGGTGATCTTGGTGCCGGTTGCCGCGACCAGAGCCTTGGCCGCGATCTCGAGAGTTCGAAAAACCGGCTCCATACCGCTACTCCGACGCGCCCGCTGAATCCGCTCGCTGGCGAGCTGCCCGGGCGGCGGCGCGCTGGCTGGCCTCCTCGGCGTCCAAGCGGGCAGCCTCCGCCAGGGTAGGGGCGCCACCTCCCAGCCGGTGCGGCACCCAGAACTCGCCGGCCGGATGCGGGCCGTACGAGTCCTGCACCCGCTCCAACAGATGCTGCATTCGGGAATGCAACAACGCCGTCAGGTCGGGCGCGGGCAGGGTCGGCAGGATCGGCTCGCCCACCGCGATCGCGATTGGGACTTTCGGACGGAACAGCTTCTTGGGATGGTCCTTGGTCCAGATCCGCTGGGCACCCCACACGATGTGCGGAACGATCGGCACGTCGGCCGCGATCGCCATCCGGGCCGCGCCGGACTTGAACTCCTTGATTTCGAAACTGCGGCTGATCGTTGCTTCGGGATAGACACCGACCAGTTCACCGGCCTTGAGTCGCTGCACGGCCGCTTCGAACGACGCGGCGCCACTGGCCCGGTCCACGGGGATGTGCCGGCAACCCCGCATGATCGGCCCGGTGATCTTGTTGTCGAAGACCTCCTGCTTGGCCATGAACCGCACTTTGCGCCCGAGGCCCTGCTTGTAAGTGGGTAGCCCCGCGAGGGTGAAGTCGAAATAACTGGTGTGGTTGATCGCGATGATGGCACCGCCGGTGGTAGGCACGTTCTCCACCCCGACAACCGTGAAACGCAAACCCTGTACGCGCCACGCCAGCCGCACGAGTTGGATGATCGTCCCGTACACCGGTTCCACAGTCGTCCAGCCTAGTGGTGCGGGCTGGCAGCCACCTAGGGCCGGGCCGGTCAGTCGATCGCGCCGACCAGTTCAAATTCGGCCAGCGTGCGCGCTACCCGCTGGCGCAAATCCGACTTGGAGTTTTTCCCGTCGGGTTGGTAGGCGGCGACAGTCAGGAAGACCTTGCCGACGATGCGCCCAGACCGTACGTAGAGGATGCCGCGGGTCCGCTGCAGGCTTGCTCGCGTGGCGTGTTGCTCCACCAACCGTAGAAACACCTGGTCGGCTTCGGATCCGTCCGGACAAGCCACCGCTGGGTCGATGTCACCGAGATTGGAGCAACCCACGGGCAGTTCGTCGTAGCCGAACGCCACCTCGGCCAGTCGTCTAACCGCGCGTTTTGGTGTCAGCGGCGTCAACGGAAGAAGCGGCAGCGACTCATCCGGCGTCTCCCGCAGCGTCTTGAGCGTCTGTTTCAGTGCCGTGCGCACGCCGCCTAAATCGGTTGTGACGCTGGCGGGGTCGACGGCGACGTCGGCGAATGCCAATGCGTTCGCGCGGACGTCACCCTCATCGCACCGACACGTCGGCGCTCCGCGTGTTCGGCGAGTTTCGCAGTAAACCCTGCTGAAAGCGAATTGCTGGTGCGGGGACGCCGGGTCCGGCCTCCCGTTAAGCTCGGGTCGGCGGCGCATCAGCGTTGCGAAACTAGTTGTGAAGGGCATAAGTGCAGGTCACCAGCATCGGCCATGCCGGCTTTCGGATCGAGACCCGGGCGGGCAGCATCCTGTGCGACCCCTGGGTCAATCCAGCCTACTTCGCGTCGTGGTTCCCCTTCCCGGACAACACCGGGCTGGACTGGGACAGCCTGGGCAACTGCGACTACTTATACGTCTCGCACTTGCACAAGGACCACTTCGACGCCAAGCTGCTGGCCGAGCACGTCAACAAAGACGCCATGGTGCTACTACCGGACTTTCCGGTACCCGACTTGAAGAATGCGTTGCAGATGCTGGGGTTTCACCGGTTCTTCGAGACCACCGATTCGGTGAAGCACCGGATCAGCGGCCCCCAAGGCGACCTGGACGTCATGGTCATCGCGCTGCGGGCGCCCGCCGACGGCCCGATCGGCGATTCCGCGCTGGTGATTTCGGATAGCGCCACTACTGCTTTCAATATGAACGACGCTCGTCCGGTCGATCTGGACGTGTTGGCCTCCGAGTTCGGCCACGTCGACGTGCACATGCTGCAGTACTCCGGCGCGATCTGGTACCCGATGGTCTACGACATGCCGGCGCGGGCCAAGGAGGCGTTCGGCGTCCAGAAGCGGCAGCGCCAGATGGACCGCGCCCGTCAGTACATCGCACAGGTCGCGGCAACGTGGGTGATCCCGTCGGCGGGCCCGCCGTGCTTTTTGGACCCCGAGCTGCGCGACCTTAACGACGACCACGGCGATCCGGCCAATATCTTCCCCGACCAGATGGTGTTCCTCGACCAGATGCGCGCGCACGGACACGATCGGGGCCTGCTGATGATTCCCCGGTCGACAGCCGAATTCTGCGGCGCACAACTGAACTCGCTATGCCACCCGCTGCCCGCCGACCAGGTCGAGGCCATCTTCACCACCGGTAAGACAGCCTACATCGCTGACTACGCCGCCCGCATGCAACCGGTGTTGGCGGCGGAGAAGGCAAGCTGGGAGCCCGCTACGGGTGAGTCGCTGCTGGATCCGCTGCGAGCGGTGTTCGAGCCGATCATGCTGGCCGGCAACGAGATCTGCGACGGCATCGGCTACCCCGTCGAACTAGTAATGCGGTCCGCGGCCCGTCAAGAAAGAATTGTGCTCGACTTTCCCAAACGCACCGTGCGGGAAGCGATTCCTGACGAGAAGTTCCGCTACGGGTTTGCCATCCCAGCGGAGCTGGTGCGCACCGTGCTGCGTGACAACGAGCCCGACTGGGTCAACACCATCTTCCTGTCCACCCGGTTCACGGCGTGGCGAGTCGGTGGCTACAACGAATACCTGTACACGTTTTTCAAATGCCTGACCGATGAGCGGATCGCCTACGCCGACGGGTGGTTCGGCGAGGCGCACGACGACACCACATCGATCACAATGGACGGCTGGGAGATTCAGCGTCGGTGCCCACATCTGAAAGCCGACCTGTCCAAGTTCGGCGTGGTCGAGGGCACCACGCTGACCTGCAACCTGCACGGGTGGCAGTGGAACCTGGAGAACGGCCGGTGCCTCACCGCGCGAGGCCACGAGCTTCGGAGCTCCCGGCTATGAGCGCGGCTGGATCCAGCTCCTACGATGATGGCCTGATCCAGCTGGATCGGGAGGCGATCACGTTGCGCCGCTACCATTTTCCGTCCGGCACCTCGAAGATCATCGCCCTGAATAGGATCCGCGGCTACCGCGCCGAACCGCTGGGGCTGTTGGTGCATCGGTTTCGTATCTGGGGCAGCTCGGACCTGCGCCGCTGGCTGCCGCTGGACGTCCGCCGGCCGCTGCGGTCGACGCTGATCACTCTGGATGTGCCGGGTACCAGGCCTCGCCCGGCGTTCACACCGGCGGATCCGGAAGAGTTCACCGCGCTGCTGGACCGGCTATTGGACGAGCGGGACTAGCAGCGCGGCGGTCAGCGCCCGGCGTCGGCCAGCGCTTGATGGGCCGCGTTATATCCGGGGATGAACGTGATCCCTGGCCCGCCGTGGCATCCAGTACTGGCCAGGTAAAGCCCGTCGAGCGGAATCGGCTGCCCGATAAAGCCTTTCGGCCCGGGCCGGTTCGGTCCGACCTGCTGCGCGTGGAACAGACCGTGGCAGTAGTCGCCGCCGGGCGCGCCGAACATCACCCCCATGTGCTTGGGCGTGAAGGTGGTGTGCCGGCTGATGCTGCCCTCGAAGTTGGGCGCCAACCGGGTGATCTTGTCGATCACCCGTTGACCCATCTCGACCTTCGCCGCGCCGTAGTCCACCTCGCCCTCGATCGGGAACCACAGCGCGAACGCCGATGCGGCGTGTTTGCGCGCCGGCGCTAGGTCGGGATCATTCTGCGAGGGGATCTGGAAGACGACTGTCGGGTCGGCGGGCACGATCCCGCGCCGGCAGTCCTCCCACTGCTGCTGGACCTCCTCCGGCGTGCTGAAGATGCCGATCGACGCCTGCATGCTGGGGTCGTTGAGCGCCTGGTAGGGCGCGGCGAACTCGGGGGCTTCGTCCAGCGCGAAGTGCATCTGGATGTAGCTGCCGCGGTGGTCGATCCGCGCGTAGCGTTCGCGGATGCCCGCGGGCAGCACCGCGGGGTCGATCAGCTCGTTGACCGTCAGGTCGGGCGCGATCGCGGAGATCACGATCGGGGCGGTCAGCGTCTCCCCCGCCTCGGTGCGCACCCCGCCCACATGGGCGTCGCTGACCAGGATCTCGGTCACCTTTGTGCGCAGCCGAACCTCACCGCCGCTGTCGACCAGCGAGTCGGCCAGGTGTGCGGTAAGCGCGCCGATGCCGCCGCGCAGCTTCTTCATCTGCATGGTGTCGCCGTCGGGAACGCCGAGCCCGAAGGCCAGCGCGGCTGCGCTGCCCGGCGTCGCCGGCCCGCGGTAGAGGGTGTTGACGGCCAGCACGGTCATCGAGCCGCGCAACGCAGCGTGCTTCTCGCGGTCCGGAAGATAGCGATCCAGCACGTCGGTGACCGAGCCGAACAACATGTCGTCGATCGCCGAACGTTCGAATTCGTTTGTGGCACAGGCGTACATCTCGTCGAACGTCTTGGGCGGCGTGCCGGCCTCGAACCGGCCGAGCGCCCGGGTCGGCGCCTGGGCCCAAGCCATCAGCCCGGCCATTCCGTTGACGGCGTCCGCCCCGTGCACCTCGTTGAGGTGGGTGAACAGCTTGATCGGGTCGCTGTACTGGATCATCGGGTCGTCGCCCACACCGCGCAGCGCCACCGACATCACGTCCAGGTCGATGGTCGGCAGTGTGTCCAGGCCGAGCTCGTGGCGGACCACCGGCGCGGTGGGGAACTGCACCGAGCCCGCGATCTCGAACTGGTAGCCGTCGAAAAGCTCCACGGTAGAGGCCATTCCGCCGGCGTAGAGCTTCGATTCCAGGCACAGTGTGTGCAGCCCGGCGCGCTGTAGCAGCACGGCGGCAGCCAGCCCGTTGTGTCCGGCACCAATGACGATCGTGTCGTAATCGCTCATCTGCTGCGCCCTTCCGCTCTGCTGCGCAGGCTGGCACGGATGGGCAGTTTTGTCAATTATGACGAAACTGGGTCCGTCGCCCAGACGTCGGTGATGCCGGCGCGCAGCGATTCCAACGCCACATGGCACACCCGCGCCAGCTCGCCCAGTGACCGGTTGTCGCCCAGCATCCAGACCTCCATCGCGCCGAAAACCGCCGCCGCGATACACCGCGCCGTCACCGCCATTCGCAGCCGTGCATCGGGGGTCGGGTCCGCTGCACAGCTACGGCGTTGCAGCTGCGCCTGAATGGCCTGGGCGAAGTCGGCCTGGACGTCCTGGGTGTGGCGGACGATTCGGCCCGGGTCTAGCTCGCCACCTCGCAGCGCGGCGATTTTCGTCACTGCGTCAACGTCATACGGGAACGAGAAGATGGCCGATTGCACCGAATCGATAATCGGTTCATCGGTCGGCCGGTCGTCCAATGCTGCGCGAAACCAGTGCAGCCCGGTGTAATCGGCGAACAGCAAATCGTGTTTGGACCGGAAGTGTCGATAGAACGTCCGCAGCGACACTCCAGCGTCGGCGGCGATCTGCTCGGCGGAGGTCTCTTCGACACCCTGAGCCAGGAATCGCACCAGCGCAGCCTGCCGCAGCGCCTCCCGCGTGCGCTCGCTGCGCGCTGTCTGTGCCGGCCGAACCATGGCAGTAAGGTACCTCAGTTTTTGTTATGTCATTATTGACAAAACTTACCGGCAAGGCGAAACTTCGCCCATGGTGTCGCTTCTCGTGCATGCAGTTCTCGGGCTTTCGGTCATCGGCTGGATCGTCGCCTCGAATCCCAAGATCTACGCCAAACCAGCGGGCGGAGCGTGGTTCTCTCGGCTGGAAGCGGTGTACTACATCGTTGGCATCGCGTCCGTGGTACTTGGCTGGTGGTTCAACATCCACTTCGTGCAGCAGTACACGCACGGGTCTACGAACCCGATCTGGGGACCGGGCAGCTGGTCGGATTACATCCGGCTGATGTTCACCAACCCGGCCGCCAGCTCGGCGAGCCAGGACTACACGATCGCCAACGTCATTCTGTTGCCGCTGTTCACCATTGTCGACGGCTATCGCCGTGGGCTGCGGCGTCCGTGGCTGTACTTCGTGTCCAGCCTGTTCACCAGTTTCGCGTTCGCGTTCGCCTTCTATTTCGCCACCATCGAACGGCAACGGCGTCACGAACAAGCCCGCGAGACGGTGGACGCCTAAGCCTCACGACACCGGCTCCAGCAATTCGGTGCCGACCAACGGCACCAGCGCGTCGGGAACCCGCACACTGCCGTCGGGCCGTTGATGGTTTTCCAGGATGGCGACCAGCCAGCGGGTGGTGGCCAGCGTGCCATTGAGCGTCGCGGCAATCTGCGGCTTGCCGCCGGTATCGCGGTAGCGGGTGGCCAGCCGGCGGGCCTGGAAAGTGGTGCAGTTCGACGTCGAAGTCAGCTCTCGGTAGGCGCGCTGCGTCGGCACCCAAGCCTCGCAGTCGAACTTGCGGGCCGCTGACGAGCCCAGATCGCCTGCGGCCACGTCGATTACCCGATAGGGCACCTCGATGCGGGCCAGCATTTCTCGCTGCCAGCCCAGCAGCCGCTGATGCTCGGCCTCGGCCTCGGCCGGCGTGCAGTAGACGAAACCTTCGACCTTGTCGAACTGGTGCACCCGGATGATGCCGCGGGTGTCCTTGCCGTAACTGCCGGCTTCGCGGCGGAAGCACGACGACCAGCCGACGTAGCGCAGCGGCCCGCCGGACAGGTCGAGGATCTCGTCGGCGTGGTAGCCGGCCAGCGGCACCTCGGAGGTGCCGACGAGATAGAGGTCGTCGGCCTCCACCCGGTACACCTCGTCGGCGTGCGCACCGAGGAAACCGGTGCCCGACATCATCTCCGGACGCACCAGCACCGGCGGAATGACCGGGATGAAACCGTTGTCCGCCGCCAGCCGGATCGCCAGTTGCAACAGCCCCAGCTGCAGTAATGCCCCCCGACCGGTCAGGAAGTAGAACCGCGAACCGGACACCTTGGCACCGCGCTCCATGTCGATCAGGCCCAACACCTCACCGAGTTCCAGGTGATCTTTGGGATTGTCGATCGCGGCCGGCTCTCCGATGACATCGAGGATGGTGTAGTCATCCTCCCCGCCGGCAGGCACACCGTCGATGATGACGTTCGAGATCGCCATGTGGGCAGCGATGAATGCCGCCTCGGCTTCGGACTGCTCGGCCTCCGCCGCCTTGACCTGCTCGGCGAGCTCCTTGGCCCGTTGCAGCAACGCCGGACGCTCGTCAGCGGAGGCCGCGCCCACCTGCTTACTGGCGGCCTTCTGTTCGGCGCGCAGCGAATCGGCTGTCGAAATCGCGGTCCGCCGGGCGGCATCGGCTGCCAGCAGCGTGTCGACCAAAGCCGGGTCCTCGCCGCGGCTGGTCTGGGATTGGCGCACGGCGTCCGGGTTTTCGCGGAGCAACTTCAGGTCGATCACGGCCTAGAACCCTACGCGTGACGCACCCGGCTACGACAACCACATGACGCTACTTCTGCAACAGCTGTCACGGGGGCCGGTGGGCCTGTCAGAATGGAGCCGATGTCCAACGTAACCGAGCAGCACAAGTCGAGGGCCGGCCGGCTGGGCCTTCGGCTGCCGCGAGCCGAGTGGCTGAATGCTCTGCAGGCCACGACCACCCGGCGTGCGCTGCTGCTGACCGCACTTGGCGGTCTGCTGATCGCCGGGCTCGTCACCGCCCTGCCGATCGGGGGTGGTCCAGGTAGGCTGACCGGCTACATCGACCCGGTGCCTAGCACTGGATCGAAGGGTAACGACGCTTTCAACCACGCCGCCAGCGGCAACTGCCTGATGTGGCCGGACCGGATGCCCGAAGCCGCGACCATCGTCGACTGCAAAGACGAGCACCGCTTCGAGGTCGCCGAGTCTATCGACATGCGCACGTTCCCCGGTTCGGAGTACGGCGCCGACGCCCCACCGCCGTCGGCCACCCGTATCGAGCAGATCAGCCAGGAGCAGTGCGAGTCGGCGGTGCGCCGCTACTTAGGCGCCAAGTTCGACCCCAACAGCAAGTTCATCATCAGCATGTTGTGGTCAGGCGACAAAGCCTGGCGGCAATCCGGAGCGCGGCGGATGCTGTGCGGCTTGCAGCTGCCGGGCGTGGGGAACGAACAGGTCGCCTTCAAGGGCAAAGTCGCCGACGTCGACCAGTCCAAGGTCTGGCCGGACGGCACCTGCCTGGGTATCGACCCGTCGACCAACCAGCCCACTGACGTTCCGATCGATTGCGCCGCCCCGCACGCGATGGAGGTCACCGGCACGGTCAACTTGCTCGCCAAGTTCCCCGACGCGCTGCCTCCCGAGCCCGAACAGGACGGCTTCATCAAGGACTCCTGCACCCGGCTGACGGATGACTACCTCGCACCGGTTCAGTTGCGCAGCACCACGCTGACGCTGATCTACAGCACGCTGTCGTTGCCGAGCTGGTCGGCCGGCAGCCGCCAGGTAGCCTGCAGCGTCGGGGCGACCCTGGGTAACGGTGGCTGGGCGACGTTGCTCAACAGCGCCAAGGGGCCGCTGCGGATCAACGGTCAGCCCCCGATTCCACCACCGGACATCCCCCAGGAGCGGCTCAACCTGCCGCCGATCCCGATCACTCCGGACACCGGCAGCGGACCATCCACGTCGTCCGCCGGATCTTCGTCGAACGGATCGAACGGATCGAACGGATCGAGCAGCCAACGGCAGGGCAACCAACACCTTCCCGGGCAGCAACCGGCCCCGCCGGAGCAGCCCGCGCCGGCTCAGCCGGCCCCCGGCGCGCCGGGGCCCCAAGCACCGCCACCGCCGGCTCCCGAGGCGCCACCACCGCCACCTCTAGCGCCACCTCTACTGCCACCTCTACCGCCACCTCCGCCGCCCGCGCCGGAGGCCCCGCCACCACCGCCCGCTCCGGGGGGATAGCCAGGTGGCCGTGCGGATGGATCCGCAACGGTTCGACGAGCTGGTGTCAGATGCGCTTGACCTGATCCCGCCGCAGCTGGCCGCCGTGATGGACAACGTGGTGGTGCTGGTCGCCGACAGTAACGCGCAAGAAGCCGACCTGCTCGGCCTGTATGAGGGCGTGGCGTTGACCGAACGTGATTCCAGTTACGCCGGTTCGTTGCCGGACACCATCACGATCTACCGCGACGCGTTGTTGAACGCCTGCGACCGTGAGGACCAGGTCGTCGAGGAGGTGAAGATCACCGTGGTTCACGAGATCGCCCACCACTTCGGCATCGACGATGACCGGTTACACGAACTCGGCTGGGCCTGAGTAACTTAACCCCACACCTGACGGGCGCGGCGTCGCAGATCTGTCGGCGATCGGTGTTAAGAACGGGCCATGAACGTAAGCACAGACTGTCGCGACTGCCGC
>Ga0187781_10000675_pt1 | contig 24804 bp, 13 predicted proteins | sample 0715_SJ02_MP02_2_FD_132447 | JGI IMG/M metagenome (GOLD analysis project Ga0187781, IMG submission 132447) | Tropical peat soil microbial communities from peatlands in Department of Meta, Colombia - 0715_SJ02_MP02_20_MG | ecosystem: Environmental > Terrestrial > Soil > Wetlands > Peat | place... | reverse complement strand
GAAAGGTCCGTTAGCAAGTGTTCGGCGAGGAGCGGCAGATCGTCCTTGTGCTCGCGTAGCGGCGGCAAGTGGATGTGAAACACGTTCAGGCGGAAATAGAGGTCCTGGCGCAGGTGCCCGTCGGCCACCGCCTGCTCAGGATTCTTGTTCGTGGCTGCCACGACGCGCACGTCCACCGGCGTCTCGACCTTGCTGCCGAGGCGCCGCACCGTGCGATCCTCGAGCACGCGCAGCAGTTTCGCCTGCGTCTGCGCCGGCATTTCCCCGATTTCGTCGAGCAGGAGCGTTCCACCGTCGGCCAGCTCGAAGCAGCCGACGCGCCGCTCTGCCGCGCCGGTGAACGCGCCCTTTTCATGGCCGAAGATTTCGCTTTCCATCAACGATTCCGGTATCGCCGAGCAATTGATGGCGACGAACGGGCGGTCCGCCCGCGGCGAAAGCATGTGGATGGACCGCGCGACCATCTCTTTGCCTGATCCGGTCTCGCCGGTGATGAGCACCGACGCTGTGGAGGGCGCGGCCATTTCCACCTGCCGCATTACCTCCTGCATGAGGCGTGACGCGCCGACAAGCGTTCCAATACGCCCGGCCTCGCGCAGTTGCCGCGTCAGCGCCGCCACGGCTTGCTGGTCCCGCACACGCCCGAGGGCGCGATTCAACAGCGCACGGAGGACCGGCGGTTTCAATGGCTTTTCGATGTAGTAGTAGGCGCCCGCTTCAATGGCCTGCACGATGCGCTCATCGCTGCCGCGGCCCGTAATGATGATGACCGGGATGCGATTGATCTCATCGCCCAGATGCCGCAGGAGATCGAGACCGTTCATCCCCGGCAGCTCAACATCCGCGAGAATCACGTGCGGCGCGAACTCTGGAAACTTCGCGAGGGCGTCCTCGCCGCTGCCGACACCCAGCACTTCGCAATTCCATTTGCGCAATAACGCCTCGTAGCCCTTGAGAGCATTTTCTTCGTCTTCGACAATCAGGACGCGCTGAAGAGAGTTGTTGGCAGTCATCTAGAGATTGAATCTACCAGCAGTGCTGGGGAATTCCAAGGGAACGAGGCCGATGGAAGCGAGCGGGTGCGCCTGGAGAGGGGGGCCTCCCCCCTCCCCCTCCCCGCGAATACGAGCGCGCACTTGCGGGTCGCTTGACTCTCGCTTCCGGTTAGTTACGCCCTAAAGCGAGCGGCCGTTCAATCACCAATTCGAGTTTGGTGTCCTTTTCGATCGTCAATTCCTGCCCGAGCCCCGACGTCGTCAGGAACGCCGTCACAGCACCCATGCCCGCTCCCATGGCAGCTTCTTTGGCATTTTTCGCCGCTACTCCCGGCGCCGCTCCCACAAGAGCGGCTTCCGCCACGACCTCTTCTTCCTGCTCTTTTTTGCTCGATGGCCCCACGATTTCACCTTCGTGGTCGTAGAGGACTCGTATGGAGTGCACACCAGGCGCGTCGATCAAGCCAGCCACGAGCGGCCTCCAGCCCCTGGGGGTGCGGATCTCGTCGAAGGTGAGCCACATTCGCGCCCGGCCTGCTTTTCCCGCCGGCACGACTTTATCAATGTGGCCGCGAATTTCCGCACCCTCCGGCAGTAGGGTTCCATCGGCTGCGGCGAGCGGCTCAAGCGTCCTACTCGTGAATTTCTTCCCGCCCTTGTCTTCCTTCGTGCTCAGAGGCTCCGCGAGTGCCACAAGAAACCGCGTCCCCACCGGGACCTGGTAAGCCATGGGTGGCGGAGCTTGTTCCGGTGCTTGGACTACTGGTGCAGATGAGTCGGGCTGAGCTTGTGCTTGGTCTTGCGCATATGCGGATGTCCCGGCTGCGACCAGACATACAGCGACAGCCAGAAGCACATTTCTCGCTTTCATATGCTTCTCCTTTATCGGTTGGCTTGCCGCCCTTTGCCGGGAAGAAAAGGGTGTGGCCTCCAACTATACGTCAGATGGCGAAAAAGTGCGCTAGGTGGCCTCGAGCTTGTGCCCGCATTCTAATTCGGCTTTTGCCCGGTGTCCGGATTGGCAGGAGGACTCGCTGGTACGCTTTCATTCGGCTTCGCGACTGGGGCGGCATCGGCGCTTGCGTCAGTTTCCTTAACAAATTCGAATGTGCACGGGCGGCCGAGGATGCCGGCTCCTTCTTCGCGCTTACCGGCGCCTTTCATGTCTTCAAATTTGGCATCGATGTTGTAATCGTAATTGTTCCCCTTCATGGCGAAGACGCCATGAGCGTGGCTTTTCGTGACCGTCCCTTTGGCTTTCAATTTAGCGCTGCCGTCGTCCGCAATCTTGCCATCGATCACAAGATAGCCCGGCCCGCCCTCTTCGCCGTGCTGCCCGTGAAAGACGTTGTCCTTGATCGTGCTTGGAAACTCCCATTTGTACGCCGGCATTTCTCCATGAGCTTCGCAGGCAAGATGCGTCGTCCAATTGCCGTCGAACTTCCCGCCTGCAATCGAAGCTCCCGGTAAAAGCAGCAGCGTGCCGACTATCATCGGCCGGATCAGATTCCCCATATTCATCAATTCCTCCTTGCAAATTCGGCTCTGATCTCAAGATAAGCTCGAGTCAATCTGCCTCGGGCCGCGGCGCTGTGGCCAAGCCCTTGTCAATCCGCGCCGGGCCCAAATTCCGCAAAAAATTGTTCTATGATTCGGCGGGCCTGAATTATAATCCGCCCCGTCAAATCGGCCTGTTTGAAGATTGGTTCCCTAACTCACATTACTTGGGCTCCGGCTTATAGACCACGGTTTGCTGTGTGCGCTCGATGCGCCAGCCGCGGGCTCGTTTTAATGGCAATGCTTTGCGGTTGCCGCCCGCCGGAGATGAGGAGGAGAGAATGAATTTTTCGGGACGTGCTGCCATTCTACTTTTGTTGCCTCTATCCCTTATTTCCGCCTCCTTTGCGGACGATCGGAAGCCTACTGCGAACGACGAAGACTCAGTCTCTTCGCCCTCCGCGACTGCCGAAACGACTCCAAGCGCCGATCCCTCGGTCGCTCCGGCCGCTGCCCAACCCACTCCTACTGCCGCCCCGGCCAACCCCAAACCGGTTCCAGCCCCCGCGGCGCAAGATGACGTAGGAGAGATCCCCCGGTGGGATCCTATGCCGGCGCTCGATGGCAACCCGGGCCTTTTCACCCTCGAAACTGGGGACGTTCTCCCCAAGAGTGGCTTCGACCTCGATTTTAGCGTTAACAAAATTTCTCGCATGCCGGGCAGCGTTACGGTTTTGCAGCTAGTTCCATCGTTCGGCGTCGGCCTCACGAACTGGCTGACCTTCTTTGTTACATGGGATGCCGACAACCATTTCAAGGTGGACAATCCCTTTCAACTGAGCCTCAATCCACTGACCATCGGCAATCCTCAATATCCGAATGCTCCCCCTGCCAACAATACGATCTATCGTTCGATCCTTCCGGGCCAGGGCGTGGCGCCTGCTTACGTCGAGGATTTTCCCTTCGTCGGCACCAAGGGCGGCGGCTACGGCGAGATGGACATGGGGCTCAAGATCAAACTTCTCTCCGAAAAGAACCACTTCGCCAGCCTTTCTCTCCGCAATGATTTCTTTATTCCCACGCGGACAGGACTGGGCTCTCTGCTCGCGCATGAATCTCAGACCGGCAATTTCAATTACGGCGTCGGCCTCGAAGCCAGCAAGCACATCCTCCATCGCGTGATTTTGGCCACCATCAACTGGTCGTACCGTTTCACGCGCGAACAGGACTTCACTGTTGCGGTCAACGGAACACCTCAAACTCAATACCTAAAAACTGCAGACCAAATGAACGCCGGCTTCGGAATGCTCGTCTTTCCGGATAAACGATTCAATATCATCACTGAATACAACGGCCTCATCTTCATTGGCAAGGGCATCCAGAACACCAGCTTCGGCGCACGCGATCCCGTGGATAACGTCACGGGAATTCGAATCTACCTTGCCCGGCATGTTGCCCTCGACGGCGGCTATCGTTACGCGATGAACCTCAGCAATCACCTGGATCGCAACGGCTTCATCGCGAAAATCAGCGGGGCAAACTGGCCGGAGAAAGAGAGACTAGCAGACAACCTCACATCGACCTGCTCCGCGGATAAGAGCTCTGTAGTCGAGGGCGATCTGGCGCAAGCGAGTGTCAGCGCAACCGATTCCTGGGGGCATCCGCTCACTTACACGTGGACGGCGACGGGCGGGCAAATTTCGGGGTCTGGTCCCTATGCGCGCTGGGATTCCACCGGTGCCACGCCAGGGAACTACGCGCTCACAGCTCACGTGGATGATGGTGCGGGTAAGAGTTCTACGTGTTCCACCAATGTGACGGTGCAGCGCAAGCCTTCCACGGCCCCGACAATGTCCTGCTCGGCCGAGCGCGCCACGGTCTATGCCGGCGAGCGCGACCCGATCAATGCAACCGTGAACGATCCTTCCGGCACGGCCTTGAACTACACCTGGCGGTCGAACGGCGGACAGGTTGTCGGCTCCGGCTCGAGCGTCCAACTCGATACTTCCGGTCTCTCACCGGGGACTTACACGGTCACAGGCCGCGTCGAAAACGGTGCCGGAGGTGCTGCCGATTGCTCTGCCCCCGTTACGGTTCAGAATCCCCCGCCGACGCCACAGGCCTCGAAAATTAATGAATGTCCGTTCGGGCAAGGCAGCGCCGTGGTGAACAACGTTTGCAAGCGCGTTCTCGACGATCTGGCCGTGCGCCTCCAGGCCGAGCCGAAAGCAAAGGCTGTGCTGGTAGGTTTTGCCGAGCCGAAGGAGCGCGCCGGCACGAAACTCGCCGCCGAGCGCGCCGAAAATGCCAGGAAATATCTGGCGCAAAAGAAAGGCGTGGATGCGGCGCGTGTTGATGTCCGGTCTTCCGTCGGGCCGGAAAGCGAAGGCAAGCACAACCGCCGGATTGATGTTGTCTGGGTTCCCGACGGCGCAACGTACTGAGGGAGAAAGCAGAATTCAGACCTCTTAAGCAACTTGGGCCGGGCGGGACAGCGTCCTTATAAATGGTGGTCCCGCTCGCGGTTGTCTGAAGAACGGTGCTGTAATGATTCGGTCGGTCCACCCCTATAGGCGGGGGCTCGGTAACTGGATTTCTTTTTGGTTAGCGGGAGCCCTTCTTGTCTTTCTCGCGGTTTTTCCGTCGAGCGCGCAGACCTGGGAAGCCATCGGCCCCTCCGGGGGCGATGTCCGTGCGTTGGTCGCTGACCCTTCGCATCCCGAATTCGTTTATCTCGGCACTACCGACGGCCACATCTTTGGGTCTCGCGATGCCGGCAGCCACTGGAGTCTTCTGGGCCAGGCTGGCGCCGCTGGAAATGCGATCGTCACCGCAATTCTCATTGACCCGCACGATTCGAACACAGTCATCGCTTCCACCTGGACGCGCGAACAATACGGCGAGGGGGGCGGGGTGTTTCTCAGCCGGGATTCTGGAAAAACCTGGCGCGACTCTGGCCTGGCTGGACATGCCGTCCGCGCACTCGTTGAAGCTCCGTCCGATCCGGACATCCTTATTGCCGGAGCTCTCGATGGGGTTTTCCGTTCCCGCGACCGCGGCGTAAATTGGGAGCGGATCTCGCCCGCAAACGATCCGGAAATTCGTGACCTCGATTCCCTTTCGATTGATCCGCAAAATCCGGAGATCATCTACGCCGGCACGTTTCATCTCCCGTGGAGAACACTCGACGGCGGGCAGTCCTGGCAGCCTATCCATCGAGGCATGATTGACGATTCCGATGTCCTAAGCTTGGCGATTGATCCCACGAATCCCCAGCGCGCCTTTGCCAGCGCTTGCTCCGGCATTTACCGCAGCGACGATGCGGGCTCGCTCTGGCAAAAGATCCAAGGCATCCCGTATTCTTCGCGCCGCACGCCCGTTCTGCGCATGGATCCATCGAACCATGCCATTCTCTACGCCGGCACCACGGAAGGTCTTTGGAAATCCGACGATGGCGGCGCAACCTGGCGCCGCATTTCACCGCTGGATTGGGTGATCAATTCCCTTGCGGTTATTCCTCCGGCTGAAGGCGTGGAAACCAGTCCTGAGAAAGCCTTCACCGGCCGGATTCTAGTGGGAACGGAGCAGCACGGTGTCCTATTGAGCGATGACGGCGGCGAAAATTTCCACCCATCGAACGACGGCTTTCATCATCGTCGCGTCGTTTCCCTGGCGGCGAACCCAGAAAAACCCGCGAGTATTGCCGCAGTACTAGCTGATTCAGCGGATCCCATTGTCGTCACTGCGGACGGCGGCCGCACCTGGTCCTCCCTCAGCGCCGGCCTCGAACCGGCTAACATTCGCCGCATTTATTCGGCCGATTCCGGTTGGGTTGTGGCGCTCGCCTCCGGCGGCCTCGCTCACTATGACTCCGAGAAGGCGGCCTGGGCGCGAATTGGATCCGAGCTCGGAAGCTGCGGCATCACTCCCGTGCTCGCAGGGCGCGGCAACGAGGCGGGCCAGGCGAAAACCTGTCGCGAACCGTTCGCGACGAAAATCAACGACCTCACGTTTAGCGACAATGCTTGGTTCGCCGCTACCGACGCTGGCTTGTTCGTTTCCCGCGATCGGGGGGCCGACTGGGCCGCACTTCCCTTCGCGCCGATCGAATTGCCCGTCGAATCCGTCCGCGCCTCCCGCGATGGAACCAAATTGCGGATTGTTTCCTCGCGGGCCATGCTTTTTTCGGACGACGCGGGCGAGACCTGGGATTGGCATGACTTGCCGCTTGAAGCAGGAGGCGTACTGCGTGTCGAATTTGCCGGACCCTCGACCGCGCTAGCCGTCGCCGGCACCGGCTTATATATCTCCCGCGATTCCGGGTGGACGTGGAGGAGAGCACAGTCCGGCCTCCCGCAAGTTCCGGTCAGTGACATCTTCATTGGGCCGGAGTTGTGGCTCGCCTCCCTCGCCTCAGGCGGTCTATATTTTTCGCGGGACCAAGGGACCACATGGTCTCGTGTCAGAAGGGATTCAAGCCCTGACGGCGCCCTCGAATCCAGCCAATTCCCTGCCCTCCTCGTTGAGTCCAGTTCGAGTCTGGTGCTCGTCGGTTCAGGAACTGAAGGCCTTTACATCCTGGATCTTCCGCGGACGCCCGCCATTGTAAGCGCCAGAGCCTCCAGCAAATAGCATCCGTATTTCTACGGATATTTTGTCGGTCTGAAATCAATTCCAATTCGATTCCGACACCCGTTCCATAACTGCATATACCAGATAACGAGGGATTTAACGGTTTGCGTATCTTTACGGACTTGTTAATCAATCCATTTTGGGACTACACTCCGCCCCGCGCCGGCCAGCTTCACCTTCCTAACGTACTGATTGTGAAGCAGAACGCCACGCATCCCTAATTGGTGCCCGCATTGCATTTAAATTCGGAACGAGCAGTTCAACAAGGGGGTCACAAAGATGGCGAGCGCAGCAGAGACCGTTCTGGCATCGGACCGTTCTTGTACAGTGACTGTTCTGATTGTTGACGACGAGAACACCACCCGCGACCTCTGCCGTGATGTCGTGGCCGATTCGGGCCTGCGCACTCGCACGGCTTCGACCACCGAGCAGGCTCTCGACATCCTCGAGCAGTTCCCCGTGGACATCGTTCTCACGGATTTGAAGGTCCCGGAGCTTGGCGGCATTGCTCTGCTCAGGCACATCCGCGAGGTTTACCCGCAGACGGCCGTCATGGTACTCACGCAGTACGGCACCATCGAAAGCGCTGTCGAGGCGACGCGCATGGGCGCCGCCGACTACGTCACCAAGCCCTTCCATATCCCCGAACTGCGTTCGAAGCTGGACCGCGTCGTCCGCTCGCTCGAACTCGACCAGGAAAATCGCGTCCTTCGTGAGCAGCTTCGGACTCGCCCCGGGTTTGGCGGCCTTATCGGCCTTTCGCCGAAGATGCAGCGGGTGTACAGGCTGATCGAAAAGGTGAGCCAACACACCTATCCCGTCCTTGTCCTCGGAGAGAGCGGTACTGGCAAGGAACTCGTGGCACGCTCGATTCATTTTTCGGGTCTTCGAAGAAACAAGCCATTCGTGCCAGTGGATTGTTCCGGTCTTGTCCCCACGCTGATCGAATCGGAGCTGTTCGGCTACGTGAAGGGCGCTTTCACCGGCGCGCAGCACAATCGCCAGGGCCTGATGGAAGTGGCCAATAGCGGCACTCTGTTCCTCGATGAAATCGGCGACTTGCCCGTCGATTTGCAGGCCAAAATCCTTCGCGCCCTCCAGGAGAAAGAAATCCGCCCCGTGGGGTCCACCGAACGCGTTCCGATTACCGTCCGGGTGATCGCGGCCACGAATCGCGATCTGGAGGCTGCCGTGCGCCAAGGAGGTTTCCGCCAGGACCTTTACTTCCGCCTGAATGTCGTCCAGATCAAGCTGCCTCCTTTGCGCGAACGTAAAGGCGACATTCCTCTCCTCGTCAATTCCTTCCTCGAAAAGTTTGGTGGACCTGATGGAAAGCCGCGCACCATCGCCGAGGAAGCCATGGCCCGCATGATGGCCTATGACTGGCCCGGGAACGTGCGCGAGCTCGAAAATGCCGTCGAGCGCGCCGTCGCTCTCGGCTCCGGCCCCATTCTCCACGTCGGCGACCTTCCCTCGAACCTGCAGTACGGCACCGGCGAGCGCTTGCCGCAAAACGACGAGTTGCTCCCGCTCGAAGAGCTCGAGCGCCGGGCTATCCTCCGCGCCCTACGCGAGTCGGCCGGCGACAAGCTGGCCGCCGCACGCATGCTCGGCATTGGTAAAACCACCCTCTATCGCAAACTGAAACAATACGACGCGCAATCCCGATCAATGAATTAATCCTGGGCTTTATCGCGCCCGCCTCCTCGGATGATTCCTAGAGGAGGAAAGGCGTGTTCCGAATTGGGATTCGCTTCCTCTCGGAGGGCCCGAAGTTCGCGCCAATCCGCTGAAAATCCATGACTTAATTGACCCTTCCGCATGGTCAAAGTCATGCAGTACCCCTTGCGTGCCGATTAGAAATTATCCCGCCGGCAGGCAGCATGCATTGTGGGTGGTCCGCCGCGCACTCGAGTATGCCTTCGCGCTCAACGCGGCGCTCCTGTGCAGCTACTGGATTCTTGAAGGCCGTTGGTAACCGGGATGTCAAAACGCGCGCAAAGCGTCACTTTCCAGCGAGCGGGTCGCATTGCGCACCTGCTTCCGAAATACCCGGAGGCGGATCAACTCGAAATGGTTGAGCTTCTTACCGGCGCTGGATTTGGCGCGGTCTTTGAGTCGAGCGGCGAGGCACTCCTTGTAGTTGATCGGCACGGGGTAATCCGGCGCGCCAATCCCGCGGCGCTCGAATCACTGCACCTGCGCGAGTCTCATCCCGCACGTACCAAGCTTGTTGACCTGCTCTCCCGGGAGTCCGCCTCGGACTTCGCTACCAATTGCTCTCTTCACGCCAGTTCCGAGGCACCCCGCCACCCTTCCGGCCAGGTATTGAGCGCAACGCTTTCGACGGGCTCACCGGTTCGCATCACTTTCCGCGCCCGGATGCCGAACTCGCGCGATCTGCTTCTCTGCCTGGAGCAGGGTCCCGCGGTTGCCATCGCCGGTGCCGAATCTCGTCGGTTGCAAGCCGAACTCTTAAGCGTCCTCGACTCCGTCCCCGCTGGAATTATCCTCTTCGATTCATCCGGCCGGGTGCGATTCTCGAATTCGCATTTTGCGCAGCTATTCGGGCTTCCCGCTCGCAGCCTGGAAAACCTCGCGCGCTTCGAAGATCTCGAACGGCTCGTCGCCCCCCGTTTTCGATTCCCGGAAACTTTCTCCGCGCGATGGAAATCTTTCTCAGCCGAGTCAGCCCAGCCATCGCGCGATGAGCTAGAAATATCCAGTCCCGCCCGCCGCGTCCTCGAACGTTATTCCCGTCCGGTTCTTGATGGCGAGGGGCAAAAAGTCGGCTGGCTCGAGCTGTATTACGACATCACCTCCCAACGCCAAAACCAGTCGAAAATGCTGCAGACCGAAAAAATGGCCGCCCTCGGCCAGCTCGTGTCCGGCATCGCGCACGAACTGAACAATCCTCTCACCGCCATCATGGGATACGCGCAACTACTTCTCGGCCATGGGCTCCTCCCGCAACAGCTTGCGGAGGCGAGCAAAGTTTTTCAGGAGGCGGAGCGGGCGCGGCGGATCGTGAAGAACCTGCTGTATTTCGCGCGGGAAAACAAGCCGGAGCGGGTGCGGGTGGACCTGAACGAGATTGTCGAAAGGACGCTGGCGCTTCGCAGTTACGAGCTCAAAGTCGAAAACATCGCGGTCGAATGCGCGCTGGCGGGCGATCTTCCGGTGACGGTTGGCGACCCCTACCAGCTCCAGCAAGTCGTGTTAAATCTCCTGGTCAATGCCGAGCAAGCGCTGCTGCAGGACCGCGGCCAGGGCCACGTCTGGATCCGCACGCGCCACCTCCCAGGCGAAAAAATCTCGCTCGAGGTCTCGGACGACGGCCCGGGCATCCCGGCCGAAATCGCGTCGCGCATCTTCGATCCCTTTTTCACCACCAAGCCCTCGGGCATCGGCACAGGGCTCGGGCTTTCGATCGTTTACGGAATCGTTCACCAACATGGAGGAGAAGTGACTTTTGAAAATATTCCGGGCGCCGGCGTCAAATTCGTGATGGAGCTGCCCGTCATCTCGATCCCCGCCGAAGCGCGCCCCGCGGCCCTCCTCGCACCAGCCGCCGGCGAGACGGGCGCCGTGGCGGCGGGACGCATCCTCGTGGTGGAAGATGAGCCCACCGTCGCGCAAGTGATCGTGGACGTTCTGCGTGAGGAGGGCCACCAGATTGAAGCGGTGCTGGACAGCCAGGAGGGGCTGACGAGGATCTCGCGCGCGCATTTCGATCTTGTCATCTGCGATCTGCGAATGCCGCGGCTCGACGGGCCCGCATTCTACGAAGCTCTCGTCGCCGCGGGCAGCCCGGTGCAGAACCAGATCATCTTTGTCACCGGCGACACGCTAGCTCCGCGCACTCTCGAATTCCTCGAAGCCCACGCTCTTCCCTATCTTGCAAAGCCCTTTCTCGTCGAGGAGCTGAAACTGGCCGTCAATCGCAAGCTCGAGCAGATTCACAAAGAGTGGCATGCGCTCGAGGCCGCGCATACGACGCCGGTAGGAGAAATGGCATGAATGTGACACAGATCGGCACGAAAGGGACAGCGAGCGCCGTCAAGCCTGCAACGGGCCCATCCCGCCTTGCCTTCGCGCTCAAGCGTAGTGCGCTTTTGGGCATCTCCGATTCTTCGCTCGCCTCGCAGCTCGCGCGTGAAATCGAGCGAACCTCCCCCGCAGGCACCGCCACCGTCGTCCCCGTGCTCGCGCATCTGCGCGAACGACTCACCGAGCCTTTAAGCGGCCTCGCGCCTCGCGCCATCCTGCTCGATGACGCCATCCTGGATGGCGCGCCGCTTGTCGAAACGCTGCGCCAACTCACGGAAGCTGCGCCTGTGATTCTCCTGGCCTCGTTCGAGCGGCGTGCCGATATCGCCCGATTGGTCGCCGAGGGAGACGTCGAATTCGTCGCCCGCACGGGCGATTTCGTCCCGCTCGCCGCGAGCCTGGTGGAACGCCGCTTGCGCTGGGCCGAGCGCTCGGAAACCGCACTCGGCCCTCCCTGGGCCGGGCTCCCCGCTGACTCCGCTGAAATTTTCCGCCACGAAATTAATAATCCCCTCACCGGAATCCTCGGCAACGCCGAACTTCTCCTCTCGCACCGCGACCGCCTCCCTGCCGCCGATACGCAGCGCCTGGAAACCGTCGTGGACTTGGCCGTCCGCCTCCGCGAAACGATTCGGCGGCTGAGCAACGCGTGGGAGACTCAGCCGTCCTCGCTCAAGTCCGCGTAGACCTCCGTCACGCAGTGGCGGCCTGTGAATCGTGACTGGACTCGTGGGATTTGACGATCACGCAATTTGACGTGTGCCAGTGGGGGGAAGAAGATGCAGATTTCCGTATCCGGAAATGGAGAGACGAGATTCGAAATTTGGAAAGAAGAAGAGTGCGCGGTGGAGGCGGCCGTTCCAACATGGCGCGAATGTGAATCCCGGCTCCATCAATCCGCAAATTGAAACCAAGATCTCTTGAGTCTCCGAAATTGTGGTTTTCCCGCCTCCGTAGTTTTCTACCGATATTCGGATTGCAGGCCGTACAACTCGCCTTACCCGGCCAGCCGATATCTCCGGCCCTATCGAATGATTAAATCCTGAAATACAAGGGCACAGAAAGACGGACTTTATGGCGTGCCCACGAATTTAGTTCGTGTGGTTCGCCCGATCCCCGGAATGCACGCCGACTTGCTTTTACCGAGCCCCGATGTCCCGTCCGGTGGCCACACCATCCGCGTGTGAGTTTCCGATCGCGTGACATTCAGTGACAGCGAATTTCAAAAAGTCAAAGGTTAGGAGCGTTCAAGATGAAAAACAGTAGATGGTTGTATTGCGGGGTTTTCCTCCTTGCATTTTGCGTGATTCTTGCGCCGTGCGCGATGGCGCAGGAGTCGGCAGCCAAAGGCTCATTGAATGGCACCGCCGTGGATTCGACAGGCGGCGCCATCGTTGGTGCGGCGGTGACTCTCACCGGACCGTTTGGAGATCAGACCAAGCCGACGAACAATGCCGGTGTATTCATTTTCCAGGATCTGGTCCCAGGAACTTACAAGGTCCGGATCGAGATGAAGGGCTTCCAGACCGCGGAAGTTACCGATGTAACGATCAACGTGGGGGCGGTGACAGCGATCCGCGTTCCGCTGCAACCGGGCAGCGTGAGCACGACTGTGGAAGTTGTCGGAACTGCGGTGACGGTGGACACCACCTCCACCGCCGTCGCAACCAATATCAACGACGATTTCTATAATAAGCTTCCCGTGCAGCGCGGCGTCGCGGGCTTGTTCTACCTGGCGCCGGGCGTGGTGAGCGGCGGCGGCACGGGCGCGGCGAATCCTTCGATCGGCGGCGCCACGGGCCTCGAGAACTTGTACATCGCTGACGGCGTGAGTATCACGGACACGGCGTTCGGCGGGTTGGGTATGTATTCCCGCGTGTATGGCTCGGTGGGCACGGGCATCAACCTGTCGTTCATCAAGGAAGTGCAGGTGAAGACGGGGAGCATTCAATCCCAGTATGGCGGTGCCACGGGCGGCGTCGTGCAGATCGTGACCAAGTCCGGCGGCAACCAATACCACGGCGCGATCGGCGGTTATGCCCAGCCGTACGCATTTCAGGCCACGCGGCTAAACCCCGATGACTTCGGCCTGGCCAATCCGTTCGGCAAAGTCACTGGCAACGCGAACTTCGATGCTTCCGGTGAAATTGGCGGCCCGGTCCCGGCAATTGGCAAGGACAAACTGTTCTTCTTCGGCTCGGCCGATCCTTCCTGGGTTCAGACGAAGGGCATTTCGCCGCCGCTGGATGGCAACGCACTTCTCGGCACCGTCCAGCTCCGCGATATCAGCTACAACTACGCGGGCAAGTTGACGTTCAAGCTGAACGACAGGAATACGCTGGAAGGTTCGGTGTTCGGCGATCCGACATATTCCAACTTCGCCCCATGGAATCGCGCGATTGAAGGCGTCAACGGCATCCCGAACACCACTGGTTTCAGCACGTTGGATTTTGCCAACCGCGATGTTGTCGCACGCTACAACGGCACGCTCTCTCCGACCTGGATCCTCAACGTGGATGCAACCTGGCAACACAACAAGTTCACGGAGGGCGGCTACGACAATAGCGCTTCCCGTATTGTCGACCAGACTCAGTCCTGCGCTGGACCCATCGGTGGGGGAAGCCTCTGCAGCCAGGAATTCGGCGTTCCCGCTCCCGGCCCGGGCATTCAACAGGGGCAATTCACGTCGGTGGGGAAGGGGTTCGTTGAGAACACCGAAGACGAGAGCTACGGCGCCCATGCGAACACGACGAAGATCGTGAACTTCTGGGGCCAGCATTCCATCGACATCGGCTACGGCTACAATCGTCCTTTCTACAAGGGCGAGCGGACTAACTCCGGCCCCACAGCGCCCGTTCCCGCAACGAACATGGACGGCACGAGCGCCACGGGCACGCCCTGCACCGTGGGGATCCTTGGCGTTACGAGCTGCAACGCGAACTACATCTGGCTCCTCGACGCTCTGCCGGGATGCCCCGTCTCGCCCGTCGCTGGCGTGACGGACGCCTTGTGCGCGTTGATGAACGTCCCGGGCCTCACGGGGCTAGGACCCGTGGGTCCAGACCACAATCTGACACCCGTCGCTCTTGAGGAGGAGCGCAGCGAGTACGATCTGGGTCCCAATGGTTTCAAAGACTTCTCCACAACCGGAAGAAACCATTCCGCGTACGTGAACGATTCTTGGACCATCAACAAGTACGTCACGGTCAACGCCGGCATCCGCTGGCAACAGGAACGGTTGGTCGGTGAGAGCACTCAGTACACTTTCACCGACAACTGGTCACCGTCTCTCGGTGTGATCGTTGACCCATGGGGAGACCGCAAGAACAAGTTCTCGTTCAGCTTCGGCCGGTACAACTACAACCTCCCGCTCGACCTCGCGGAGCGGGCATTAACGAACGAGCTCGACGTGTTCAACCTTGCCTTGCTTCCCGCTTTCACCGTGGACGCATCGGGAAACAATGTGGCGACTCTGAACAACTTCGGGACCGTAACTCCGGTTCTCGATTCCGCCCATACGATCAACGGTGCTCTGGGAGGTTGTTCGTTTGCGTCGGTGTTCTGCCCCTCGGTTGCCACCACGGAAAGCCTGGAGGGAATCCACACGGGCACACATCTAACCTACGAAGACGAATATGTGCTGGGCTACGAGCATGAGTTCTCGCACGGAATCATCCTCAGCGCGAGATACATGCACCGCAGCCTGCGCCGGATCGTCGAGGACACCAGCGGTATCTCACCCGAAGCGGAAAGGGCCGGCGTCGCCCAGCAGTTCACGATCACCAACCCGAAGGCGAACACCGACAACTTCACAAATCCGGTTGAGACTGACTTTACGTCGCCGGCTTTGACCACGATCGGCGGTGTCAGCTACTTCCCGAATGCCGCGGCAATTCCTCCTGCCTGCATCATTCCTGGAAGCGCGCCCGCCAACGCCAATGGCTTGCCCGCGTCCGACGTACCGTTCTTCACCTTCCCGGTCAACAGCTTCAACAAGGGCATCACCGACGCTCAGGGAAACAACGCTACCTGCCTGACGCCGGTTGCTACCACGAACCTGAATGCTGTGTTCGACGGGATCTACGGGGCAGTCGGCCCCGGCCAGGGGAACTGCAACAACGGTACGGAAGTCTGCGCTCCCATCGGTGTGGACGGTTGCCAGCTCGCCGGCGGACTGCCGGTTCCAGGGCAGTGCAACGTAGCCGGTCAAGTTACTCCGGATGGTATCCCGGACGGCTTGGCGGACCCGATTCACAAGTATTGGGCCGTGGTGTTCGAGGTCAACAAGTCCTTCTCGCACAACTGGCAGTTGCGCGCGAACTACACCATCTCGAAGGTATTTGGAAACTTCGAGGGGGCCTACCGCAATGACAACGGGCAGTCGGATCCCGGCATCAGCTCTCTGTTCGACTTCACCACCGGCAATTTCGGCATGCTCGGCGGGCAGTTCACGCCTGGCGTGTTGAACCAGAACCGGCAGCAGGTGGCGAACGGTTACTTTAGCTACGTCTTCGATCACGGGATGCTGAAGAACCTGACGCTAGGTACTGGAGTGAGCGTGCAAACCGGAACGCCTATCACCGAGTTGGCTTCTCACCCGGTGTATCTCGACCAGGGTGAAATCCCAATCGGAGCCCGCGGTGCCCTGGGCAACACGCCCACGACCGGATCGGTCAGCTTCCACGCAGATTATCTGTGGAGCATGACGGAACGGTTCCACCTCCGCTTCGGCGCTGACTTGTTCAACGTCGCCAACACGAGGCGGATCATCAACATCGACCAGAACATTGACCTGACCTTCGGGGTGCCGAATGCGGACTTCCTGAAGCCGTCGAACCTGACGAACACCATCTGGACGCAGGGGAACGGCATTCAGTCCCCCTTCAATGCACGGCTGTTCGCGCGGCTCGAGTTCTAACCAACCTCACATCCAACCGGAGGGGGAGCAGAAGAGGCTCCCCCTCTTTTTTTGGGGGGGGCCAGAATTATCGCGAGCTCGTGACGCGCCATCTGATTTCAGCCGTGGGAGAGAAGCGGCGGAATGACGCGGCGCGTACTGCCATTCCAGGGAAAAGTTAGAAAACAAATGGGCAGCAATTCGCGGGGCTGGCCGTGGAGGGGGAGCGGGAGGGGAAGGCGTAATTCGTGAGTCGTAAGAGCGGCTAGTGGATTGTCAGTACCCTGCCGCAAGGGGCCATGCTAGAGTGGCGCGCAAGGAGGAACCACCATGGACTCAACAACAATGAGCCGCCTGGCGCAGCAGGGATATGGGCTGCTTATCGCGCTCGGGATCAAGATCCTGGAGGCCCTTGCGCTATGGATCGTGGGCCGCTGGATCATTGGATTTTCAGTTCGTCTGATCGACCGGGTGATGACGCGCCAAAAAATCGATCCGACACTGATCCGCTACATCAACAACACGCTTGCCGCCATCTTGAACATCATCCTGGTGATTGCGATCCTGGGCTTCTTCGGCGTCGAGACCACAAGCCTCGCGGCCCTGATTGCGGCAGCCGGCGTCGCCATCGGGATGGCGTGGAGCGGCTTGCTGAGCAATTTCGCGGCGGGGGTCTTCCTGATCATTCTGCAACCCTTCAAAGTGGGAGACTTCGTAACTGCGGGTGGGGTTACAGGGACGGTAGAAGAGGTTGGGCTGTTCGTGACGTCGATCAACACGCTGGACAACATCCGGAATATCGTTGGAAACGGAAAGATTTTCGGCGACGTCATCCAAAATTTTTCGACGAACGCGTTTCGCCGAGTGGATTTGACGGCACAGTTGTCACACGAAGTCGATCCGCATCAGGCGATAGCTGTCCTGAGGGCAGGGCTTAAGAAAATTGCAAACGTAGCGGCCGACCCGGCGCCGAGCGTCGAGATCCTGACCTTCGACCTTGCCGGTCCGGTGTTGGCGGTGCGACCGTATTGCAATAACAAGGATTACTGGCAGGTGTATTTCGACACGAACATGCTGATCAAGGATACTTTTACGACGGCGGGCTTTTCCGTTCCGGAACAGCATTACATGGTTCGGACCGCGGCTGCCGCGGCGACCGCGGCGGCGCATTCCTAGGATGCCCGGCAGAATGTAGCGGCGGGCGCGTGATTGAGGGCGTCGCCGCAGGTGCTTCCTAAGAAAATTGAAGTAAAATTCCGACGGAAAGTGTGGCGCGGAGCAACGGCGCCGGGAGGACCAAATGAGCACAGTGCAACCAACTTGGGAAGCTCACGAGAAACACGGCCACCTCACAATGCAGAGCGATCTGCCCAATAGCGTCTTCGCATTCGCGAAGCAGAGGAAGGAGCCATTGACGGATGCGGATCACGTGCGCAACGCGGTCGCGCGTTTCGACCAAGTGACGGGAGTGTCGGACGCCGATCGAGCGCTGGCATTCGCGAACATTGAAAAGGCCGCGCGCCACTACGGCGTGGATCTCTCGGAAACAAACTGGCATCAACTCGGCGTTCACCCGCAGCCGCACCGGGAAGCGTCCGCCGCCAAGGCGGTTGAAACAAAGCGCCGACGCGGCGAGCTGAAAAGGGCGGCTGCGAAAGCGGTGGCGACGAAACGAAAGCACGGCGTGCTGAAAAAAGCCGCCAAGAAGGCCGCCGCGAAGAGGCGCCGCCGTAAATAACTTGATCGCGAACGCCTCCTGAGTTTGGTTCCAGGGGGCGTTCGGTGATACTCGAGGCGGACGGCGTGATGAGCGCCTACCAGCCGTGCTTCCCTTGCCTGGGCTTGCTCCAGGTCTGAGCCTTGGGGGGATTCGAAGGCTTGGCTGGCTTCTTGGCCTTCGAAGCATCCTTGGTCACATTCGACGGGTGCGTTGCAGTTTGTGTCGGAGTCTGATCTTTGAGCGAGGTGGAGTTGTCGCTCTCCACTTTGCTCGCAACGACTCCGGAGCCCTGCGCCGCGACCACTCCCTTACCGTTAAATTCCCCAGCCTTGGTTGTGGCAGCGATGGACGGATGGCCACCATTCTCCGACGCGAGGAGTGAGCGATTGGTGCTGGCAAAGTGCGCCTGAGTGATCTGTTCGGATGTGGACGGGATGTGCGGTTCTTTCGCGGCGGCCAGTTCGACAGAGGTCGGTTGAGCGGTCGTGCCGTTTCCGCCGTTGTAGCTGGCGTGACGCGCCGTCGGATCCGTGGTTGTCGTGGTCTGGCCGGCGTAGGTGTCATGAATTGTAGTCGTGTCAACATTCGTTACTGTGGTGTTGTAGCGATAGACGTCGTGATCCCAAACTCCTCCGACGAAGCCGACGCCGCCGTAACCGAATCCATAGTCCACGCCACCGTAGAAGCCGACGTGCGGTCCCCAATATCCTGCGTGCCAGAGGAAAACTCCGCCGCCGAATCCCCAGTAACCCGGGGTCCAGAGCAGACCGGGTGCAGGAGCGAGAACCCAAGTGCCGGGAACCCAGAAGAAATCACCGGGAACGTAGCCCCAGTATCCCGGAGTCCACAAGTAGCCGGGGCCGGGCGCGGGCGGCTGCTGATAGTCGGGAAGCTCGGGCGGCGCGGAAGGAGCTGTGGTTGCAACTTCGGAATTGTCGGAGCTTGTCGCGGCGAATGAAACCGGGACGCTCGTATTCGGGCAAGCCGAGGCAAGTTGCGCATCGTCGTTTGAAGAAGGCGCGTTGTAGCTGACCTGATTAAAGAAGTCCTGCGCCTTATCGAGGTCCTTCTTCTTGGCATCGAGGACATCCTTTGCAGCGCGCTCGTTACCTGCGGCCTTTGCGTCATCCGCGATGGCTTTGTCGAGTGCGCGTTGCGCGTCGTCCACTGCTTGGCCGCCATTGGGATTCGCGGCCTTCGCGGCGTCCAGCGCGTTGGAGGCGGATTGCACGGCGCTAGCCGTGCCCTGGGCGTTGTTACCGGCGATCTCAAAGTTTGCCTGCGCGGCGTCACGTGCGTTCTTGGCGTTGGTCAGTGCGACTTGAGGATCGGGCCGATTGTAGCTCTGGGGATGCGTCTTGTATTTGTGGTCTTGCTTCTGACGATCCGATGGAGATGGCGGCAAAGGGGGCTGGGATGCCCTATCGGTGGCGCCGGCGACCGCAGTGGGGTCATGGGCGAGGGCGTTGTCATCTCCTGCTTTTAGCAGGTCGGCGACAGAGGCATTCTGTGGAGCATTGTTCAAGCCCTGGATAAAAGGATAGCTGAAGGCGCTTCCTTCGGTATTTTCCCCCGTTCGAGGTGTCTGGATTTGAGTGCCATCGCTCATCTGGATCGGAATTGTGGTGCCGACGGCGCCGAAGTAGGCGCACTCATCAGCCCTGGAGGAGGTGTAAATAGTCTCGACGCCAGGGATCTGGCTGAGCGGCACGATGTTCATTCCTGCGTAGCAAGTGTCAATTACAACGCCTGTATGCTTGTCAGGGAGCCTCTTGATTTCTTTCTTTAACATCGTGGTCGTTATAGTTGGGGTTCCGCCACGGTCAGGGCCTGTGCCGTCGATTTGCATGTACCCATAGTATCGATTCGGAGGACGGTTCTTTGGATCAACGGCATGGCCGTCGCGATCGGTCAAGTCCTCTTTGTCAACGGCATCCGGAACGCATTCGCCAGTCAGTTCCGATTGTTTCCCGTGGCCAGTGACGTAGATGATCACTTCGTCGCTCGACGTGAGTGGATGGGGGCCCTTCGAGAGATCTTCGATGACGCTGGTAAAGCTGCCTTTGCCCACGGTCCAGGAGTTCGCGACATGAACCGTATAGCCGTGCGACTCGAGCGCGGCCTGCATCTGCGAGGCATTGGCCTCGATGTTTTTTTGATCGAAGCTTTCTGAATCCGGGTCATTGTTGGGGTTTGGTTTGCCCTCGAGGATGATTGCCTCTTTCCGGTGTTGCGCCTGCGCGGGCGTTGGGAGAGCAGGGATGACCAGCAGGAGTGCTGCAGCGATTAAGAAGAGTTTCGGTTTCATTTTCGACCTCCGTGTGCTTCTCGGTGGCGGTCGATTTCAGGCTCGCCATCCATTCGCGGCTCTCAATTTTTTCTGCCGCGAACTGGCGCCACTATGGCGCGAAAGGCAGGGGGGAGCAATGCACCGGGAATCAATTGAATGTAAGTCGCGGATAAGATGGTAATGTCAAGAAACTAAGGGGGTTAGTGGTTCTGAGGACTTCCCCCCGATGCGGAGGAGCGCTCACTGAATTGGCCGTCAGGACGCACGCGGAACCGGAGCAAGGCAAGTTACTCCATGCCACTGCTGGGCCGATGCACCAGGCACTAGGACAAATGGGCCCAAACGACTATTCTGAGATGTGAGTGAAAATCCAGCCATAGAGCCCGCAGCTCCTCCAAAGGCTCCGCGCCGGAAAAGCATTCTCCGAATTTTCTTTCGATGGAGCCTTATCGGGGCGGCGCTGCTTTGGTCGCTTGCTGCGGTGGTGCTTGTGGCGGCGCGCTGGATCGACCCACCGACGACCGCCGTGCACATGGAGCGCCGCCTGCAATCCTGGACTCACCACACCGCTTATCACGAGCGGTACGATTTTGTGCCGCTCAGCCAAATCTCGCCCGATTTCCAGCACGCCGTGATTGCCGCAGAAGACGCGCGCTTCTACCAGCATCACGGATTCGATTGGCACGCGATGGAAATCGCTGCTGAGGAGGACGTGGAAGGCGGCCGAATTCGCGGCGGGTCGACCATTACGCAGCAACTGGTAAAAAACCTGTTCTTCGGCACTGGCCGCTCGATCCTCCGGAAGGGCGCCGAATTCACGCTCGTCCCAGTGGCCGAATCGGTCCTCGGCAAGCGGCGCATTCTGGAACTCTACTTGAACGTGGTCGAATGGGGACCTGGCGTGTATGGTGCGGAGGCGGCGTGCCGCTACTACTACCGAATCCCGGCCCGGAACATCGGACGGCAAGAATCGGCGCGGCTCGCTGCAATTTTGCCGGCACCCCTGAGGCGTCGGCCTGAGCGCATGGATCGCTACAGCGGACTCATCCTTGAGCGGATGGGCCAAATGGGCTGGTAGTCTCGCTGGGCCAACTGTTGGTAAATTGTCTCATCGTTCCAGAGCGTGAGGAAATTCTGAACCGCAACCTTCGCCTAGTATCAAAATGCACACCCGGAGCATGGACCTACGCGAGCGCGTTGACGCGGGACGGCTCATCCAGCGTTGCGCGCGCACGGCGGTGGGCGGCTTCGAGGTCGCGGCGATCGAGCCCGACCAACGCGCTCCCTGCTTCGAGAATCGCGTCCGCTTCCTGAGACAGTATCGGACGGCAAGCGTTCGGAAGCCTTGGCGTCAGCCGGCGGATCGAGTCGAGCTGGCGGATGAGCACAGCCGGCGTCGCCGCGGAGGCCTGACGGATTTGATCGAACGCCAGCTTGACAAGGCGTTCAAGCCGTACAGGCGGCATCCATACACGGAGGTGACCGGCAGTGTCGTACCAATTCCCTTCGAGCGGGGGCCGCTCAGCCAGAGTGAGCAGGGCGTCGCCAAGCCAATCGACGCACGCAACGCCGGTAAACGTATCGTTAATTGCAGGCGAGAGAGCGCGGATTGCGATCTCAACCACTTGCGAGATGCCGAACTCGCTATCCTGGGTGAGGGTGCGGTGGCGTCCGATATGAAGTCCACGATCAATCGCAGTCTCCAGCGTGCCGACAGCGTCTACGCCGACGATTGAGGCGATTGACTCGCCGCGCAGCAGGAAATGGCCTGGCCGGAACTTCAGCACAATCAGCGCGTCCGCCGCACGCGCGGCTGCGACCAGAGAGACGTGATCGACATCCTGCAAGTATCCGCTCTTGACGCACGACACGGTTACCCCGGTTTTGGCCCGTTCTAGAATGGCGACGTCGTCAGGCAACGGCCCGGTGCCCTCACAGGGGCCGGAGACGTGTGCGCCGCCTGCCGCGGCATACAGATCGTCGGCAATCGCGCCGATCATGTCGGGGTTCTGGATCGATTTGGCAACCCGATGGGTGTAGTAGACGAGAAACCCAAAGCTGAGCACGACCAGCACCCAACTCGTGATCAGTGAGACCTGCGGGATGAACGTCGATTGTGAATCCTGATGGGTGACGAGGAAAACGAGGCAGATGTAAACGAACGTGCCCATGAACAGGCCGATCGTGACCTGGGTAACCCAATCCTGCAGGAACCTGTAGAGCAGGCGCGGGCCAAACAGGGTCGAGACCATTGACAGCACAAGCAGTGCAACCGAGAAGATCAAAGCCAGCACGGTCGCCACTGCGCCCATCATCGCCGCCAGGATGGCGCGTGCGTCGTCGATGCCGCCCATGGTGAACCACGGCGGAATATGAATGATTCCGTATTTATCAAGAATGTCCAGAATCAGTGTGACCGCGAAAAGCCCAAGCGCAGCAAGCGACAGCTTCAGCGGGATCCGCCAGAGATTGATATCGCGCTGCGAACGCAGTTTGGTCGGGCGCGCGGCAACAATCCGCTCTAGCATTGGTTCTTCTTGAGATCTAGGAGCCAACGGGTCAACCCTCCTCAATTCCGTAAGTCATCCGCCCTCGATTCCTAATGGCTCAGAGCATTGCCCGCATCACGAACTTGATTGTACAGCGTCGGTTCAACTCTCATTCTGATTTCGGCTCGCCCCAAAAACGCACCCGCTTCTGAGAGTGGGCGATAAATTGCCATTTGACGAGTAACCCGCTTGCTTGTGACGATTTGAATCGGACCTGGCAAAATCAGAAGGCGCGCGCGAACCATCTCGCGCGCGCCAAGAAAAACTACAGAGGTAAATTTCGCCCTTCCAACAAATGGAACGGGGTCTACGATCAAGCTGCAGCTTTCTTCTTCCGCTGATCAACGAGGTCGAAGCGATCCAGGTTCATCACTTTGCTCCACGCCGCGACGAAGTCCTTCACGAACTTCTCCTTGGCGTCAGCGCATCCATAGACTTCGGCGAGAGCGCGGAGCTCGGAGTTCGAACCGAAGATCAGATCCACACGAGTGGCGGTCCACTTGGGGGCGTTCGTCTTGCGGTCGCGCCCGTCGTACACATCACCCGAGCCATTGCCCTTGGTCGGCTGCCATTCGGTGCTCATGTCGAGCAGGTTGACGAAGAAGTCGTTCGTCAGAGTTTCAGGGCGCTTGGTGAAGACGCCGTGTTTGGATTTCCCGTGATTTGCACCGAGGACGCGGAGGCCACCGATGAGCACCGTCATTTCCGGCGCCGTGAGCGTCAAGAGTTGCGCCTTATCAATGAGCAGCTCCTCCGGTGATACCGCGAACCTTGCCTTGAGGTAGTTGCGGAAGCCGTCCGCGACCGGTTCGAGATGGCCGAAGGACTCGACATCGGTCTGCTCTTCGGAGGCGTCCGTGCGGCCGGGAGTGAAGGGGATGTTCACGTTGTGCCCGCCAGCCTTGGCGGCTTTCTCGACCGCCGCAGAGCCGCCGAGGACGATCAAGTCGGCAAGCGAAACCTTCTTGCCCTTTTTGCCCTTGGAGCGAGAGTTGAATTCAGTCTGGATCTTCTCTAGGGTCTGAAGGGTCTTGGCGAGTTCGGCGGGTTGGTTGACTGCCCAGTCTCTTTGCGGGGCGAGGCGAATGCGCGCGCCGTTCGCTCCCCCGCGCTTGTCAGAACCGCGGAATGTTGACGCTGATGCCCAAGCGGCCGAGACGAGCTGGGAAATGGAGAGGCCCGATTTGAGGATTTTCGCTTTCAGAGCAGCGATGTCCTTCGCGTCGATCAGTTTGCCATCAGACTTCGGAACGGGGTCTTGCCAGATCAGTTCCTCGGCAGGAACTTCCGGGCCGAGATAGCGCGCGCGCGGGCCCATGTCGCGGTGGGTGAGCTTGAACCACGCGCGGGCGAAAGCGTCTGCGAACTCATCCGGATGCTCATAAAAGCGCCGGGAGATTTTCTCATAGGCCGGATCCATGCGCAGAGAGAGGTCGGTCACGAGCATCGTCGGCGCGTGATGCTTTGATGGGTCGAAGGCATCGGGAATGGACGTGCCCCCGTTTTTCGCCTTGAACTGATAGGCGCCGGCCGGGCTTTTGGTCAGTTCCCATTCGTTGCCGAACAAATTCTCGAAGTAATAGTTGCTCCATTTCGTGGGCGTTTGAGTCCAGGTGACTTCGGGACCTCCGGTGATAGCGTCTACGCCGATGCCTGAGCCATGACGGCTCTTCCAGCCGAGGCCCATCTGTTCGATGAGCGCTCCCTCGGGCTCGGCGCCCACAAGCTTCGGATCGCCGGCGCCGTGAGTTTTGCCGAAAGTGTGGCCGCCTGCAATCAGCGCAACCGTTTCCTCGTCATTCATGGCCATGCGGCGGAAGGTCTCGCGAATATCGCGGGCCGCGGCGACGGGATCGGGCTTACCGTTTGGTCCTTCCGGATTCACATAGATGAGACCCATCTGGACGGCAGCGAGAGGATTCTCGAGCTCGCGGTCGCCCGTGTAGCGCTTGTCGCCAAGCCAGGTGTCCTCCTTGCCCCAGTACATTGATTGGTCAGGTCCCCAGACATCAGGGCGGCCGCCGCCAAAGCCGAACGTTTTGAAGCCCATCGATTCGAGAGCGACATTGCCTGCAAGAACCAATAGGTCAGCCCAGGAGATTTTGCGACCGTACTTTTGCTTGATGGGCCAGAGCAGCCGACGCGCCTTGTCGAGGTTCGCATTGTCCGGCCAG
>Ga0187781_10000674_pt1 | contig 24810 bp, 22 predicted proteins | sample 0715_SJ02_MP02_2_FD_132447 | JGI IMG/M metagenome (GOLD analysis project Ga0187781, IMG submission 132447) | Tropical peat soil microbial communities from peatlands in Department of Meta, Colombia - 0715_SJ02_MP02_20_MG | ecosystem: Environmental > Terrestrial > Soil > Wetlands > Peat | place... | reverse complement strand
GCTGTTTGTCTTTGATTACCAGTCCACGGCGCTCAGCCGTGCCGGTATTCCGGGCTTTTTTGACATTGCTGGCGATCCGGCCAAGATGTCTGCCCTGCCTGCGTGTGCCGCGCTGTTCCGGCGCGGTGATGTCGGTAGTCCTGGCCTGGCTCCGGCTGCGCTGCCTCCCCGTAGCGCCATGCTGGACGCCATGTTGCGTCAGCATGCCATGCCTTCGGCAGAATGGCTGGGTGTGCCGCGCAATGCGGCGTTGCAGGGGCCGGTATCGCTTTCTTCGCCGCCAAGCGCGGCCATCAGCCTGCCCGTGGCCAGTGTCAACCATCAATTATTGTGGGGGGCGGGGGCTGCGCCTGTCGTGCTGCTGGATGCGCCAAACAGCAAGGGGCTGATCGGCGCGCCAGGCAAGCAGGAAATCCGGCTGGGCGGGGTAGGCTTGCAGTTGCTGGATGCTGCCAGCGGCCATGCCGTGCTATTGGCCACCGCGCTGGAGGGCAAGGGCTTTGCCACGCCAGGACATGTGCTACTGACGGTGCTGGGTATGGAGGCAAACACCGGCATGCGCTGGCTGGATGACAAGCATGACAGCGTAGGCCGGCAATGGGGCAATGCGCCAGTCTTGGCCGAGGCCGTCAAGGCACGTATCAGCTTGCCGGTGGCTGCTTCCCGCGTCAGGGCCTGGGCGCTGGATGCCAATGGCCAGCGGTTGGCTGCGCTGGCCGTCAGCGGACGGGAGCAAGCCAGCATCACGCTACCAGGGCCGCTGCCTGCCTTGTGGATTGAGGTCGAGATCCACTAGCTGGCTGGCAGATGGTGTGAGTGACAAACAGGCCCGGCATGACCGGGCCTTGTTTGGGGCGGTACTCAGTCTTGCGGATGGAAGTGCTGCAGGATGCTGGAGAAATCCAGCTTGCCCTTGCCTTCTGCCGCATGGCTTTCATACAGATTGCGAGCCAGCGATCCCAGTGGCGTGGCGGCGTGGCTGTCCAGCGCGGTGGCTTCGGCCAGGCCCAGGTCTTTCAGCATCAGCTCGGTCATGAAACCGCCGCTATAGCCACGGCTGGCCGGGGCGGTTTCCATCACCCCCGGCCAAGGGTTGTACAGCTCCAGTGCCCAGTTGCGGCCGGAGCTCTTGCTCATGATGTCGGACAGCACTTTCGGGTCCAGCCCGTTCTTCACCCCCAGTGCCAGCGCCTCTGCCGTGCCCGCCATCAGGATGCCCAGCAGCATGTTGTTGCAGATCTTGGCGGTCTGGCCGGCACCATTGCCACCGGCGTGGAATATGTTCTTGCCCATGGCTTCCAGCAGCGGGCGTGCTTCGGCCAGGTCTGCTTCCGCGCCGCCAACGATGAAGGTGAGCGTACCCGCTGCGGCCCCGGCCGTGCCGCCGGAAACCGGGGCATCAAGCATGCGCAGGCCTGCGGCGTGAGCGGCTTCTGCTACCTTGCGGGCATCGCTGGCAGCAATGGTGCTGCAGTCAATCACCAGTGTGCCTGCCGGCAGGCTGGCAAACAGTCCCTGCTCGCCCAGATACAGCGCCTGCACATGCTTGCCAGCCGGCAGCATGGAAATCACCACTCTGGCCCCGTTGGCGGCGTCCAGCGCGCTGCTGGCGGCGCGGGCCCCGGCTGCTTGCAGCTTGGCCAGTGCGTCGGCAGACAAATCGAAAGCGGCGACGCTGAAACCCTTGCTCACCAGATTGTGCGCCATCGGGCCACCCATATTGCCCAGACCAATAAAAGCGATGTGTGTCATTGTGTCTCTCCTCTTTTGTTGTACTTAAGGCAGCGAGGCCAAAGGATGCTGATCTGCTGGCCACGGCGCAGCAAAGTGGCTGTCCACCCAGTCTTGCGGGATGTCGGCCAGCTGGCGATAGTGCCACTGCGGCTGCCTGTCCTTGTCCACCAGTAGTGCGCGCACGCCTTCGCGGAAGTCCGGCTTGTGGCAGAAGTTGAGCGACAGGATCAGCTCCATGCGCAGGGCTTCGGCCAGTGACAGATGGCGGGCGCGCTGGAAGATTTCCCAGGTCACGGCAGCGGAAACCGGGCAGCCATGGCGGAAGTTTTTGGCTGCGCTGGCCAGCCAGTCGTGCTCAAACTCCTGGGTGCTCAGGCTGTCGGCCACGCTGGCCAGATCGCCCTGGGTCATCAACTGGTGGATGGCCAGCAGATTGGGGGCGACATTGGAGGCGGGCAGGCTGCTGCGGGCAGCCTGTTCCAGCTGGCTGAGCAGGGCGGACACCTGGGCGTGGCGCGTGGCGGTGTCGGCGTCCCAGTACTGCTGTTGCAGCTGCTCCAGCAAGGTTGGCCAGGCGTCGGTGGCCAGTACGTGGTCGGCCAGATTGCAGATCAGTGCATCATGGGCATTCAGCGGTGCGCCGGTCAGGCCCAGGAACAGGCCGACGCGGGCTGGCATGCGTTGCAGAAACCAGCTGCCTGCCACGTCGGGATACAGGCCGATGGTGATTTCCGGCATGGCAATGCGGGTGGCGCTGGTGGCTACACGGTGGCTGGCCCCGGCCATCAGCCCCAGCCCGCCGCCCATCACGATGCCGTGGCCCCAGACGATGAGTGGCTTGGCATAGCAGTGGATGTGGTAGTCCAGCGTGTATTCTTCGCGGAAGAAGTCCAGCGCCTGCGGTTGCGGGTGGCTATCGTCAGTCAGCAGCCCTTCGCGCAATGCCCGTACATCGCCACCGGCGCAGAAGGCTTTCTCCCCGGCACCACGCAGTAGCACCGCAGCGATGTCGGTATCGGCTTCCCAGGCGGCAAGCTGTGCTTGCAGCAGGCGAATCATCTCCAGCGTCAGCGCATTCAGCGATTTTTCGCTATTGAGGGTGGCAATGCCGAGGCGCTTGCCATCGGCGCAGCGGAGTTCTTCAAACAGTACGGCATCGTGCATGGCGGCTCCTGTCAGCGGTTGTGCCATTGCGGGTTGCGCTTGGCCAGGAAGGCCTGCACACCTTCTTGCTGGTCAGCGGTATCGAACAGCTTGATGAACTGTTCGCGCTCGTGAATCAGGTTATAGCCCGGCGGTTCGAGGCGTGCGCGCTGCACCAGCTGTTTGCATACCTTGACCGAGGACGGCGACTGGCGCGCCACTTTTTCCGCCAGCTTGAGCGCGGCTTCCAGCGCCTGACCCTGGCCGACCACTTCCTCCACCAGGCCGATGCGCTCGGCGGTGTCGGCATCCACCCGTTCACCGCACAGAATCATCCGTTTGGCCCAGCCTTCGCCCACCAGCCATGGCAGCTGCTGGGTGCCACCAGCACAGGGCAGCAGGCCGACGGCGGCTTCCGGCAAGGCCATCTGGGCCTGCACTTCGGCAATGCGGATGTCACAGGCCAGCGCGCACTCCAGCCCGCCGCCCATGGCATAGCCGTTGATGGCGGCAATGCTGACGCCACGGAAGGCGGCCAGCGCCTCGAAAGCCTCGCCAAACAGCATGGTCATTTCAGTGGCCACCAGCTTGTTGCCATCGGCAAACAGATTGAGGTCGGCCCCGGCGGAGAAGAACTTGCTGCCGCTGCCGGTGATCACCAGCGCGTAGATGTTGTCGTCGGCGTTCAGGTCCGCCACCAGTTGCTTGAGCGCGTTCAGGCTGGCGCGGTTCCAGGTATTGGCCGGCGGGTTGTTGATGGTGACCTGGGCGGTGTGGCCGATGAGGTTCACGTCCAGATGAGCGTAAGTATTCATGTGGCTGCCTTTTAATGGGGTTCAGTCTGATTTTGCCAACGCAAGGTCTACTCAGCGCGCTTAACAAAATAGCGTAGCGTGCCGGGTCTTAGCGCAGGTTTTCCAGCGCACCGTCCTTCAGCAACTGCCGGGCAACTATCATGCGCATCACTTCGTTGGTGCCTTCCAGAATCTGGTGTACGCGGGCATCGCGCACATGGCGTTCGAGCGGGAAGTCCTTCAGATAGCCATAGCCGCCAAACAGCTGCAAGGCATTATTGGCCACATTGAATGACAAATCGGTGGCAAAGCGCTTGGCCATGGCGCAGTAGGCGCTGGCATCCGGGCTGCCGCTGTCCAGCTTGAACGCAGCCAGGCGCACCATCTGCCGGGCGGCCACCAGCTCGGTCAGCATGTCGGCCAGGCGGAACTGCACGGTCTGGAAATCGGCCAGCGGCTGGCCAAACTGTTGCCGCTCCTGTACATAGCGCTGGGCGGCATTCAGCGCGGCCTGGGCGGTGCCCACGGCGCAGGTGGCGATATTGATGCGACCGCCATCCAGCCCCTTCATGGCATAGGCAAAGCCCATGCCTTCCTCGCCCAGCAGATTGGCGGCCGGGATTTCCACATTGTCGAAGGTGATGGCGCGGGTGGGCTGGCTGTTCCAGCCCATCTTCTTTTCTTTCTTGCCATATTGCACACCGGGGGCATTGGCCGGCACCACAAAGGCCGACACGCCTTTGGGGCCGGGGCCGCCGGTGCGGGCCATCACCACCAGCACATCGGTGCTGCCAGCTCCGGAGATGAACATCTTGCTACCGTTGAGCACATAGACTTCGCCCTTTTTCTCGGCGCGAGTCTTGAGCGATGCTGCATCAGAACCGGCACCTGGTTCGGTCAGACAGTAGCTGCCCAACAGCTCGCCGCTGACCATGCGTGGCACCCATTCAGCGGCCAGGGTGGCGCTGCCGAAGCTGGCAATCATCCAGCTCACCATATTGTGGATGGTGAGATAGGCAGCGGTAGAGGTGCAGCCGGCGGCCAGTTCTTCGAACACGATGGCAGAATCCAGCCGCGACAGCCCCAGCCCGCCGTAGGCTTCCGGGGTATACAGGCCGAGAAAGCCCATGTCGCCAGCTTCACGGATGGTGGCGACGGGGAAGGTTTCTTCCAGATCCCATTCGGCAGCAAACGGGGCCAGTCGGCTGGCGGCAAATTCGCGGGCGCTATCCTGAAAGGCCAGCTGTTCTTCGTTGAGTGCAAAGTCCATGTCGATTTCTCCTCCTCAGGCAGCAGGGCAGGGCGTGTGGGGGATGCCTGCCTGCTGTGCTTGTTGTTGTGTTTGGGCGGCGGCTTAGCGCAGCGAAATGGTGGTATGCACCTTGCCGTTGCTGGCCTCGTCGTCGAACCAGCGGCTGGTGACGGTCTTGGTCTGGGTATAGAACAGGATCACCTGCTTGCCATAGGGGCCCAGATCACCCAGCTTGGAGCCGCGCGAGCCGGTAAAGCTGAACAGCGGCACCGGCACCGGAATCGGTACATTGATGCCCACCTGGCCCACGTCGATGTCTTCCTGGAAGCGCCGTGCGGCGGCTCCGCTCTGGGTGAAGATGGCGGTGCCGTTGCCATTGGGGTTGGCATTGATGATGGCAATGGCCTCGTCCAGCGTGTCCACGCCCAGCAGGCACAGCACCGGGCCGAAGATTTCTTGCTGATAGATGGCCATGTCGGTGGCAACGCCAGAGAAAATGGTCGGGCCGACAAAATTGCCTTGCTCAAAGCCGGTTACCGTCACCTCACGGCCATCCAGCTCCAGCACCGCGCCTTCGGCCACGCCCTTGGCAATCAGGCTGCTCACCCGCTCGCGGGCGGTGCAGGAGATCAGCGGGCCCAGGTCCGGATTATCCTTGCCCGCACCTACGCGCAGGGTCTTGGCCTTGGCTACCAAGTCCGGAATCCAGTTACGCGCTTCGCCCACCAGCACCGCCACGCTCAAGGCCATGCAGCGCTGGCCGGCTGCGCCAAAGGCGGCACCGGTCAGCTGGTTCAGCGCCTGTTCCTTGTTGGCATCCGGCAGCACGATGGCGTGGTTCTTGGCGCCCATCATGCATTGCACCCGCTTGCCGGCCAGGCTGGCACGGTTGTACACGTGGGTGCCTACGCGGCTGGAGCCGACAAAGGAGATGGCCTTGATGTCGGCATGGTCGCAGATGGCATTGACTACTTCTTCGCCGCCATGCACCACATTGAGTACGCCAGCGGGAATACCAGCCTGCAAGGCCAGTTCCACCAGACGCATGGTCACCATCGGGTCCTGCTCGGACGGTTTGAGCACGAAGGTATTGCCGGTGGCAATGGCCATCGGGAACATCCACAGCGGAATCATGGCCGGGAAGTTGAAGGGGGTGATGCCGGCACACACGCCCAGCGGCTGTTGCACGGTGTAGGTATCCACGCCGCCGGCCACGTTTTCGGCATATTCGCCCAGTTGCAGATTACCGATGCTGGCGGCGTGTTCCACCACTTCCAGACCGCGAAAGATATCGCCCTCGGCATCGGCCAGGGTTTTGCCCTGTTCCGCCGTCAGCAGGGCTGCCAGCTCTTTCATGTGCTCGCGGATCAGCTGCTGGTATTTCAGAAAGATGCGGGCGCGGGTACCGATAGGGGTTTTCTTCCAGCTTTTGAAAGCGGCCTTGGCACTGGCCACGGCGGCATCCACTTCTGCCGGAGTAGCCATGGGGACGCGGGCCAGCACTTCTTGCGTGGCCGGATTGACAATATCGCGCCACTGCTGGCTTTGGGATTCAACAAACTCACCGTTGATCAACAGCTTGACGGTAGAAACAGCCTGGTTCATCTGCACATCTCCTGTGGATGGCGGCCTGGTGGCCGTCTTGGTCTTTCAGTCGTAGTGATAAAAACCCTTGCCGCTCTTGCGCCCCAGTTGGCCGGCGGCCACCAGTTGCACCAGCAGCGGGCAGGCGCGGTATTTGCTGTCGCGAAATTCGGTGTACAGGATGTCCATGATGGACAGGCAGGTATCCAGCCCGATCAGGTCGGCCAAGGCGAGTGGGCCGATGGGGTGGTTCATGCCCAGCTTCATCACGGTGTCGATGTCTTCTGCGGTGGCCAGGTTTTCGTACAGGGCAAAGGCTGCTTCATTGATCATCGGCATCAGGATGCGGTTGGAAACAAAGCCTGGCGCATCCTTGACGGTGACCGGGGTTTTTCCCAGTGCCAGCGACAAGTCGTAGACGGCCTGGTAGCTTGCGTCCGAGGTCTGGATTGCGCGGATGATTTCCACCAATTGCATCAGCGGCACCGGATTCATGAAATGCATGCCCACCACGCGCTCCGGCTGTGGCACCCAGGCGGCAATGCGGGTGAGCGAGATGGACGAGGTGTTGGAGGCCAGAATGGCATCGGCCCGCACAATGCCACCCAGTTCACGGAAAATGGCTTCCTTGATGGCTGGATTCTCGGTGGCGGCTTCCACCACCAGATCGCGGTCGGCCAGATCGGCCAGCTGGGTGGTGGGGTGAATGCGTGCCAGGATGCCGGCGATGTCGGCTTCGGCAATGTTGCCTTTCTTCGCCATGCGTGCCAGGCTGTTGCTGATGGCAGCCAGCCCCTTGTGCAGGGCGGCTTCACTGACATCGGCCAGTTTCACCTCATAGCCATGCAGGGCAAATACCTGGGCAATACCGTTTCCCATGGTGCCGGCACCGACAACACCGATTTTTTCTGTCTTCATCCTGCGTTCTCCTGGGCTGTTTTTATCACAATAACTTGACGTTTACGTCAACGTCAATCAACAATCCATCATCAAGCACAGAATAGGCTGCGTCCTGCGGCGAAAGCGTGACAGGCAACTTGCTCAGGGACCAGAACAGCAACAGGGAGCCAGTCCATGGCCGAACATACTTTCAGCATTACCGATCTGGCACGTGAGTTTGATGTCACCACGCGCACGATCCGCTTTTATGAGGATCAAGGCCTGATCGAACCGGCCCGTGCCGGTCAGCGTCGAATCTACAACCGGCGGGACCGGGTGCGGCTGATGCTGATTCTGCGCGGCAAGCGCATCGGCCTGTCCTTGCTGGAAATCCGCGAGCTGTTCGACCTGTACGATGCCGCCCGGAACGAAGAGCCGCAACTCAAGGAATTCATCCGTATTCTCAGCCGCAAGGAACAGCAGTTGCAGGAGCAGATGGAAGATATCAAGGTTGTGTTGGGTGAAATAGGCCAGATTCGTAATCAATGCGAAAAAGCCTTGCACAAGCACCAGCACTGACCGGTTTCAAGTGCAATCAGCACTATAGAAAGGACGACGCACATGCAAGAACAGGAATCCATTGTCATCGTGGGCATGGCCCGTACCGCCATGGGCGGCTTTCAGGGCATGTTTGCCGGGCAGAGCGCCAGCCAGTTGGGCGCAGCGGCCATTCGTGCCGCAGTCGAGCGTGCCGGTATTGCCGCCGCCGATGTGGAAGAAGTGATCATGGGCTGTGTATTGCCGGCGGGGCAGGGACAAGCGCCAGCCCGTCAGGCTGCCTTGGGGGCCGGCCTGCCGCTGGCGGCCGGTTGCACCACCATCAATAAGATGTGTGGTTCCGGCATGAAGGCGGCCATGCTGGCGCACGACCTGCTGCAGGCTGGTTCTGCCAGCGTGATGGTGGCTGGCGGCATGGAGAGCATGAGCAATTCTCCCTACCTGATTCCCAAGGCACGTGGCGGCCTGCGGCTGGGGCATGGCGAAATCAAGGACCACATGTTCCTAGACGGGCTGGAAGATGCCTACGACAAGGGCAAGCTGATGGGGGTATTTGCCGAGGCCTGCGCCGGTGAGTATGGTTTCAGCCGCGAGGCGCAGGATGCCTTTGCCATTGCCTCGCTCACCCGGGCGCAAGAGGCCATTGCCGCAGGGCGTTTCCGTGAGGAAATCACCCCGGTCATGATCAGTGGCAAAGGAGGGGAGCAGGCCCTGGATATCGACGAGCAGCCGCTCAAGGCCAAGCTGGACAAGATCGCCAGCCTGAAACCCGCCTTCAGCAAAGAGGGCACGGTGACCGCAGCCAACTCCAGCTCCATTTCCGATGGCGCGGCGGCGCTGGTGTTGATGACCGCCAGTGAAGCTGCCCGACGTGGCTTGAAACCACTGGCCCGCCTGCTGGCCCATGCCACCCATGCGCAAGAACCCGGCCTGTTCACCACCGCGCCGGTGGGGGCTATTCGCAAGCTGCTGGCCAAGACCGGCTGGACGGTGGGCGATGTCGATCTGTTCGAAATCAATGAAGCCTTTGCCGTGGTGACCATGGCGGCCATGCATGATCTGGAACTGCCGCATGACAAGGTCAATGTGCATGGCGGAGCCTGCGCGCTGGGCCACCCCATCGGGGCTTCTGGTGCCCGTGTCATGGTGACCTTGCTGTCCGCCTTGCGCCAGCACGGCGGCAAGCGTGGTGTGGCCAGCCTGTGTATCGGTGGCGGCGAAGCCACGGCGGTAGCGTTGGAATTGCTGTAAATCGTCTGGTATTCAAACCCGTCTGCCGGCTGGATGGCCGGCAGAATGGGCTGGTTTGTAAGCTTATGGTGTTTTCAGCATGGCGGAGAGCTGCTGCCAAAACAGGGTCTGATCCGCCGGGGAAATCAGAATGCTTTTCTGCTGGCCATCCTCGTGATAGTGAATGCGGATTCTGTCCAGGGATAAGGCTGGAGAGGAGGCGGCATCGCTGGTTTTTTCCAGCCGGCTGATTGCATCGACTCTGATATCCCATTGAAACAGGCCGCTGCGGATATGCAGCTTGTCTGCACTCAAGGTATAGCGGGTATTCAGAATGGGATACCAAAGCAACAGGGCAAGCAGCAATGCAGCAAGCAAGATGCCGATGATCTTTGTGCGGTTGGCCGGTGGGCTGGCGAACAGGGCAAGGATGGGCAGCAGGGTTGCCGCAATCGCCACCATCATGAACCAGCGGTCGATTTTTGAAGCAAAAATCATGGTTTGTACTGGTCTCCCCGTAGCGGGTTTCAGGGTTGTTACTGCACTGCCTGCCTTATCCGGCCATTATTTTCAGCGCTTATCCTGCTTAGCGGCCAGGCTATCCTGTTCCGCTATGTCCTGTTGTTCCGGGTAGTCTTCTGGTCGCAGCCAATGCTGAAACAGGGTAAAGCAAATGGCCAGCAGGGTAGGGCCAATGAACAGGCCCAGCATGCCCCAGGCCAGCAGGCCGCCGATGACACCCATGAAGATGATGGACAGCGGCATTTGTGCGCCCTGGCTGATCAGCAAGGGCTTGAGCACATTATCAATGGTGTTGACCAGCAAGAAGCCCCATAGCAATAGGAAAATGCCAAAGCCGGTCTGGCCGGTATAAAACACCCAGCCAGCAGCCGGCACCCAGATAATCAGCGTCGGCAGCTGGGCCACTGCCACGATGAAACACAGGAAGCCCAGCACCAGTGCGCCGGGCACGCCGGCAATCAGCAGGCCGATCACGCACAGAATGGTCTGTGCCAGTGCCGTGCCCACCACGCCGGTGGTCACACTGCGTATGGTACGGGCAATCACCTCCGGCAGATCTCCTGCGGTTGCCCCCCCCAGCTTGGTGATGGCCAGTTCAGCGCCATCCCACAGTTTGTCTCCATTGATCAGCAACAGGCCGGCTACCACGATGGCCAGCACAATCTCCAGCATGCTCATGCCGGCAGAGGCACCGCCTTCCAGTGCCCACAGCGCGGCCTTGTTGATGGCCGGGCGGATTTTTTCGATAAAGCCCGGCAGGTCGGCTTGCACACCCAGCCAGAACTTGTGCACGCTGCTGCCAACCAGCGGCAGGGCGTCTACCCAGGTTGGCACGTCCGGCACATGAAAGCCGCTGATATCATGCGAGATATTGGTGATTTGCGGCAGGGTGTCGGCCAGCGTCATGACCATCAGGCCAACAGGAATGGCCAGCGTCAGTGACAGCCCGCTGATGATGAGCAGGGCGGCCAGTTTGGCCCGGCCATTGAAGCGCGTGCGCAGACGGGTGAACAGTGGCCAGGCGGAAATGGCAATGATGGCCGCCCAGGTCAGGGCACCGAGAAAGGGCTGAATCACCTTGATGCAGGACAGAATGAGCAGGCCGACCACGGCAATGCGCAATACGGCCATGACACTGATGCTGGGAAGGGGCTTGGGGGTCATGAAGAAAATCCGGAGTCTAAGAGCTTGTTCAAAGCCTCGCGAGCTAGAGCGAGACAAGGCGAAAACGGTTGATAGCAACTGGGGAAGCGGAGTTTACATAGCGTAAATGCGCCTTCCGAAGGCGTTTTTAACGCCGTATCGCCCCCCTATTTAACCTGATGCAGCAGACCAGGAACAGCTTCCAAGTGAAAAAGGCAGACATAAGGCCTGCCCGGTGGTGTGACACGTTAAAGGATCAATCCGCCGACTTCAAGCCTGCGCAACGTGGAAAATAGTGTTCCTCAGACTGTACGCCCTCGTCATCTCACCTTGACCATGATGCGCAGCACACCCCACTGCCTTCCCTGTACCACGATGGGTGCCGAATAGTTCTTCATCAGGTCAAAGCGGCCACCCCCCATATTGCGGCGGTAGGTTTGTACCAGAAACGGCTTCTTGGTTTTGATCTGGTTGAGCGATGTCCGGTCCAGCTGACGCGTTCTGGCACGGGAGTTAGCCGCGTTCCATACCGGGTCATTGGTGGGGGGCTTGGCAAATTCCCGGTTGATGATGGGGTAGTAATTATTCATGTCGCCTGGTGTGCAGGCGATGATGTCGGGCGAGGAGTCGACAATTTCATCGCACAAAGCCGCCAGATGGCGGGCGCAGAACGCGGTGTGGCGCGTCAGGTAGTGCGGAGGGGTGATATCCGGCAGTTGCTGGTACTGGGTGTCGAACAGATCATGGATGGAAATTTCGCCGCGTGTTACCGCATCTTCAAACAGTCTTGCAACCTGACCGGCCGACGCCACGATTTTCTCGATAAACGGCGTGTCCACCGTTTTGATCCCGGCTTCAGAAGTCAGCGAAACCAGATCCTCGCTCATGTTCAACAGGGAGGCGGTATGGCCCTTGATGACTTCGATATCCTTCATCGATTCACGGGTGGTTTCCGCCACAACCCGGATTTCTTCTTCAATCTGCCGGCAGTGTTCACGATTACTGACCGCCTCTTCAACAATCCCGGCCACCGATTGTTTGACCTGGGCCAGATCCTTGCTGATCTGATCAATGCGGGTAACGGCAGAACCAATCTCGCCAGTACCTGAGCGTGCTGCCTGAGCCACTTGCGAGGCTGCACGACTGTTGGCGATCAGCGAATCCACCTGGCTGCTAAGTGCAGTGAGCGTGGTCTGAATCATTTGTACCGCGCCCTCGGTCTGGGCTGAAAGATTCTTCACGTTATCTGCCACCACGGCAAATCCACGCCCGGCTTCTCCGGCGCGTGCGGCTTCGATGGAAGCATTCAGCGCCAGCAAATTGGTCTGTTTGGCGACATCGTTGACCGTTTTGGAAACCTGGGAGACATGTTCCAGCGAGGTCAGGATTTCTGGCAGCTTGGATTCAATCTGGCCAACACCATCAACCAGCTCAAGAATGGCATCCAGTGCCACTTTGACGGTGGCACGGGTTTCTTCCATGCAGGTGGCCGCTTCGGTGGCATTTTTATGGGTGGAATCGGCAGCATCGCCGATACGGGTGTTGGCACCGGACAGGGAATGTACCGATTCGACCATCGATGCCATTTTCGCCGTGCGGTTGGTGGCCCGCGTATGCACGGTGTCCACCCGGCCATCTATTTCCACCGATTCAATGCCCAGTCGGCCAACGCGCTCGGCCAGCGCGGTGACCGTACGGCGCAAGGTCTCTTCTGACATGGCATCTTGTGGCTGAGCCGCTGCTGCCCGATCACCCTTCACCCAAAACATCAGACCCATCATTACCCCCAACATTTATCTGCGGTTTCATTAGCGGCACACAAGCAGCTGGCATGGCCTGTCAGTACGAAGCAATATTTGCACTGCACGATGCAATCAAAATCTCATACGAAACAGGATCAGCATGAGCACGGTTTAGTCTGTGCCCGTGCTGACTCTTGATCATAGCGATAACGGCGACAAATGTTAATGACGTTTGGATTAATGCGGGATGGTTTGCAGTTGGCGGGCAAAATCGGCAGCCGGGGTAAAACCGATTACCCGGTCTTTTTCCTGACCTGCCGGGTCAAACAGGATGATGCCCGGCGGGCCATACAGGCCAAAGCGCTTGAGCAGGGCCTGATGCGCTGGCAGGTTGGCGGTGACATCCGCACGCAGTAGCACATAGCCCTGCATCTTCTTGCTGACAGCCGGGTCCGGGAAGGTTTCGCTTTCCATTTCCTTGCACGACACGCACCAGTCGGCATAAAAATCCAGCAACAGTGGTTTGCCCGCTGCCCGCGCCTCTGCCAGCTTGTTGTCCAGCTCGGCAAGGCTGCCAATGGCGGCAAACTGCAAGGCCGGCTGTTCTGCCGCCTGGGCGCTGCGCCCAGCCAGCCATTTCAAGGGATAGCGCGGGTCGGACTCCCCGGCCAGTGCGCCCAGCAGTTGGGCCGCCCCGACCAGGAATAGCAGCAGTCCCAAGCCCTTGCCCAGCTTGTGGCTGACATGGGCATTGCCGGGCAGGGTTTCAAATGCCTTGAGAAAAACCGCGCAGCCCACACACAGCATGGCCCACAGCAGCATGACCAGGCCGCCTGCCAGGAAGGGGGTGGCCATCCAGATGGCCAGACCCAGCATCAGCACGCCGAAAGTACCTTTCACCGCCTTCATCCAGCCACCGGCACGGGGCAGGACATGGCCGCCAAAGGTTCCGATCACCAGCAAGGGCAGCCCCAGGCCCAGTGCCATGGCATACAGGGCTGCGCCGCCCAGCACGGCATCGCCGGTGCTGCCGATATAACCCAGCGCCAGCGCCAGTGGCGGTGCCACGCAAGGACCGACAATCAGCGCGGACAGCACGCCCATGGTGAAAACCGTGGCCAGCTTGCCACCGGACAGGCGGTTGGAGGCATCGGCCAGCCGGGTTTGCAGGGCAGAGGGAAGCTGGATGGAGTACAGATCAAACATGGACAGGGCAAACACCACCATCAGCACGCTGGCTGTCAGGATAACGGCAGGCTGTTGCAGCCATACCGTGAGCAGGGCTCCACTGAGACCGGCGATGACGCCAATGACCGTGTAAGTGAGTGCCAGCCCTTGCACATAGGTTAGCGACAACCAGAAACCGCGCTGGCGGGTGATGTGCTGGCCTTCACCGGCAATCAGCGAGGAGACGATGGGCAGCAGCGGATACATGCAGGCGGTAAAGGCCATGCCCAGCCCGGCCAGCAGAAAGCTGCCCAGCGTGGCCAGCCAGCCCTTGGCTGCCAGATTATTGCTGCTGCCCTGCGGCTTTCCCGGCGTATCGGCTCCCGCCAGCCAGTTGCTGTTGTTCTGCGCGCTGCCATAGGCATTGATATTCAGATGATGGGTATAGGGCGGGTAACACACCCCGGCGGTGGAGCAACCCTGTAGCTTTACATCCAGCTTGAACTGCGCAGGTGCACCTGCTGCCAGCGGCAGCTTGATCAGATTGCTACCCAGGTAAATCACCTGCTTGCCGAAAAAGGGGTCGTGTTTTTCCTTGCCAGCAGGAAACTGCGGGCTGCCCAGCAAGCCTGCCGGCTCGGTGGTGATGACGATGCGGTCGCGATAGACATAATAGTTGTCGGCCACTTTGAGTTGCAGCAGCAGGTGGTCGGGCTGGCGCTCCACGCTGACGGCAAAAGCCTGCTCCGGGGGGAGCAGGTCTTGCTGGTCCACCGCATGGGCGGGCAGCCAGCAGACGGACAGGCAAAGCAACAGCAGAACGCGCTGCAGTGTGGGCAATAGCAAGGAGAGGGACTTGAACATATCCGGGGTCGCTAACAATCGTGCAAGGGTTGACCGCCATGTCACAGGCAGGTTCCCCGGCCAGGCCGGCCGGGACGGGTATTCTTGCGGCATTTTACGGTAGTATCGGCTCATAAGAATACACAAGGGCGCTTTGACACCACATCATGCAAGACATCATTCATTTTGCACATGCCAACAGCTTTCCGGCCTCGGTGTACCGCAAGTTGCTGCAGTCGCTGTCCGGCCAGTACCAGGTCGGCTATCAGGACACCATCGGCCATGATCCGCAGTTCCCGGTCAGTGATTGCTGGCCGTATCTGGTTGATGAAATCATCCACTATATCGAGCAGCATTATGCCACGCCGGTGATTGGGGTCGGTCATTCGCTGGGCGGCTTTCTGCTGTTTTATGCGGCCATCCGGCGGCCTGATCTGTTCAAGGCGCTGGTGATTCTGGATTCCCCCCTGATGGGGCCGCGCCGTTCGTGGAGTATCTGGCTGGCCAAGAAGCTGGGTTTTATCGACAGGGTGACGCCCGGGGGCAATACCCTGCGCCGGCGTGATAACTGGGCCAGTGTGGAAATGGCCCACGATTACTTTGCCCGCAAGCCGGTATTTGCCCGCTTTGATCCAGACTGCCTGAGCGACTATGCTCTCCATGGTACGGTGGAAAAAGACGGCGGCGGACGCTGCCTGAAGTTCCGTCCGGAAATTGAACACCGCATCTATTGTGGCCTGCCGCATGATTTCCCGCGGTATCGTGGCCGGCTCAAGGTACCGGCCGCCTTGATTGCCGGCAGTCAGTCCGATGTCTTGCACCCGGCAGATCTGGTTTTCATGCAGCGCCATTTCGCCATGCAGATTCATCACCAGGCGGGGAGCCATCTTTATCCGCTGGAGCAGCCGCTGGCCACGGCGGCCACTATCCGTCGGGTCATTGCCGGACTACTGTCTCAGTAGCCGCTGGACAGTGCCAGCAAACCGGCCAGCATACCTGCGCTGGCCAGCAGTAGGGTGGGCAGACAGCGCCGTGCCAGTGTGCGTCCGCCCAGGCTGGCGATCAGGCCGAATTTGAAGAGATTGTTGGCGGTAATGGCCAGCACCAGGGTGGTGGCTACCTGCAGGCCATCCAGCCGATTTTCGCCGAACAGATTGAAGGCAGTCAGTGAAATGGCATCCACATCATTCAGTCCGGAAATCAGTGCCACTACATATAACCCCTTGCTGCCAAACTCGGTATTCAGCCAGGCCGCGCAGAACATGACCACGGCAAACAGCAGGCCAAAGCCCAGTGCCAGCTTCATTTCCGACGGATTGCTCAGCTTGAGGTCCGGTTGCTGCTGATCATGGCTGCCGAGCTTCAGTTGCAGCAAGGCGGCGGTCAGCCCGCACAGCAGGCCGGGCAGCAGTACCCACAGTACTACCGGCAGTACGGCGATTTGCACCACGCTGGCCAGCAGCATCAGCCGGACAAACAGCACCAGATTGGCCAGCAGGATCACTGCGGTGGCCAGATGAGTGGACAGCGGGTTGGCGCGTGCCTCGCGGGCATAGACCAGGCTGGTGGCCGTTGACGAAACCAGGCCGCCAAGAATGCCCAGCAGGGGTCCCCCCACGCGCTGGCCCAATAGTTTTACGGCCAGATAGCCTGACAGGCTGATGCCGACGATCAGCGTCACCATCAGCCAGACCAGATGCGGGTTGATGGCCTGGTAAGGGCCGAAAGTGCGGTTGGGCAGCAGGGGCAGCACAATGAAGGACAGGGCGGCAAACTGCAGCAATGACAGCAGGTCACGCCGTTCCAGCTTATGGGTAAAACCAGCCAGTTCCGGCTTCAGATAAAGCAGGGCGGTGGTGACGATCCCTCCGGCCACGGCCACCCCGCCATAACCGTGCCAGACCAGCGCACCCAGGCAATAGGCCACCAGCAGAGCCACCATGGTGGTGGTGCGCGGCTCGTCCTTGTCACTGTCAGGACTGTGTCCCGGCAAAAAACCGAAAGAGACCACGGCCAGCAGGCCTACGGTCTGGATCAGGCTGCCGTGGCTGCCGGCATCCAGCATGGAGGCCAGCGTGCCCAGCAGGGCGGTCAGGGGAAAGGTGCGGATACCGGCCAGGGTGTGGTGCTTGCGTTCACGTTCCACCCCCATCAACAGGCCGATGGCCAGGCTGGTGACAAACAGCGGCAGCGCCTCGAAAGGGCTGCCTTTCAGGTTCAGCCATGTTGCCAGATCAATGCCACCCATGATGTTCCCTTGTGCTGTCTGCGTCGGCGCGCCCTGCCCCAGGGGCGCTGTGCTATGTTGTCAGCCGCTCTTGCTACTGTTAGGGCAGCCAGTCGCGGATGCTGGCTTCGATACCGGCGGCATTCAGGCCGCAATCGGCCAGCAGTACGGTGGGATCGCCATGTTCCACATAATCGTCCGGCAAGCCCAGGTGCAGGGTCGGCCGCAGCAGGCTCATGGCATGCAGGGCCTCGCTGCAGGCCGAACCGGCTCCCCCCATCACCACGTTCTCTTCCACGGTGACAATGAATGCGTGCTGTTCGGCCAACTGGCGGATCAAATCAGTATCCAGCGGTTTGACAAAGCGCATGTCGGCGACCGAGGCGTCCAGCGCCTCTGCTGCCGCCAGTGCCGGGGCCACCATGCTGCCGAAGGCCAGTATGGCCACCTTGCCTTGCCCACTGCGGCGCAGCACGCCCTTGCCCAGCGGCAGGGCAGTCATTTCCTGCTGGATTTCCACGCCCGGGCCCACGCCGCGCGGGTAGCGCACGGCAGACGGGCTGTTCAGCTGGAAGGCGGTGTACAGCAACTGGCGGCATTCGTTCTCGTCCGACGGGGCAATCACCGTCATATTGGGAATGCAACGCAGGAAGGAAATATCAAACGCGCCGGCATGGGTCGGCCCGTCGGCTCCCACCAGTCCGGCACGGTCGATGGCAAACAGGACGGGCAGGTTTTGCAGGGCCACGTCGTGAATCAACTGGTCGTAAGCGCGTTGCAAGAAGGTGGAGTAGATTGCCACCACCGGCTTGGCTCCATCGCAGGCAAGGCCGGCGGCAAAGGTGACGGCGTGTTGTTCGGCAATGGCGACGTCGAAATAGCGGTCCGGGTTTTCCTGTTCGAAACGCACCAGGCCGGAGCCTTCGCGCATGGCCGGGGTGATACCCACCAGGCGTGCATCCAGCTTGGCCATGTCGCAAATCCAGTCACCGAACACCTGGGTGTACTGCGGCTTTCCACCACTCTTGCTGCCGGCCAGGCCGTTGGCCGGGTCGAACTTGGTGACGCCGTGGTATTTCACCGGGTCGTTTTCGGCCAGTTTGTAGCCGTGGCCTTTCTTGGTGACGATATGCAGGAACTGCGGCCCTTTCAGGCTGCGGATGTTTTTCAGCGTATCGACCAATACGTCCAGATCGTGGCCATCGATGGGGCCGATATAGTTGAAGCCGAACTCCTCGAACAGGGTGCCGGGAGTAAAGAAGCCCTTGACGTGCTCCTCGACCTTGCTGGCAATCTCTTTCAGCGGCGGGGCTATGCCCAGAACCTTGCTGGAGCCCTCACGCATGGCGGCGTAAAAACGCCCGGACATCAGCTTGGCCAAGTAATTGTTGAGCGCGCCTACATTGGGTGAGATCGACATGTCATTGTCGTTGAGGATGACCAGCAGGTCGGTATCCATGGCACCGGCATTGTTCAGTGCCTCGAAAGCCTGGCCTGCGGTCATCGAGCCATCACCGATGATGGCCACGCATTTGCGTTCCAGCCCCTGCAGCCGGGATGCCACGGCCATGCCCAGCGCCGCGCCGATGGAGGTCGATGAATGCCCTACACCAAAGGTATCGAAGGGCGATTCCTCCCGCTTGGGGAAACCGGCCAGCCCGCCTTTCTGACGCATGCTGCCCATGCGTTCGCGGCGGCCGGTGAGGATTTTGTGCGGGTAGGTCTGATGGCCCACATCCCATACCAGCCGGTCGTCCGGGGTGTTGAACACATAATGCAGGGCAATGGTCAGTTCGATGCTGCCCAGATTGGAGGCAAAGTGCCCCCCCGTCTTGCTGACGGTATCAACCAGGAATTCACGCAGTTCGGTGGCCAGTTGCGGTAATTGCTGGCGACCGAGCTGGCGCAAGTCGGATGGGGTGTGAATGGTGTCGAGCAGCGGCGTCATTGTTGTTCTTCTGCGGTTAAAACGAGCGGGCTACGATATAGTCGGCCAATTGTTTAAGCCTGTCGGCATCCGGGCCGAATATGTCCAGTGCGGCAAAGGCTTCGGCTCGCAGGTCGCGGGCAAACTGCTTGGCTTCGGCCAGGCCCATCAGGCTGACATAAGTCGGTTTGTCATTGGCGGCATCCTTGCCAGCGGTCTTGCCCAGGGTAGCCGTGTCGGCTTCACAGTCCAGCACGTCGTCCACCACCTGAAAGGCCAGGCCGATGCGTTTGGCAAAGATATCCAGCTGTTCGGTCTGCACGGTGGAGAGCGGCTTGCCTGCCATGGCACCCAGCATGACGGCGGCGCGAATCAGCGCGCCGGTCTTCAGCATGTGCATGAACTCCAGCTCGGGCAGATTCAGTGTCTGCCCCACGCTGGCCAGGTCAATGGCCTGGCCGCCGGCCATGCCGGCATGACCGGAGGCACGCGCCAGGGTATGGCACATGGCCAGTTGCTCGGCGGCATTCACGCCATCCATCGGTACGGACAGCAGCTCGAAAGCCTGTGTCTGCAAGGCATCGCCAACCAGGAGCGCGGTGGCCTCGTCATAAGCCACGTGGCAGGTTGGTTTGCCACGGCGCAGCACGTCGTCGTCCATGCAGGGCATATCGTCGTGCACCAGCGAATACGCATGGATCATTTCTACCGCCGCCGCCGCGCGGGCCAGGTTTTCACAGGTGGCACCGCTGAGTTCGCCTGCGGCAAACACCAGCAGCGGACGTACCCGCTTGCCTCCTTGCAAGGTGACATAGCGCATGGCCTGGTGCAGGCGTTGCGGCAGGCTGTCGGTCGAGGGCAGAAAACGCTCCAGCGCGGTTTCCATGGTTTGCTGGATCTGTGTCATCCAGCCGGTGAAGGTTTCATTGGCCATCACTGAGGTCCAGCGGTTTGAGTTCGTCGTTTTCCAGGATTTTCAATTGCTGTTCAGCATCAGACAGCTTGCCCTGGCAGAATTTGATCAGCTCTATGCCCTGCTTGTACGAGGTGAGCGCCGTATCCAGTGGCAGATCGCCGCTTTCCATCGCCTGGATGATGTCCTCCAGCTGTGCCAGCGCGGTTTCAAAGCTGGCCGGGGCTTTGGCGGATTTCGCCATGGCGGTTTCCTTGTTGCAAAATCATGTAGGCGGCCATTTTATTCTATTTCAACCGGCAGGACGATAAATTGTCGGCTGCGGGCCTTACGCGGAAAATGCTTCAGCATCACCTGCCTGATAGTGTAGGGTGCCGGCTGTTCCCCGAACTGACAAAGGACAAAGCGTGAGCGCGCCTCCCTGCATACTGATTACCGGCTGCTCCAGCGGCATTGGCTACCACACGGCAAAGCTGTTTGCCCAGCGTGGCTGGCGTGTCTTTGCCAGCTGTCGTGGTGCCGGCGATGTGGCAAGGCTGCAGGCCGAAGGGCTGGAAAGCCTGCAACTGGATGTGACCGACAGTGCCTCCATCCGTGCCGGCCTGGCCGAGGTGTTGCAGCGCAGTGGGGGCAGGCTGGATGCCTTGTTCAATAACGCCGGTTTTGGTCAGCCCGGTGCGGTGGAAGACATCAGCCGCCAGGCCATGCGTGAACAGTTCGAGACCAATCTGTTTGGGCCATGGGAGCTGACTAATGCCGTGTTGCCCATCATGCGCAGCCAGGGTCATGGCCGCATTGTGTACAACAGCTCGATTCTGGGCTTTGCCGCCATGCGCTGGCGTGGGGTCTACAATGCCAGCAAATTTGCCATGGAAGGCATGTGTGACACCCTGCGCCAGGAATTGCATGGTAGCGGCATCCATGTGTCACTGGTGGAGCCGGGGCCGATCGAAAGCCGCTTCCGCCCCAATGCCTTGCAGCGCTTCCTGAAGAATATCGATGTAAACGGCAGCGTGCACTGCGAGGAATACGCACGCCAGCTGGTACGGCTGAAAAAAGAAGGCCATGCCGCGCCTTTCACCTTGCCGGCCACTGCGGTGGGCGAGGCGGTATGGCAAGCAGTTACCGCCAGCCGTCCCAAGGCGCGCTATCGCGTCACCAAGCCCACCAAGGTGTTCTGGGTACTGCGCCGGGTGCTGTCCACCCGCGCTTTTGACTGGGCCTTGCGCAAGGCGGTGTAGGGGAGGGAGCGCTGAGTGAGCAGGGCAACGCCCACAAGCGGTGCTTGATGAGTAATATCCGGTCACTGTTTGCAAGAACAGCCAAACCTTATATTTAGACCCGCTAACAAAGCCCCCGCTCCTGCGTTGCGCCTCCTTGCCGTACTATTTGTACTGTCTGCGTCGGCGCGCCTTGGCCCGGGTTCTCTACGAGGTTTTGTTAGCCGCTCTTATTGATCAGCCAGCAGCAGGTCTTGTTGTTCAGGAGTGCGGATTGATCTTTGGCATAAATGGATTTTATTAAATAATATTAATAACAGTTTTGAAAAATATAAGTAAGCCGAGGGGCTTTACGGGGATGTAAGGAATTGTTTTCCGGTTTTGGGGTTTGAAACTGAATATGCGGTTGAAATAATTTTCAGACATGGCATGATAAAAACGCCTGCTTGTTCAATCTCCCAGAAATTTGAATATGAAGATTCCAGCATTCATGCAGGTTTTCAAGAAACTCGTGTTTTCGTGCGGTTTGTTTTTTGTCAATGCTATTGTTTTTCTCAGTGTATCCAGCCTGCCAGCAAAGGCGGGCGCGCTTCCTGCTACATTGCAGTATTTTCCGGCCGGCCCAATCTATGAATACCGCTGGAAGCTCCTTGAGTTGGCGCTGTCGCATACTCAGGCGACTGATGGCCCTGTCCGCCTTGTTCCCTACCCGGAAGAAACAAGCCAGAACCGTGGCATGACATTGCTGCAGGAAGGGAAAATCAATGTGATTGCGCTGGGAACCAATGCAGAGCGTGAATCACGGATGCTGCCGATAAAGATTGATATCTTGCGTGGGATTGTCGGTTTTCGACTTCTCATCATCCGCAGCAGCGACCAAGCGCGTATCCGGCGCATGAATGAACAGACCCTGCGTAAACAGCTTGTCTTCGGGCTTAACAGCCAATGGGCCGATTTGCCCATCATGCAACAAAATGGCTACACGGTTATCACATCGCCAAGCTATGACAATCTGTTTGGCATGCTGGACGGAGGGCGGTTTGATGCCTTCCCGCGTGGGCTGAATGAAGCAGACATGGAACTGGCTGCACGCCATGAGCGCTATCCCGACTTGGCCGTTGAACAAAGCAAGGCTTTGTTTTTCCCCTACCCGGTGTATTTCTGGGTGAACAAGACCGATACCGTACTGGCCCGCAGAATTGAACGTGGGCTCCGACTTTCCTTAAAAGATGGGTCTTTCCGGCGTCTGTTTGAAACGTATCATGCAAAAGAGATCGCCATGCTTGCCAAGGAAAAAAGGCAAGTCATTCGGCTGGCCAACCCGGTGTTGCCTGCAGGAACGCCCGCCCCGGATACCCGCTGGTGGTGGAAATAGCGGCGGCACTGGCTCATGCGGTGATGGCCGTGTCGCCCGCTCTTGTACATGGCTGCGGCACTATCGTTCAGGGCTTGGGCAGGGCCTGTATCATTTGTTTGACCTGCGGGGCCAGTAGCTGGACCAGTCTTGCATAACCCTCTGCGGTGAAATGTTGCCCATCCGGCCTTGGGAAAGCAGCCAGGCCCTGTCCTAGGCGGCCATAGTAGGGAATGCCAAACTCACCCGGCATGGAGGCTTGCAGGTCCTCGTAGCAGCTGCCGCCAATCACCAGTACAGACAAATGCCGGGCCTGTAGTTTGCTGAGCATCTGGTGCAGATTGCTGCGAAAGTCTTCTTCGGACAGCCAGTGTTTGTTCGTGCAGTCGTTGGTGCCGGGTTGAAACAACACAATATCGCTGCCTTCCGGAATGGCGCGGTCAAAACGCCGCAGCAGGTCGGCAGAGTTGTCGCCACTGATGCCGGCATTGGTAATGACCACATTGAACCCGTCTGCCCGTAACAGGCGCTCCAGTTGTGCCGGGTAGGATTGCTCGCGGCTGACGATTTTGCCTGCGGTCTGGCTGGCACCAAAAGCCACAATATGGATCAGGCGCTCGCCCTCGGCATATACCTTCTGTATGGCTGCACCGCAAAGCAATATGGCACACAAGACTCCCCGCCATGCGGGAAGAGGAAAACGCATCATGGCAATGCTCCCATAGGGACTGAATGGCTTGAGCGCATTCTTTCTTTGAATGCAGGGTGAATATATCGCCTGGCAGTGCACTTGTGCGTACATTTCCATCGCAGGCTTTACTGCGCCATCAGCTGCTCCAGCACCCAGGCCGCCGCGCGTCCCGGCTGGCGGGCTTGCGACCACACCACATCTACCCGTACTGCCTTGGGCCAACCGGCCACGGTCAACTCCTGTAATTCATCACCGCCAAAGTTTACCGCCAGCCAGCAGGGCAGTTCGGCCCAGCCAAAGCCCAGCCGTGTCATTTCCAGCAATAACAGATAGCTGGGGGCGGACCAGCAGCGTGCGCTCAGCGTGGCGCTGGGCGGGCCGTAATAAGTATTGAGTCGCAGTTCGCGCTCGGCCGCCAGTTGCTCGCGGCTGACGGCCGGCTGGCTGGCCATCGGATGCAGGCTGCTGACATACAGGCTGCTATGGCTGGCCTCGCGCATGGGATGGTGGCCGATGTCAGCCGGATAGCGTGCCAGCCCGGACACAAACCCCAGTTGGGCACGCCCGCTTTCCACCAGGTCGATCACGTCTTCTTTTTCTGCCACCAGTGTTTCCAGCTCCAGGGCCGGAAACTGCTGCTCGAAGCGGCGCAGCATCTGCTCCAGCGATTCGGACTGGAAAGTATCGGACAGCACAATGGTCAGCCGTGGTTCCAGCCCCCCGCCTAGCAAGCCGGCTACCCGGCCCAGCGTGTCGCTGGCATCCAGTATCTGGCGGGCATGGCTGAGCAGTTGCTGGCCGGCGGGTGTCAGTACCGGCTGACGGCCGCTGCGCTCGAACAGGCTGATGCCCAGATCGATTTCCAGATTGGCAATGGCTTCGCTGATGGTGGATTGGCTCTTGCCCAGCCGGCGCGCAGCGGCAGAGAAGGAGCCCAGCTCGGCCGCCGTACTGAAGGCGGCGATGGCATCAAGTGACAGCGACATATCGGAAACTCCGATGGGATTTATTTTTTAACTATCCGACAAACCAATCACAATGTCACCCGATTACCGCCATTTGCCGTGTCGGCAGGAAGGAGATGTCATGCAGCACGACAAGAAAAGTATCCGCGAACGCGTATTCCATGCCGTGTTGTATGAGCTTTGTGCCATGGGCGTGATCGTGCCGGTGGCTGCCCTGTTCATGGGGACCGGACTGGGACAAATGGGCTTGTTGGCGCTGATGATGTCTTGCGTGGCCATGTTATGGAATATGCAGTTCAACGCGCTGTTCGAGCGGGTGGAACGGCGCTGGGGGCTGGCCCGTACGGTGTGGGTGCGCAGCGCGCATGCGCTGTTATTCGAAGGCGGGCTGGTGGTGATGCTGGTGCCGCTGGCAGCATGGTGGCTGGCGATATCGCTGTGGCAGGCGTTTGTGCTGGACCTGGGCTTTTTTGCCTTTTTCCTGCCTTATACCTATGTGTTCAACCTGGTTTACGATCGGCTTCGCCAAGTTGTCACACGGCGCAGGCAAACTAGGCGGCTTTGTCCGGCAAGCATTGCGGACGGTCGTATTGCTGGAGAAGAAAATGAATAATGCCTGGATTTTCCTGAGTGTGGCCATTTTGTCCGAGGTGGTGGCCACCTCATCAATGAAGCTGACCGAGGGGTTTACCCGCTTGGGGCCATCGCTGATCACCGCTGTCGGCTATATGATTTCTTTTTACATGCTGTCGCTGACCCTGCGCCATGTGCCGGTCGGCGTGGTGTACGCTATCTGGTCTGGTGTTGGCATCGTGCTGGTGTCTTTGGTGGCCTGGCAGCTGTACGGCCAGAAGCTGGATCTGCCTGCCATCATCGGGATTGGCATGATCATGGGTGGTGTGCTGGTGCTGAATCTGTTTTC
>Ga0187781_10000673_pt1 | contig 24812 bp, 19 predicted proteins | sample 0715_SJ02_MP02_2_FD_132447 | JGI IMG/M metagenome (GOLD analysis project Ga0187781, IMG submission 132447) | Tropical peat soil microbial communities from peatlands in Department of Meta, Colombia - 0715_SJ02_MP02_20_MG | ecosystem: Environmental > Terrestrial > Soil > Wetlands > Peat | place... | reverse complement strand
CGTGGGACCGCCGTCATGACGAGCGCACCAAGGAAGCTCGCAGGGAAGCGGAACAAGCTATGTATCGCAACCGGAGGCGATAGATCCATCATGCAAATCACTCTAGATCACAGGACGTTAACCGCAGTTGAGGGCGATGCGCTGGTCACTTATGTTTTTGAAGACAATGACGGTCCGCAGGGCCGCGCCGCCGAGCTCGATCAACTCACCGGGGGCTTGCTCGCCCGCCTGAACAAAAGCGGGGAACTGACTGGCAAAGCTCTCGAAACCACCCTCGTCCATGCCCCTGTCGGACTGAAAGCGGCGCGCTTGCTCCTCGTTGGGGCAGGGAAGCGCGACCAGTTCAGCACCGCCACGCTGCGCAAAGTGGCGGGTGTCGCCCTCCGTTACCTGAAGGCCCGTTCCGTCCACAGCTTCACCTTCCTCGTCCGCGAAGGCGGAGCCATCGAAGACACCGCCCAGGCGGTCACCGAAGGCTTTCTCATCGCGGATTTCGAGACCGACAAATACAAAACCGAGAAGAAGAAAGACAAATTCATTGACGCTGTGACTATCGCAGGTTACTCCGACGCGGAACAGTCCGCCGGCGAAAAGGGAATTGCCCGCGGCCGCATCATCGGTGACGCGCAGAATTTTGCGCGCGACCTTGTCAACGAGCCTTCCAACAAACTGACGCCCCGCGTTTTGGCGGAAAGGGCCGAAGCCATGGCTAGGGAAGCGGGCTTGGCCGTCGAAGTCCTGAACGAAAAAAAGATCGCCGAACTGAAAATGGGCGCCTTGTTGAGCGTAGCCCAGGGCAGCATTGAGCCGCCGCGCATGATTGTCATCACCTATACTCCTGCAGACCAAAAACCCGGAGCCGCGGTGGTGGGTCTGGTCGGCAAAGCCGTCACCTTTGATACTGGCGGCATCTCTATCAAGCCCGCCGACGGCATGGAAAAAATGAAGTACGACATGGCCGGTGGCGCCACTATGATCGGCGTCATGCGCGCCATTGCGGTGCTGAAACCCGACGTCAAGGTAATCTGCGTCGTCCCCGCTACCGAAAATATGCCGGGCGGCCGGGCTCAAAAGCCTGGCGATATCCAGACCGCCATGTCCGGCAAGACAATCGAAGTGCTCAATACGGACGCGGAGGGCCGCTTGATCCTTGCGGACGCTGTCCACTATGTGAAGCAACTCGGTGCCACTCATCTCGTCGACGCCGCAACTCTGACCGGCGCCATCGTCGTCGCCTTGGCGAACGTGAACGTCGGCGTATTCGGCTCCGATCAGGCCTGGACCGACAAGCTTCTGGCCAGCGCGAAAGAAGCCGGTGAAAAGATGTGGCAGCTTCCGATGGACGAAGAGTATCGCGAATTCATCAAGGGCAGTTTCGCTGACATCCAGAACATCGGCAGCGGCAAGGGCGGCGGTTCGATCACCGGCGCGTGGTTCATCCGCGAATTTGCGGGCGACACCCCCTGGATTCACCTGGACATCGCCGGCACCGCCTGGAACGACGACGCCAAGCCTTGGCTCGCCAAAGGCCCCACCGGGGTCAGCCTACGCACCCTGGTCCACCTGGTCACGTCGTTGTAGTTTCGGCCAAAACCGGAAGAGGCGTAATCCGTCGTGCCTTTTTACATTTTCTCTGGGGTTTCGATTCCCAGCAGGCTGAGTGACTGAACGAGCCGTCGCTCCACCAGTTCGGTGAGTGCGAGCAGGAATGCCCGCTTCTGTTCTTCGGGTTCAGAGAGGATGTGGTGCTTGTGATAGAAATTATTGAAGGCCTGGGCCAGCTGAAACGCATATTTGGTCACAAAGGCCGGCTCCTGAGCCCCAATTGCAGCATTCACAGAGTAGTCGAGCGAGCCCGCAAGCAAGATCAACTCCCAGAAGTCTCTTCCGGACTCTGAATCGAGAATCTTTTCAATGTACTCACCCTTCAGCAAACGCAATGCCACAGCAACGTTTTTGATTAGAGCCTGGGATTCAACTCCGGGATTTCGCTCTGCGCCTTTTCGCCAGATGGACCGGGCCCGGACCACCGCATATTGGCAGTAGGGTCCGGTTTCCCCCTCCGCCTTCAGCGCATCGTCGAAATCAAACGCGATGATCGTGTTGCGCGTGTATTTCAGCAAAAAGAATCGCAGCGCCCCGACCGCCAGAGCATTCGCTGTCCTCACTAGCTCATCCGCCGGCATGTCTACTTGCTTCTGCAGGACGCGAGCCTCGGCCGCCTGCAGCATCCGCGTTATCAAATCGTCCGCCTTTACGCCGTGCCCTTTGCGGCCGCTCACTTCAACATAGGATTTCAATTCCTCTTCTGCAACGTCATAACCCATCTCCGCCGCGCAGCGAGGGGTCAGCGCCACAATCTCATAATCGAAGTGGATGGAATTCTCCGCCTCTCTGACGTGCCCCAGCGCGCGAACGCCCTCGGCAACAACATCCTGCAAATACGCCTGCCGCGCGTCGATCACGTTATAAACAACGTCGACTCCGCCAAAATGCGGAGCACCCGGCTCGTTCGGACCGGTCGTTGTGGCCCACACGGTCTTGTCCCCCGGAGGATTCGGCCACTTTGTGTAATGAAAATCCTTGCCGAGCAGCCCAAATTTCCAAAGTTGGTACGCAATATCTTTGCCGACGTAGGTTACCGTGCCATTCGAACGTACAATTATCTTTGCCTGGTCTTCTTCAGCCGAAGCGGAGGATGATTCATCGCCAAACGCAGCGCCTTCCTCTTCCTCAACCTCCTTGACTTCCTTTCCCCATGGCATAATCCAGCAGCCGGCATTCTTACCCGAAGTCGCAAACTGAATCGCCCCGCTGGCCTTCAGCTTCTCAAACGCTGCGTCCCAAAAGTGCAGGTGCAGGATCTCGCTCTCACGCGCCAGCAGTTCGTAATAAATGTCCAGACGCGCCATGGTCCGGAGGTGATAGCCGACGATCGTGTCTCCAATGACCGCGGCCATCTCCGCGGTTTCACCCTCCCCCGCCTCGATTGCCTTCAACGTGTCGCCCCGGAATTTCGCTGCTCGCTGCTTGTCTTCTTCGAAGAATTGCGTGGCTTTCGCGTATAGATCCCAGCACAAATAGTCAAAATGCGGCTTCGTAGCCAGCTCTTTCACTTCCCCCAGCGACTTCCTCTCCATGTGCTGAAATGCGATCACAACGTCCGCCACCTGTACGCCGGTATTGTCAATATAGTTCTGAACCACGACTTCGTGCCCACTCTGTCGCAGCAGGCGCACCATCGTGTCGCCTAGAACAGCGTTTCTTAAATGCCCGATGTGCGCCGCTTTGTTCGGATTGATGCTGGTGTGCTCGACAATCACCTTCTTATTCTGCGCCAGCGTCCCCTGCCATTCTCCCTCTGGCTCAGCCTTCAGCTCGTTCCACAGTGACACGCGATCGAAAAACGCATTCAGGTAGCCCCCGCCCGCCTGTTCCACTCTTGCGATTCCGTCGACTTTCGGTAGCGAAATGGCAATCTCCTGCGCGATCATCCGTGGAGCCTTCTTGAACCGTTTCGCCAGCTCGAAGCACACCGGCGATGCCGCCTCCCCCATCTCCAATTTGGGCGGTCTCTCCAGCACGACGGAGATCTCAACGCCATAAGTAGCTTGGATGTGCGAAGCGAGTGCGTCGCGGAGTCGATCCCTGATCTTTAAATACACGATGCCTCTGTCTTTTCTTGTTCGAATCCACAATTTTCTAGTATACCAGTAACAATTCGCACCAAAACGCATCTGACTGACACAGGGGAGCCAAATTCATTCCACCGTCAAATCCTGTGATGTACACTCTGGCTCCTGCGCAGTCGAAGGTACGTCTCTGCCGCTCGCTGAAGATGGAATCCCGGATTGAGAGAGGATACGATGAAAAAGACGTTGGTCCCGCTTTTCCTGGTGTTCGCTCTAATTGCGCCCTCCGCCTTCGCGGACACGGTCGTCTTGCGGGGCGGCGCCAGCTATTCCGGCCAGGTGACCGGAGCGAGCGCCGCCCCCATCTCCTTCACGGATGGACAGGGAATCGAATATAAATTTCCCGCGAATGACGTCCAGTCCCTGGTCTTGACCTCGACCCAGGACATCGTTACTCTGCGCAACGGCAAAATGTATTCCGGCCAATATAACGGGCCAGAATATCTCTCCTTCCGCGATGGGCAGGGAATCGATTACAGTTTTCCGCTGCGCGACGTCGCGACTGTTATATTCACGCAAAATGACGCGTTCCCTGCCAGCAGTGGCGTGGCCCGCGTGATTCCATACGGCACGGAAATCGTCGTGCGCAGCGACGAGAACATCGACTCGGATAGTTCATCTCCCGGGCAACTCTTCTCCGCCACGGTCAGCGAGGATGTTCCCGACAGCAATGGGGGCGTCGCCATCCCCCACGGAGCCCGTGCAAAGCTCGTCGTCAGAAACATCACCACCGGCGGCGCAGTTCACAGCCCTGAATTGGTGCTCGATCTTTTCTCGGTAGACATCGGCGGAAAGGAATATCGCGTCGATACAACCGACGTGGACCTCAATAGCGGCCGAGGCGTTGGCAAAAATAAGCGCACCCTCGAATACGGTGCCGGTGGCGCCGGTTTTGGTGCACTCATGGGCGCCATCTTCGGCGGGGGCAAGGGAGCCGGAATCGGCGCAGCTGCCGGCGCCGGCGCGGGCCTGCTCACCCAAATCTTCACCCGGGGCAAGACTGTAAAGGTCCCCGCCGAAACCACCATGCGCTTCCGCCTTGACCGCACCCTGGTCCTCAAACTGAAAATCTGAAACTCGGAATTGATTCTGACGCGAACCCATCCACCGTACCCTGTGGTGGTCCTCGGTTTGACGCCCCATTCATCTGCCGATACTATCAAAGAGCACCTTCACACGAGACCCGAATGAAAGCTGCCTATTTTGATTGCTTTAGCGGGATCAGTGGAGACATGACGCTCGGCGCTCTGGTCGACGCGGGATGCCCACTCGATGTGCTGCGCTCGAAGCTCCAGGGCGTCCAGGTCCCCGGATGGCAAATCTCCAGCGAAAAAGTCTGGAAGAACGGCATGGCCGCCACGCAGGTGCGCGTGAAAACCGAAGATACGCACATCCACCGTTCTCTCACCACGATTCTGGGCATCTTGGAAAAATCCAATCTCGAGCAACGCGTAAAGCGGCGGGCCAGTGCCATCTTCACAAAGCTAGGAGAAGCCGAAGCTGCCGTCCACGACGTCCCCCTCGAGAAAATCCACTTCCACGAAGTCGGCGCAGTCGACGCTATCGTGGACATCGTAGGTGCCTGCATCGGTTTTGAGGAACTTGGTCTCAAGAAATTCGCCTGCTCGTCCTTGAATGTCGGAGGCGGCACGGCAAAGATGGCTCATGGGATATTGCCCGTCCCTGCTCCCGCCACGGCGCGCCTTCTGATGGGAAAACCAACCTATTCGAACGGCTTGCAAAAGGAACTGGTGACCCCCACCGGCGCCGCTATCGTCTCCACTCTCTGCGAAACCTTCGGCCCACAGCCCGCCATGAAAGTGTCCGCCATTGGCTATGGCGCAGGCACTGTGGATCTCGAAACTCAGCCAAACGTTCTTCGCATCATGGTCGGCGAAGTCTCGGAGCAAGCCAGGGATAGCCACGGCGGTACGATTCGTGTCCTCGAAGCCAATCTCGACGACATGAATCCTCAGATCTTTGGCTACCTTCTTGAGAAGGCCCTTGCGGCGGGAGCGCTGGACGTCTTCGGCACTCCAGTCCAGATGAAAAAGAGCCGCCCAGGCACGCAGGTGACCATCCTTTGCAAACCCGAGGACGAGGCCAAGTTCCAGGAAATGCTCTTCGCCGAAACCACTACCCTTGGCGTGCGCAGTCATCTCGTGGAGCGCCGCGCCCTGCCCCGCGAGTTCGTCAAGGTCTCCACTCGCTTTGGCGAAATCCGCATCAAAATCGCCCGCGAGGATGGCCGCGTCCAGCATGCTTCGCCAGAATTCGAAGATTGCCGTAAACTAGCAGAAGAGAAAAACGTCCCTCTTCGCGAGGTCATGGAGCAGGCCATGCTCCGCTTCGAAGAACTCCACATGCAGTAGCGCTGTCGCTGGGATGGCCTTCGGGGCCATATGCGGTGCAAAACGATAGCTTGGAAGTTAAGACTTAGAACTTAGAACTGAAGACTTCTTCATGCCCGAGCGCAAAGAAAAATTCTATATCACCACGCCGATCTACTACACGAACGGCCTGCCCCACATTGGTCATACCTACACAACTGTCGTCGCCGATGTGCTGCGCCGCTACAAGAAAATGCGCGGTTATGAGGTCGTGATGACCACTGGCACGGACGAGCACGGCGTGAACGTCGAGCGCGCCGCAAAAAACGCCGGCATTTCCGAATCCGAATTTGTGGCTCGTATGGCAGATGCCTGGCGTGCCCTATGGGATGAACTCGGCCTCACCGCTGACGAATTCGTTCGCACTACCGACCTCCGCCACGTGCGCACGGTTCAGTGGCTCTTCCGCCTCTGCAGGGGAAATGGCTACGTCTACAAGGGCCATTACACCGGCCTTTACTGTGTCTACGACAACGCTTTCGTGAACGAACCGAAGCCCGGGAACCTCTGTCCTGACTGCGATCGCCCGCTGGAAACGGTCACGGAGGAAAATTACTTCTTCAAACTCTCAGCGTTTCAGAAGCCCCTGCTCGATTTTTACAAGAAATTTCCCAATTTTATTCAGCCCGAAAGCCGTAAGAACGAAATCATTAGCTTCGTTGAGGGCGGTTTGAAAGACCTCAGCATCACCCGCACGACGGTTCGTTGGGGCATTCCCGTCCCCGGCGAAGAACCCCACGTCTTCTACGTCTGGTTCGACGCGCTCAATGCTTATCTAAGCGCCGTCGGCGGTCCGGACTACGAAAAGCGCGGCATGTGGCCTGCCGACGTGCATCTAGTTGGGAAAGATATCATCCGCTTCCACACTGTTTATTGGCCGGCGTTCCTGATGGCCGCAATGCTGCCGTTGCCGAAGCAGGTGTGGGCGCACGGCTGGTTCCTCATGGATGCGGCCAAAATGAGCAAGTCCAAGGGCAACGTTGTCCTGCCACGTCCCATCGCGAATATGCTCGGGATGGACGCCCTGCGCTATTTTCTGCTGCGAGAAATAGTCTTTGGCCAGGACGGCAATTTTAGTTACGACGCCCTCGTCACTCGCTACAACAGCGATCTCGCTAACGGCCTTGGCAACCTCGCCAGCCGCACCGCTGCCATGCTCGAAAAGAATTTCGCTGGAAAAGCACCGAAGCCAGGAGTGCGCCTGCCGCAGGACGATGTCTTGGCCAAAGAAGCGCAGAACGCTATTGGTGAAGTTTTGGAGCGCTACGACCTGTTCGAATTTGCCCGTGCTCTCGAGACCATCTGGAGTGTCATTGCCGCGGCGGACAAATATCTGACCACCGAGCAGCCTTGGGCCCTCGGAAGTTCCCCGGACGAAGAATCCCGAAAAGCCACAATTCTGTGGACCACTGCCGAGCTTCTGCGGATCGTAGCCGCTCTGGCTTATCCCGTGTTGCCGGAGAGCGCGACAAAAGTCTGGCGCCTGCTGGGTCAGTCCGATGCGATTGGTACCGTCGAATTGGATGGTCTGCGCTGGGGAGAATTGGTGCCGGGGACGACTCTAGGCAAATTCCAGGCGCTCTTCCCGCGTGTAGAGAAAACCGAAGCGATCGAGAGGATCGAAGCCATGGCAAACGAAGAACTGAATCCCACAGCCGCTCCAGCACCAGCGGCCACTTCTGCAAACAGTGCTCCGCCAGCCGGCGGGGCTTCGGCACCCGCCCCTAACCCAGCCGAGAAAATCGGCATCGAAGACTTCGCCAAGGTCGAAATGCGCGTGGGCCAGGTAAAGACCGCCGAACGCATTGTGGGTGCCGACAAGCTGCTCAAGCTCACCGTCGATATTGGTACCGAGATCCGCCAAATCTGCGCCGGCATCGCCCAGTATTACGAGCCCGAGGCGCTTATCGGTCGCAAGGTCGTCGTGGTCGTCAACCTTGCCCCGCGCAAGCTCCGCGGCGTCGAATCCAACGGCATGATCGTTGCAGCCTCCGTCGGGCCCGATGGCCGCCCCGTCCTGGCCGGTTTTCACGAAGACGTTGAAGTCGGCGCGCGCCTCAAGTAGGAAGGGCTTCACGCCGCCGCCCGCCAGTCGCATAGGGTCCAGCTTGTGCGCGAGATGGGGTCAGACATCAGAGATCAGATATCAAGAGATAACTCGAAACGTTAGAGGTCGCCTCCGGTCCAGTTGCTGATACTGTAACTTGATCACTGGTATTCGATTACCGTTATCCATACCCACGCGCCAGGCATCAAACACGAAAACCCATGGACCTCATCGACTCTCACGCCCACATCGACTTCCCCCAATTCGACGACGATCGCGATGCAATGCTTGAACGCGCCCGGGCCGCCGGGGTGGACACCATCCTTGCCATTGGTGTCGGCCCTGGTCCCGAAAAACTCGATGCCGCTATCCCTTACGCCGAAGCCCACGGCTGGATCTATACAACTGTCGGCATCCATCCTCACGAAGCCGAACAGGTCACTCCCGAGCATCTTGAAACGCTAGCTCGCCTCGCAAAGCACCCCAAAGTCATCGCCTGGGGTGAAATCGGCCTAGACTACTTCTACGACCACTCTCCCCGAGACGTCCAACAACGCATCTTTCTCGATCAGATGGAATTGGCGCGCGCCGCCAAACTGCCCCTCATCATCCACTGTCGCGACGCTTGGCCCGACTGCCTCACCATGCTCGAGCAACACTGGAAGCGCACTGGCCTCGGTGGCATCCTGCATTGCTTCACCAGCACCCTCGACGACGCCCGCCGCGGCATGGACCTGGGCTTCTTCATCTCCTTTACCGGTAATTTGACTTATCCGAAGGCGCAGACCATTCGCGACGTGGCGAAAGCTTTGCCGCTCGAGAGCATTCTGATTGAGACGGACTCTCCGTACCTCGCGCCACAGCCTGTACGCGGCAAACGAAATGAGCCCGCCTATGTGGCGGAGGTGGCCAAGGCCCTTGCGAGTGTGAGAAACTTAGGGACCGAAGAAACGGCCGCAGCGACGTCAGGGAATTTCCGGCGTTTCTTTCATCTCGCCCAGCCGAGCACGTCGCCGGCTGTGGAACCTCCCTAGGTGGGTGCGGGTTCAGGAGGACGGTCATAGCTTTACTGACGGTCAAAGAAGTCTTTGAGCTTGTCCGGGAAGACCTGGTCCAAGTGGAGCAGGAACTGTCTCGCCAAAGTGTCTCCGCCTATCAGCCGGTTTCTGAAATCACCAGTTATTTACTTGGCGGGGGAGGTAAGCGGCTTCGCCCCGCTTTGCTGCTGCTGTGTCACGGCTACGCCGCCGGCCAGCAAGTCAGCCGCCGCAGCGCCATCAAGCTCGCCGCTGTTGTGGAGTTGCTTCACAGCGCCACGCTGATTCACGACGATGTGATCGATAGCGCGGACACGCGCCGCGGTCGCCCTTCGGCAAATACCCGTTGGGGCAATCATCGCAGTGTCCTTGCTGGTGATTGGCTCTACATGCAGTCCTTTCAGATTGCCCTCGGAGAACGCAATTTTCACGTTCTGGACATTCTCATTGATCTGACCCAGAAAATGGTCGAAGGGGAACTCATTCAGCTCGCCAAAATTGGCCGCATGGATGTCACCGAAGAGGACGCCCTCAAACTTGCCACACACAAAACCGCTTGCCTCTTTAGCGGTTGCGCCCGGTTGGGCGCCGTTCTGGGTGGATTTGATCTGGAGCATGAAGAAGCATTGGCCAACTACGGCCTTTACGCGGGCTTGGCGTTTCAGCTCGTTGACGACCTTCTGGACTTCACCGCCTCCAGCGAACAACTTGGCAAGCCAGTCCTCAGCGATCTGAAAGAAGGCAAGGTCACCCTGCCACTTATCTACGCCATGGAAAATGGACACCGCGAAGCGCGCGAAATGGTGGCCCGTGTCCTCGAAGAAAAGGAGTTTCAATCCGTCCAGCCGGAGAGGCTGGTCGCGCTCGTTCGGGATTCAGGCGCGCTCGAGCGCACCCGCACCCTGGCCGTCGATTACGTCCGTCGCGCCAAAGAGTGCATCAACGGCAGCGTCGACGCCGAGTACGCCCGTGCCCTACTCACTCTCCCCGACTTTATCCTCGAACGCGAATATTAAGTCCCTCGTCGTCTTCTCGTGGAAGCCCCCGGGTCAGCGGACAGTGGATCCAGTCGCGCACACGCCGCTTCAAAACCGGAAACGCAAACTTAAAACTCATTCCCCTGGTCTAGAATAACCAAACGGCAAGAGGCCACCACATGTTGCCCTTCAAACTCATATACCACGACGCCTACGACCTCCATCTCGGCGCTCACGTCTTCCCCTCTCGGAAATACAAACTCATCGTGCAAAAACTCCTTGCCGAAGGCATCGCCTCTCAACACGATTTTCTCCAGCCGGAACCTGCCTCCGACACGGACATCCTCCGCGTCCACACAAAGGACTGGGTTCACAAATTGAAAACCGGTACCTTGACTCGCAGTGAGGAGATGAAACTGGAAGTCCCCTACTCCGAGGAGCTGGTCGACGCGTTCTGGCTTGCTGCTGGTGGCTCCATCGTTGCCGCACAAGCGGCATTGCGCGACGGCTTCGGCTGCAACATCGGTGGCGGTTTCCATCACGCCTACCCCGGCCATGGTGAAGGCTTCTGCGCCATTCATGACGTCGCTGTGGCCATCCGCCGCCTCCAGCACGACCGCGCGGTCCACAAAGTCATGGTCATCGATACAGACGTTCATCATGGCAACGGCACCGCTGCCATCTTCTCGCAGGACGCATCTGTCTTCACCCTCTCTATTCACCAGCTCAACAACTACCCCGCGCACAAACCCTCCTCCAGCCTTGACCTCAACATGGAAGACGGGGTTAGCGACGAGGACTACCTGAACGCACTACTGCCGGCCGTCCGGCACTCGATCGATTCGTTCCAGCCGGAAATTGTCTTTTACATCGGCGGCGCCGATCCTTACCGTGAAGATCAACTAGGCGGCCTGGACATTTCCATGAACGGCTTGAAGGATCGGGACAAAGGAGTGTTCGAAGAAGCTCGCAAGCGAAAGATCCCCGTGGTTACAACCCTTGCCGGCGGCTACGCTCGCCGCGTAGAGGACACCGTCCAAATCCACGTCAACACCATACTCGCCGCCGGCGATGTAGCCGACCAATTCCCGCAAGCCACAGCCTTCTGAGGCCGTCCGCTCTTGCTTTACGGCCGAATCGCCGCCGCCGGCATACCCTCACTCACCGGTCGCGCGGCCCGATCAATCGCGTGCGCCAATAGCTGCTCAAAGTCATCCGGGTCAAATCCATTCGTGCGAAACGCAATCTTCCCCGTACGATCAAGAATCAACGTCGTCGGAAACGAATCGACACCAAGCAGTCGTTCCAGCCCGTCCGCAAAAAGTACCGGGGTCTTTGGTTTTTCCTCTGCCAGAAACGGTGCCACCAGCGACTCGTCATCGTCGCAGTTGAGCGCGTAAAAAATCACATCCGGCTTGCCCGAATAACGCGCTGCCACTCGCTCGAAGAGCGGCTCCAGCTCCCGGCAGGGGCCGCACCACGTCGCCCAGAAGCTGAGCACCACGATCTTGCCTTTTGCATCGGACAAGTGCACCGCGCTGCCGTCGCTCACCCGTCGGAGCACAAAATCATATGGCTCTTTGGCTCCCTGGTTGCGCGCCGTCTTGGCGGGAGCCGTCGTCGCCGTCACCGTATCAAAGGTCTGCAGTAGATAGTCGCCCAACCCGTCTTCCGATCCGTGAGCCAGTCTCCACACGTTACCGACCTTCTTCCGCAGTTCGGCGCGTGAAGACGCACCCGTGGTGCTATCGGTCAGCGCAAAAGCACGCGCATACTCTTGGATCGCCGTGTTCAGGTCCTTGGTTCGTTCTGCAAGCGCACCCAGCCGCTCCGCGGCCGCCGCGTTGGGAATCAGCGCGTAACTCGCTTCAAAATCCTTCTGCGCATTGGCGTTGTCATTCAGCTTTTGATAGAGGTCTCCTCGAACCAACAACAGGGAAGACTTATCCTTCTTTTTCGACTGCTCCCACTCCTCCACGGAAACGCGGGGCGATTTCTCGGCCTGCGGCGTGTGATCGACATACTCCAAAACGCGGCTGCAATAGAACACGGCGCGACGGTAGCCCGGCACGTCCCCGTACCGGTTGAGGAGTTGGATCGTTAGCACGGTGTTCGAAACGTCGTCGGGATTCAAGGATACAAGACGTTCGGAATATTCGAGCGCGCTCGGAAAATCCCTTAATTGCAGGCTCGATTCCACAATGGCACGGTATATCTGCGGTCGTTGGGAAGACTCGGGGTATTTTTTGAGAAACGCTTCCAGATTTCGCACCAGGGCCGCGCGATCGTTTGCTGCAGTTTCGATCGCCTTCTGCAGTTCCTGTCGCTCTGTGGGTTCTTGTTGCTGTGCCTGTTTCTGCGCGGGGTTGGGAACCGGCGCAGGTGCTGACGGCGGCCCTGGCTTCGGTGTCTCTTGGGCCCAGGCCATATAGGGCATCAGGAGACCTAGCCAAACCACGATCAGACACTTGCACCAGACTGGGCGAATAGGCAGCACATCTTTATTGTAACGGGGTGAGATGAGTTTTGCAGTGGCCTCAAAAAGCAGCCATCAGCTACTAAGAGTTGCCCTACGACCCTTGCACGTCCACCCCGCCGGACACGGTATGCACTTCAATTCTCCCTGAGGCGGAGCCAATGTGTGCGCGGAGAGAGTGTTTCCCTTGCTCTTCCAGAATCACCGGGATATTGGTTCGGATATCACCCGAAGTGGTTTCCGCCGTAAACAGGAAGCTCGCGCTCGGTGGCACCCGAATATCGACGGACCCGGAAACCGACTTCAACTCCCAGAGCCGGCTGCTGCTCGGATCTCCCGCGACATTCACACTTCCTGAAATCGCATGAATCTTCATGTCGCTTTGTGAGCCCGTTACGTCAATCGATCCGCTGGCCGAGGAAGCGTCCACTCGCCCCCCGGGATTCTTTACACGAATGGCGCCGGACGCGGCATTGGCGGAGACATCGCCTTTAATGTCTGAAAGGTTCACATCGCCGGACGCGCTCGAAACTTTCAGAATACCCCCAATCCCTGAGACCTCAATCGCTCCACTGGCTGCTGAGACCTGCGTGTCCCGCTCCACGCGGTAAACGTGGATATAGCCGGAGGCGGAGTTCGCCTTCACCGGACCGCGCACATTGTCAATGGTGATCCCGCCCGAAGCTACCCCAGCGTCGATGTCTGTATCGTGGGGAACCTCGATCCGGTACTCGATGGAGATGTTCTTGAACGACCAATTGTTCTTGCCGATCCGGATCACGTTGTCGTGCTGTTCGATCGGCGGACTCGCCACCACATCCTGAATGCTCTTCTCTGAGCCTCCGAACACAGACCAGCCTGCGGTCACCTTGCCGGAGATGTGGACTTTTCCGTCCGCGCTGCCCCGGATATCCACATTTCCCGAGCCGTTACTGAGTTCCAGTCGCACCGGACCTGAAACGTTCAAGGTGCGGTCAAAAGTATTGTCGGAAGCCGTCGCGCGTACCGGCGCTAAAGCCAGCGCCAAATTCATCACAAGAACTGCGGGCACCCAGGTTCGGCGGGTTGCGATGATTAGGGGCCTCATAGTCTCCACTCTGCCCTCCTGTCCTAAAGATACGCAATCCCGGGCAGTTATGTTCCCGCAGATTTCTTGAGGCTTTCGTTCAGGGAACCCTGCCGGTACCCCTCAAGGTCGAGTGTCACATAGGTGAATCCGACCGCTTTGAGGGCGGCCGCGATCGCAGCCGTCATCTCCACCGTTAGCGCCCGGGGAAGCTCCTCACGAGCAATCTCGACACGCCCCAGCTTGTCATGCAGCCGCAGACGAAACTGGCGGAATCCCAACCGGCGAAGCTCGGTCTCGCCTCGTTCCACCAGCGATAGCCGTTCTTCTGTCACTTCGGTGCCATACGGCAGCCGGGAAGCCAGGCAAGCTGAGGCCGGGCGGTCCCACAAGGGCAATCCCGCGCGCCGCGCCAAATACCGGATTTCTGGCTTATGCAAATGCGCATCAAGTAGAGGAGTAAGCACCCGATGCTCGGCTGCCGCGCGTTGACCGGGGCGGAAGTCCGCCACATCATCCGCGTTCACGCCGTACGCCACCGCCGCAAACTGGCGCTCCGAGGCAATGGCATCCAGAACGGAGAAAAGCTCGTCCTTGCAGTAGTAGCAGCGGTTCGCGTCATTGACCCGATAGGCCGGATTCTCCAGTTCGCGTGTCTCGATGAACTCGTGCCGCACCCCGGTACTGCGCAGGAAACTCTCCACCTGCTCTCGGTCGAAGGTGGAATAGCTCGCCGAAATAGCCGTCATCGACAGCGCTCGCTCGCCCAAAGTCCGGTGCGCGGCCCACGCAAGATACACGGAGTCAATTCCGCCGGAAAGCGCCACAATGAGCGAAGGGAGCTCAGACAACTTCGAAAACAGCGCCTGCTCCTTCTTCGCAGCCACTTCTGCCGAAGCTTCGCCTGCCCGAATTTGCACCAGCGAACCCATCTCTCCCAGTATATCGTGGAAGCTCGCGACTTTCAGGGGTTGCTGAAACAGTGCATGTGCCATGGGGGGCGGAGCTTCAGCTCCGACATTGCGGTTTGCGAATAAAGGGCTTCGTCTCCTGAGGAATTCGCTCTCGGGCCGACAATCCTCTTTTGTTCGCAACCTGTTTCGGTCGGGGGAGGGGTACGTTCATGCTCCGCGATCACGCGGCGGCTTCTTAGCCTGAGCGAAGGGAACGGTTACAGCGCCGCAACCCTAAGGCTTAACCAAAAGCGCCGGAGGCGCGACAGGTCTGCTGGTTGCATGGGAAGCCTACGCTATCACGTCTCGGCAACCGCTTATTTGAAGTCGATCAGGACATCGGCTGTGCCGTTCTGCGCGTCCGGCTGTATCCAATGGCCAACAGTGTCATAGTGAACCGGCAAGTCTCGAAAAACCGTCTCACGGTGCGATTCTAGCCGCAACAGGAACTGTTCGAACACCGTCTTGTCCATCACGTCGCCCTGTTTCAGAGGCCATGCGTCTCGGATCATTCTCTCGCCGGCCAGAGACATTCCGGTAATCGTCATGTCGTGATAGTGGTACTGCCTTCCCTCCACGATAGTCACGGTATAGGACACTGTGTGCGCCTGGTCGTCGTAGTTGGCCTGCGGTTCTACCTTCGCATCCAAATATCCAAGGTGACCATATTGCTCTGCGACTCTTCCCCACCCTCCCTCGATGGTCATTCCATTTGCCACGTCGCCGGGATTCAGCCGCATGGCCCGGGTCAGTATCTCCGTAGGGACCGACTGGGTGCCTTTCCACCGCGGCTCGTTCCAGTGATAGACCGCGCCTGGCGAACAGGGCACATAAATAGGGAAGTCCTCCGGCAGCTTTTTGTTGGGATCCCCGGAAAGCCGAACCTCCGCCGGGCCCAGCTTGGCGCGAAGGTAGCCCTGTTCCAGGTAAATCGGCCGAATCGCCTCTGCAAGGAAAACGTCAATCGTCAACCGCGAATAGGGCTTGCCCCGAACGTCCGAGAGATGTTGCTGCACAGAAAGATTGTTTGCCAGAGCAGGATCGCTATACTCGATGCCCCCAATCCTCTGTGTTATTCCCTGTACTTCGAACTGCAGTTCCGAAGCATCAATCAGAGGGTTTGTGAGGACGGAGTGGTGAACCTCCGCCTTGATCTCATGGGCCGCCAAAAACGATGCGAGTGAATTGCCAGCCAATTCCACGACGGTCCCGCCCTCCGGCAAAGTACCATCATAAAACGGCAAGTCCTTCCGGATCGCGTCCGCCAGTTCGCCATCGGTGAACCAAGGAAAATTATCGTAGGCCACCTGCAGCCGCGGGCTCTCTTCCACATGAAACGTCAACGTCACATCCTCATTGTGCGTATCGAATTTGTAGTTCACTTTGGCGAACAGGCCACTGCGCAAAAGAAGATTCGCGGACTCCTGCAGTTCCTGCCGTCCCACCTGAGATCCAATTTCCAGCCCGGAAAGTGCCGCGACTTGAACTTCCGTGAAGGTCTTCATTCCTTCGGCATGGATTTCCTTCAGTTTTGCCGTTTGGGAATAGGCTTGGGGCGTTAGAGCGAGAGGAAGTAGCCAGCTTAGCGGAAACAACCAGGATCGCTGCCGCATGAATTTATTCTAGCGCAATCCCGCGTCGTAGCGGTGGCTTTACGCCGCTGCGCGGTGGGATAAACCGGTCGCTGCGACGCACACCGCCCTCATCTGCCTAGCACCGATTACTGATCTCAGATTACTGATTATAGATCGCGTCAATACGGCGTCGGTGTGGGGGCCTGGCGGTGGATTTCCCGCGACTTGTCGATGACCCACTGCGGAAACACCGGCTCCCCCTGCGGAGCCCGCCCTCGCGTGATCGCCAGCTGATCCAGCCAACCGGTTCCTTCTCCAACATATTCACTGGGCATGCTGTAAACGGGATCACCCAGCGCGTCCTCCAGGGTAATGAACTCATAGCCGCGCTTTTTGAGCAGCTCAAGAACCTCAGAAATATGATCCGCCTCCAGCCAGTTGGCGTGGAGCAGCAGAATCTGCTTCGGCTGATAACCCAGCATGGTCGTGCAGAGTTTTTCGTAATAATCGAAGACTGTCGTTGTGTATGAAAGATATGAACTGACCAACTGCGCCTGCATGGCCGTGTCGCCCCGCTTCCGCGCGTCTTCGTATACGCCAGCGTACATCCAGTCCCAGGCGTCCATGGTAACCGGCGCAATCACGTATCCGCGCGCGGTGAGAAATGCTTCCGATTCGCGCCGCGTCTGCACATCGCGCCCTTGATCGAGGTACGGGTGCCGAAGATACCGCAGTTTCATCTTGTGCTGTGCCAGCAGAAACCGTGTGACCGTCTCCCCACGTACCACCTCCTCTTCCCAGGTCTGCAGCGGAACCCGGTTCAACGAGGTATGCGCAAACGTGTGGTTGCCTAACTCGAAGCCGCTGTCCAGCCACAAATTCAGCGCCTTGATGCGTTCATCGACTTCGCCCGTTTTGTAAAGTTTCTGCTCATTCACAAATCCAACGGTCGGCACGTTTTGCGCTCGCAGAGTAGCCAGCAATTTGGTCGTCATATCCAGAATTTCGCTGCCTGATACGAAGTTCGCGTTTCCGGCAGGTAGATCATCAATCGTAATCGCGATTGATTTCTGCGAAGGCGTCTGTGCGACGGCGGGATGGCTAGCGATCAGCAAACCAGCTAGAACTGCAAGAGAAGCTCCTGCGCAATTTGGCCTCATGGAAAACTCCCGAAGGATGGCCGCTCGATCGTCTGAGCATTTTCATGCAGTCCGATTCTAGTTCGATTGCTAAGCTATCGCAAAACAGGACCCCGCCTTCTCTCTTACTGTTTTGATCTAGCACTGGCCTTCATGACGGCGTTCCTATTTCCCTTTCACTTCGTGTTCTCCGCGCCTGCCTCCATGGCAATCTTCTCTACTCGACCGTCACCGACTTCGCCAGATTCCGCGGCTGATCCACGTCGCATCCTCGCCGCACCGCAATGTGATACGCCAACAACTGCAGCGGCACAATCTCTAGAAGCACGGAAAGCATGTCCGACGTCGGCGGCAACTCGATCAAATGGTCGGACGCCTCGCGCGCCAGATGATCTCCCTGGGTCACAATCGAAATCACAATCCCATCCCGCGCCTTCACTTCCTTGATGTTCGATACGCTCTTCTCGTACAACGTCATCGACGCCGGGTCGGATTCGTCCCGCGTTGCCAGAACCACCACCGGCAGGTTTTCGTCGATCAGGGCATTCGGCCCGTGCTTCATCTCACCCGAGGGATACCCCTCCGCATGAATGTACGAAATCTCCTTCAGCTTCAGGGCCCCTTCCAGTGCAATCGGATAGTGAATCCCGCGCCCCAAATAAAGAAAGTCCGACTGCCGGAAGAACTGCCTCGCAAGCGACTCGTACAAGCCCGTCGCATCCGTCTGCAGAATCGTCTCCACTTTGTGGGGAATTTGCAGCGATTCCAGCATCAACTTCCGCGCCTCGTCAGGCGAAAGCCTCCCGCGAATCTGCCCCAGATGTGACGCCAACAAAAGCAGTGCCGCAATCTGCGCCGTAAAAGCCTTCGTGGACGCCACGCCAATCTCCGGCCCCGCATGGGTCAAAATCGTCCCCGCGGCCTCACGCGTGATCATCGACCCCTTCACGTTGCAGATCGCCAGCGTCGGCGACCCTTTCTGTTTTGCCTCCCGCTGAGCCGCCAACGTATCGGCAGTTTCTCCCGATTGGCTGATGCAAACGGTAAGCGTCTTCGAATCCAGAATCGGATCCCGATAGCGGAACTCACTCCCGTAATCCACCTCCACGGGAATCCGCGCCAGTCGTTCGATCATGAATTTTCCCGCCAAGCCCGCATGCCAACTCGTTCCGCACGCCACGATCCGTACATTTTCAAAATCATGGAACTGCTGCACGGCAATCTGCATGTCATCCAGAAATACCTTGCCGGTATCCTGTGAAATGCGCCCCAGCAACGTGTCCCGAATGGCCCGCGGCTGTTCGAAAATCTCTTTCTGCATGAAGTGCTTGTAGCCGCCCTTTTCGGCCATGATAGGGTCCCAATTCACCTCGTGTGCCGGCCGCTCCACAGGTTCCCCATCCAGGTCTGTGACGCGCACTCCATCCCTGGTCAGCACCGCCACGTCGCCGTCGGCGAGAAAGAAAATCCTCCGCGTGTGCTGCAGCAGCGCAGGAATGTCGCTGGCCACGAAATACTCGCCTTCGCCCAACCCAATCACCGACGGCGGCCCAATTCGCGCGGCTACCAGCTTTTGAGGATCCTTGGCCGACAAAAATACCAGCGAATAAATGCCGCGCAGGTCCTTCAACGTCTTGCGTACCGCTTCTTCGAACAGCAACTCCTTCGCGTACTCTTCCACCAGGTGCGCCACAATCTCCGTGTCCGTCTCCGTAACGAACTTGTGTCCCTTGCTCTGCAGCTTTCCCTTCAATTCCAGGTAGTTCTCAATGATCCCGTTGTGCACCACCACGTACTGCCCGGAGCAGTCCCTGTGCGGGTGCGCATTCTCTTCTGTGGGCCGTCCATGCGTGGCCCACCTCGTGTGGCCGATCCCGTATGTCCCTTCGATCGGGGTACTCTGAATCACATCTTCCAGGTTGCGGAGCTTTCCCGGCGCCCTCCGCAAATGCAACTTCCCTCCGGCATCGACCACCGCGATGCCTGCCGAATCGTACCCGCGGTATTCGAGCTTCCGTAGGCCTTCAATGATCACGGGAACGACTTTTTTGGAGCCGATATAGCCGACAATCCCGCACATACGAACGTTCTCCTCTTTTTTCAGTGCTTCAGCTTAACATGCGTGCGCTGCCAAGCTTACCGGGGGCATTCCAAAAGGCGGAAAGGTTACTGCGGAATAGGCGCATTCGCCGTGCGCACCATTTCGTACGTATTCAGTTTGCCGTTTGCGTCGAAGAAGAACGTAACGCGCACCGTCACCGGCTGCAGTCTCTGCGTGTCAATGTGACGAATAACGGCAACGATTGTGCCGGGTTTACTCGGGAACTCTGTCGGATACCCGCGCGACGACAAAAACTGGTTAACAGACGCCTCTGTCGTTCCGATCGGCACATATTTCTGCAGCATCTCTTCAATCGGTTTGAGTTGCGGGTCCTCGATCTTAAAAGCTTGTTTGCATCCGGGGCAAAAGAGCAATCCCATACACAGCAAAAAGAAGAGGGCTGCCCGCGGGTGGGCGATCCTTCGATGAGAGCAGCGAGGAGGCAAACCCATCAATCCAGCCTAATCGACAATCTCGAACCGGTATTCCTCAATGACTGGGTTGGCAAGCACCTCCTTCGAAATGCGTTCCAACTGCTTTTGCGCTTCATCGCGGTTCCAGCCATTGAGGTTCAGGACGAAGAACTTGCCCTGGCGTACGTCCGCCACCTGTGAATAACCAAGGCCCGTGAGGGCGTGTTGAATGGTTTGTCCTTGAGGATCGAGCACGGTGCGTTTCGGCATTACCCATACATGTGCTTTCATGTGGCCAGTATAACATCCACCCCAAATCTTCCGAACGCAATGGTGGGTCTTCAGACCCCCGCCTTTTCCGGGTTTCTCGCTCCCCGGTAGCGCGGGCTTTCATGCCAGGCTCTTGGTTTTTCCGCGAACTCTCTCCGTTCTAACCAACCCGGCCAAACGAAAACGCAAACCCGTTTGCAACCAACTGCTCCAACTCCCGGTCCGTCAACCCCATCTCCTGTGCATGCTCGTACTCCCCGCGCAACGAAGTATGAAACATCGTCGGATCGTCCGTCGATAACACCACCGGCACACCATGCCGCAAAATCTCCGGCAGAGGATGCTCCCGAATCGACGGCGCCTCTTTCCGAAGTTGCCGCCCCAGCGCGCCCGTGCGTAGATTGCTTCCGGGGCAAACTTCCAAAGCGATCCTCCGCGCGGCCAGCAAATCCATCAGAGCGCGATCGTGAATCGACGCGATCCCATGTCCCACACGCTCCGCATCCAGTAACTCAACAGCCTCGCGAATCTTTTCCGGACCGCCGATCTCCCCTGCATGAATCAGTCGGTGCAAACCGCAGTCCGAAGCGCGCCGATACACGCGCACAAACTCCTTTGTGGCAACGCTGAGTTCATCCCCGCCAATCCCGAACGCGACAATTCGCGAAGACCTGCATCGCTTCGCCCAATCCACAACTTCCATTGCCAGATCCGCTCCAAATTGCCGCACCGCGTCGAAAATCCAATTCAGAAGCAATCCTTTTCCTTCAAACGGCTCGGCAGCCGCAAGAATCGCCTCAAAATTGGCTTGCGGGTTCTGCTTGCGGAGCAGCATCACTCCCACGGAAAGTGTGAGTTCGGCATATACCACGTTCTGCGCCAGGAGTTGCTCCGCCAAATCGCTTGCCACCAGCGCGAAATCCGTTGGCTCCCGCAAGAATGCTGTCACCCACTTGAACGTCTCAATGAATTCTCCGAAATCCTTGTACGCATACCTCTGCAGAACCTCTTCCTCGGTTATGGCCACGCCCTGTCGCGCCGCAAGGGCGACCGCAACAGCCGGACGGATGGATCCCTCTAGGTGAAGGTGCAACTCCGCCTTCGGCATAGCCTCGATTTTTGGGGAAAGTCCGGTCGCGTTCACGGCAGGAGGATCAGTGTGGCAAGGGAGGCTTGCCGGCATTCGTCCACGCCGTCAGCCAGTAAGAGCCAACATCCGTCGACGCATCCGACAGTTGTTTGATCAGCGCGCCCGCTGCCAGATTGTAGAACCGGTCGAAGTACTCGTCAGTATAGGAACTCAGGCCACGCTTTGCCGCTCGGTCCGCAAGCAGTATTGACTCCACCTGGCTGTGTGCATTCAAGCAAGCTTCAAACGCAAAGTCTGTTGGATCACTGATAAAAGAGGCGTCGTGCGCATTGAGCGGAAAGAAAGACCCGAACCTGTCGATCAGCATGGTGTTGAATCGCTCGTTGACACCGGTCTGGCCCGTCATCTTTCCGTCATAATTCTCGGTGGTGTTGAAGGGATCGTGGGCCTCGGCCACATAATTGGCCAGGAATGCCGCATCAATCTTGGCTTCGTCCCACCGCCCATTCCTCATATCATCGGTGAGCTTCGCGCTGTAAACGCCGATCTGCCAAGGCAGCAGTCCCGTTGATTCGATCTTCGATTTGCTGTATTTCGAAAGCGCCGCCTTGTAGCTCCGCGGCAGAGCTTCGAAAGGGAACTTGCCGTACTTATCGAGCTCGATGAAGTGGTTTTGCCTTTCGCTGGGGTGTTTATCCACCAGGTTCAGCGGATCGTTGACGTGCTGAATCAAATAGTTTCGGTTCGCCTCAAAGAAGGGCCGCAGCTCATACGGCAGCGTGTCCACCGCATGATTCACGATCAACCGCTGCGCGTTGTTCCCCCAGGGCAAAGCTCTTTCCGGCAAGAGCACACTCGCAGTCACAAGTGCGGAAATCAGCCATACCCGACGGCACTGCCTTAGTTGCGGAGATGCATTCATACCAAGCGGTTCAAGCCCTCGGCGTGGTGCTCAAATCACTCCGATGACGACTATATGCAAAGTAAATCATAAGTCCAAGGATCAGCCAAACCAGGAAGCGGATCCATGTGATTACCGCCAAACCGGTCATCAAACCCCCGCAGAACAAAACGGAGAGCAGAGGAAACCACGGCACGAACGGGACGCGAAACGCTCGCGGACGGTCCGGCTGTTTTCGGCGCAGGATAATCACCCCAAGCGACACCAGCACAAACGCAAACAGCGTCCCGATATTCGACAGATCCGCCGCGTCGCTCACCGCGAATATCCCAGCCGGAATCCCCACGGCAAAGCCGGCAATCCAGGCAGAAACGTGCTGCGTCTTGAAGCGCTTGTGTACGCGGGAGAAGATTTTCGGAAACAATCCGTCCCGGGACATTGCATACCAAATCCGCGCCTGTCCGTATTGGTATACCAGCAGGGAAGAGATCATCCCCATCAGCGCGCCAATCACGATGATCGATTGGGAAAGGCGGCCGGCTCCGAGGTGTTGCAGCGCGTACGCCACAGGCGCATCCATGGCCGGCCCGGACACAAACGTGTCGTATTTCATCATCCCGAGCAGCACGACCGACACCCCGATATACAAAATTGTGCAGACGATGAGTGACCCGATAATGCCAATCGGCAGATCTCGCTGTGGGTTTTTGGCTTCCTCAGCCGCTGTGGACACGGAGTCGAACCCAATGTAAGTGAAAAACACAATCGCCCCGCCAGTCACGATGCCTCCGAAACCTGACGGCGCAAACGGCTTCCAATTTGCCGGATGAACCAACATCCCCCCCACCACGAGGAACACCAAAATGGCGCCAATCTTGATCGCCACCATCACATTGTTGACTTCCGCGGACTCCTTCACACCTCTCACCAGCAGCACCGTCAGCAAAAAGACAATCAGGAATGCTGGGAAGTTGAAGTAAGACCCCGTCCAATGACCAGACTCCCAGACCGGTGTTGACCATTTGTCCCCGATATTTACCCCAAATGCCGCAAGCTGCGATTTGGTGTACGCGCCAAATCCAATTGCCACCACCACGTTGCTGACCACGTATTCGAGGATGAGGTCCCAGCCGACGATCCACGCGAAAATTTCGCCCAGCGTCGCGTACGAGTAGGTGTACGCGCTCCCGGCAATCGGAATCATGGAAGCCAGTTCCGCATAGCACAGCCCAGCAAAGCTGCACGCGACCGCCACCAAGAGAAATGAGATCGCGATCGATGGGCCGGCTGGCGGCCTCCCGTGCATCAGCACAGCGGACGTCCCACCGCCCCTGATGAGGTTCACGAGAATGTCTAGCACCTGAGCGTGCAGGATGGATGGCGCCTGAAAATACTCTCCCGCCGCCGCCGTGCCGGTCAGCACGAAAATTCCGGAGCCGATAATGGCTCCAATCCCCAGAGCCGTCAGACTGACCCAGCCTAGCGTTTTCGTTAATCGTCTTTCAGGATTTTCTGCGTCTGCGATGAGCTGATCGATGTTTTTACATCGAAAGAGTTTTGAATCCACTCACGCTCTCCGATCGCATCCGGGCGCGTACATTTTCTCAGTAACCTGGCCACGGAATGTAGGTAGGGATGACGAAGTTCACTCTATCGCGAACCCCCGCATGGCGCAACTAACCCCGCGCCGCTCTCTGCTTTGTACGCACTCGGCTTCGTTCTTCACTCGGCCGAAGGCGGCCGCCACAAAACCTCTTCCTTTCCAACTACATCTGCTGCAGCTGTGCATACCGCTCGATGAACTTCTTCGTACCCCGTCCGGGAAAACTCACGCTCACTCTCCGGTCATCTTCCTCCCCCTCGACTCCGACGACCGTCCCCACCCCATACTCCGGATGGCGCACCTTCTGACCCAGCAACGGATCCGCATTCTTCCCGCGTTTGAAAGACGCGGAACCGAACGATGGCGTCGAAGACGGCGTGCGGCGTGCGGTAGGCTGCCGCTGCGGAGAGGCCTGAATGCCTCGCGCACGCCTCACGAACTCCTCCGCCGAATACGAGTATTCCGGATCGGGCTCATAGCGCCGTGTCTCACCAATTTCCGCCATCGACCCGCGCACCGTGTCCACTAGTTCACTTGGCACTTCCCCCAGGAAACGGCTCGGCAAGGACGCCTTCATCTGCTGCTCGTTGCCAAAGATTCGCCGGTACACCGCTCGCGTCAGCGTCAGGGAAACGCGCGCCCTCGTCATTCCCACATACACCAGCCGGCGCTCTTCTTCGATGCCCTTGTCCTCATTAATCGAACGGCTGTGCGGGCAGATGCCCTCTTCGAGTCCCGTCAGGAAGACATGATCAAATTCCAGCCCCTTCGTGCTGTGGAGGGTAATCAGCGTCACGCCTGGTTTGTCCTCGAAGGAATCCGCGTCGCTCACCAGCGCTGCCGCATCCAGAAAATCCGTGAAGGACTCTCCCGCTTCCTGGCTTTCTGCTACCGCCCTTGCCAACTCTTCCAGGTTTTCCATACGCGCAACGTCGTCCGGCGTGTTGCGGTCTCGAAGCATTGGCATGTAGCCCGTCTCTTCCAACAAGTAACGCAGGAATTCCGCAGGGTCCTTGGTGTTGTACGCCTCTCTCAGCCGCACGATCAGCTCGCGGAACGCCCGCAACGGCGCCACCGCTCGCG
>Ga0187781_10000672_pt1 | contig 24813 bp, 24 predicted proteins | sample 0715_SJ02_MP02_2_FD_132447 | JGI IMG/M metagenome (GOLD analysis project Ga0187781, IMG submission 132447) | Tropical peat soil microbial communities from peatlands in Department of Meta, Colombia - 0715_SJ02_MP02_20_MG | ecosystem: Environmental > Terrestrial > Soil > Wetlands > Peat | place... | reverse complement strand
GCTGACTGGTCCAGCAAGCAGTGGGACTCAGTCGTCGTATTCAGCTCTCGGCCAGACACAGACTCGAAGTTCTTCAGAAGAATGGTAAAGAAGGTGCGTCCTCGAAGAGGACTACAATCCTCCTCGATGATAGATCTGAGGGAGGTATTGGAAAACGACGAGAGTGATGCAGCAGACATCTTGGCCATCCTGCATGAATCGCGGGTAGAACCTTCCCAAGGGGGGCGTAGGCGTCTCGTTGTGGGTAATTGGTTGCACGAGTGTTACAGAAGGTTCGATGTCGGCTTGGAAGTTGAAGAAGGTGAGGAAGGATCTCGAGACCTCATTTGCTGCTACAGGTCTGAGGGCTTCTGGTCTCTGGATGTGAAGCACATTGCGAGAATCTTCGAACTTCACGACAGAATCATGTTCGGATCGGCAGGTTTCGAGCAGACGTGGGACCTAAGGCGCCCTACGGGGCGCCCAACTGGGCCACGCACAGAGCGTCCGTGAAGGTTATTTTCGTATCCTTGCCTAGAATGACCCTAAATGCCTCGTCCAGCAGTCCGACGTAGTATCGTGACCATGTCCACCCTTCGTCGTGCCTGATAACTATAACATGGCTGTGGCTATCGTGGCCGTCCCCAACGTCAAAGCTGAACCTCCCACCATAAGTCGACGACCTCCTTAGCATCTCGATGGCCGACGCGACGTCGAACGTGCCCAAGGAGTAGGTGGCCGCTGGCTCCAAGAAGTTTCTGGCGACCATCCTGCCCAGTCTTTCGATGGCGTCTGTGTCCTTGCCGCCCGCGAGTTCGCTAAGGACCAACCTGGGAACGGTAACCATTCCGAACTGAGCTGTCAGGGCGTCCCATTCCACGAATCTCCGTATACACCTGTTCACCAAGAAATTTACGGAGACCCTGTCATTGGATGCCCTCCTTCCGATGGCCTTGTCAAGCTCTGGGTCGATCCTGAGCGTCCGGGTCACGCTCCTTGGCATGCTGTCGTTCATCCCCCTTGCGTCCTTTATGTGTTCGCTTGTGTTCTAAGTGACGTGTTTGTAAACCTAAGATATTTTCGGAGGGTGCCATTGCTAGTTTAACAGAGGAACGCTGCAGTGAAGACTACCGGGACCAGAAACCCCACGAAGAAGCTTCCAAAGGAAATACTGGTCGCACGCGTAGAACGCGGAGAGAGACTAGCGCAGGTAGTGGTCAAGATGAAGGACGAGGTGGGCGCGACGGCGAGCGTGGACGCCCTTACGGCATCGCTGAAGGTTGACGTTCGGCAGAGTTTGACTTATTCTCTGCTCCGGGAAGGCTGTGCAATTTACAATGCGTTTGTCTCGATAAGAGACCCGAAGGTTACTTTGGAACTGCTCGCAGAGAGGCTCAGATCGTCTCCTTTCGTAGTCGAGGCGAAAGTCTTCGAAGGGCGGGAAGGCGCCATTGTTGACACAATCTCCTTTCCCGTCACGTGGCAGGGACGCAGGGTCGTTATCCTGGCCCAGTATGCCATGGCGCGCATGTTCGACGGAGTTCGATCCCTGCTCGGTTCAGGAGGCCACGTCATTCTGTACGAGCTCGGGATGGACTACGGGAAGGAGTTGGCGGGATACCTAATGAATAAGCTCGGGAAAGACTATTTGCTGCACAATTATGACTATGGCCTAGACATCCTCGCCGCAACGGGTTGGGGAATCCCTGAGCTGCAGGAATCTAAGGAAGATTTCCCCAATCTGACGATGAGACTGTCATCCTGCCTCGAGTGCGATGGGAGGAAAGCCAAGGAAGCGACTTGCAGCTTTGTGAGGGGGTTCCTGTCAGGAATCCTCGGCACCATCGCAGGGCACACCGTTCACTGTGAAGAGACGCAATGCCTCGCCAAGGGAGACTCCTACTGCGAGTTTGAGATTCATACTAGGATCAGCCTCATCGATCGATAGGGGGATAAGTTGGAAATCAACCAAAGAATCCTCGAGTATCTCGCCAAACAAGAATGGCCAGTGACAACGAAAATGGTGAGAGTAGCCTTGGACGTATCGTGGAGCACGGCTCAGACCCACCTGTATAGGCTCGAGTCCGAAGGGAAAGTGAGAGTAAGGCGAATTGGCCGACATTACCTGTGGGTCACTGCAATAGAGCGATGAAAGACACTTTGGGAAGGCCATCCTCTCAAGAATCGCCATTGCCCTCTTGGCTCGAGGGCAATCGTATAATACTACTACTCGGGTAGATTAGTTATGGCCACGCAAAGAACTGCGGAAGTGACATGGGATGGCGACCTTTTGAGCGGAGTGGGAAGGGTACGATTTGGGAGTGGGGCGATACCCGAAACAGCAGTTACATGGGCTTCTAGGACCGAGCATCCAGACGGGAAGACGAGTCCCGAAGAACTCTTGGCCGGAGCTCACGCAAGCTGTTTCTCGATGGCCCTTTCCGCTGAATTGGCGAGGAACCGAACGCCCCCGAGGAAGTTAGAGACCAAGGCGACGGCGACCTTCGACCGTGTGGGAAATGGATGGAAGGTGACGGGAATTGAGCTGTCGGTCAAAGGAGAGGTCCCCGGGATCGTGGGGGCCAGGTTCGCAGAGCTCGCAGAAGTCGCGAAGAACAATTGTCCGATCTCGCAGGCACTGAAGAACAACGTGACTATCACCCTAAGAACAAACTTGGCGTAGCAGTGTAGACGGGGTTCTGCCACTGAAGCTGAGGCAGCGAGAGGCATTTGGCTATTTGTTCATGGATAGGATGGGATTCGAACCCTTAGGGGGGAGTCCTCGTCCAAAAGAAAGGTCATGAACTTCCATTTGGCCCGCAATCTTGGCTCTATCGGTCAGAGATTGGAGCCTGATGTTGGACGGCTTGGTCTGTTTCTACGTGGTAGTTGACCTTCAACCAGTAGGAGACGAAGTCCTTCACTCTCTCCTCGACTTTCTTTTCGTCTAGGTTGCCATCGATGGTTAACAGGACGGCGGCATTACTTCCTCTTACCGGGAATCCCAAGATCTTGAAGTTCTCATATGTTATAGAGACAAGCCTGATTTCTCCACCGACGGTTGTCACTCTCTCTAGGTCGGCCCAGGTTCCAGCGGCCAGAAGATTGAAATCTTGTCTCAATTTATCATCCATGACGATTGGGCCGTAACTTGCTCCAAGGAGCTTCCCATCCCTGTTGATTGCATAGCAGGCTAGGATATCACCCATCTTCTGTATTTCGTCACACATGTCTTGCAGTGTGGGTTTCTGCGTAGACGGGGATAGTTTCTGTTTCTCTCTAAACATCGTTTTAGAAGGCAGGATGTTGTCGCAAATAATGCATACGGAGGCTGAATCTGTATTGAACGGGGATTCGTAACTAGATGGCTTGTTGGGGTCTAGGGGATTGCTGAAAAGCGCGTGGGCCGGAAGGGATTCGAACCCTTGGCCTCCCGATTATCAGTCGGGTGCTCTAGCCAAGCTGCTCTCCCGAGGAGGGATCTGAGCTACCGGCCCGCTGAGGTCGGTCGCCCCGGGTATGGCTATAATTCCTTTGCAGTCAAGAAGAGCATAAGAGTCGAGTATCTAGTGCCCCCATAGTGGGCCGGTAGTTCAGCGGTACGAACGCCCGCCTTGCACGCGGGAGAACCCAAAAGGGTCCCAAGGTCGGGGGTTCAATTCCCCCCCGGTCCACTGAAATCAGTCTCTAATTAGCAAAAGGAGCTTGATTCAGGCTATTTCAGATGTTGCGCATCGAACCCAAGACTGTCAGGGGTAGTTCGCTGGGGCGTTCCTACGAATCGACAGGTCTCCAACAATCATATCCGCGTTAGAGGCAGACGGATTCAAATCTCCCCCTCGTGGATGTGGGGAATCAAGCATGAACAGGAAGGGCGTCTGCTACGATGTCGGCCGTGAGATGATGGGGCAGAACTGGCGGCCCGACTTCGATCCCTCCACAGTGCGTCGAGAAATCGAGATCGTTCGCAAGGATCTTCACTGCAACGCAATCAGACTTCAGGGGTTGGACTTGGACCGGCTCGCATTGGCGTCGAAGCTCGCCCTAGAGCAGGGTTTGGAAGTTTGGCTCTCTCCCGAGATGTGGGATCGCGAGCACGAGGAGACGGTGGACTACATCTCCCGAGCGGCCGACTTGGCGCACACTCTAGAGGAGGCATCCCCTGGCCGGGTGGTCATGAGCGTGGGAAGCGAGGTTACTCTATTTTCCAATGGCTTCATCCCTGGTGAGAATGTCCTCGAAAGGCTAACGAACCCGCGACTGCGAGAAATCCTATTCGCGCCAGCTACGCGCACGTCGTTGAACAACTTCCTCGGTCACCTTGCGTCGGCAACCCGCCAAACGTTCCGTGGAAAGCTGACCTACGCTTCTGTCGGGTTCGAGCAGGTGGACTGGGACCCGTTCGACTACGTCGCGGTGGACCTTTATCGCGGCGACCCAATGTTCGACCGATACCCGGAGCTCCTTCGCAGATACACTTCGATGGGGAAGCCCTTCGTGAACGCAGAGTTCGGGTGTTGCACCTTCCGAGGCGCCGAGCGTATGGGCGGGCGAGGCTGGGAGGTCGTGGACTGGAGCGTGTGGCCGCCCCGCCTGAGGGAACCCTATGTTTACGATCAGACCGCCCAGGCGAACGAACTCTCAGCTCTCCTACGATGGAACGACGAGGCCGGAGCTTATGGGACCTTCGTATTCACATTCATCGAGACCGGAGCAGGGCTCCCCGAGGGGAAGGCGGAGGAAGTTATGCGTTCCATCGATTTCGACCCTGATCTTCCACGCTACGCCCTCGTCAAAACGTACCCAGACCGACATAGGGGCACGACGTATCCTGACATGCCTTGGGAGCCGAAGGAGTCTTTCAGGGCAGTAGCTGACTACTACTCAACACACTAGCTAGGCGAAGGGTCTGAACCCAGGCGATCGCGGAGTGCTCAGGATGGTCCCACCGGGCCAGCACTCTGCGTTCCGCAATATGGGGGCTATTCCCCCCGGTCCCCGTTGAAATAGCTCAGAATGAACTCTGTTTGTTAGTATTAGGTTGATTTGAGCTATCAGAGTGGCTCCCCGAACCCAGTCGGAATTGATGTATGGCTCGCGCTATGAGAGAATGGAGTTACTCTTTGCACATCGAAAGCCAGGCTGGAATGAACGACATTGCGCCCCTTTAATTACGCCCTTACGAACCCATAAACTACTGGACAAACTAACAGTAGGATGTGTGAGAGAATATGAGTTTCGGACAGCGAGGAGGATTTGGTAATCGTGGAGGATACGGAAATCGTTCCGGTTCCTTCAGGAAACCAGTCGAAGTTGGTAAGGAGTACAGCGTCAGTATCTCCGACACTAGCAGACGGGGCGATGGCATTGCCAGGATAGAAGGATTTGTGGTCTTCGTACCTGGGACAAAGCAAGGCCAAAACGTAAGGATAAAGGTCACCCAAGTCTCAGACAGGTTCGCCTCTGGACAGGTCGTACAGTCTTCGGACACCACGACGGCACCTGCCTCCGAGTCTTCGGGGAAGACCGGCAATTAGCCGGTCGAAAGCTCCGCGGCACTGATGTTGGTTGATCCGAGAAGGGGTCAACCTTCCCTCATATGTTCTCGTTCACTTCAGTCCTTCCGAGAACAAAGCCTCGTTTACCAGAGATGTACGAAGACCCAGGCCATGAAGACAGCTCTTCAAGCTTTTCGGCAATGAAAGTCGCAACACCTCTCGAGATTCGGGCATTCTGAAAGAAAGCGCCATGCAAACAGATTGAGCACAGAAGAAGGGGGCACCAGCAATACTTGGGACTAAATCGGTGTATGGGAACCTATAGCATAGACAATGACCCTGAAACTGTGGTTGCCCTCCTTGAAAGTCTGAAAGTCCGTGGGGCGCCACCCCGGAATCCCGAAGTCGTGCGAGACTACCTTGGTGCCTTCCGACAGCTCGTCAAGGAGCTTCCGCTTCAGTCTCGCATTTTCGCTTGCACTCTGGTAGAGCGTCACCAGGTTGGCCTCAGATATGTCCACGTCGTCATAGTTCTCGTTCTTTATGATTGCGTTCTTGAGATGCCGTGTCCTTCTGAGCGCGACGGAGCAGAGCCTCTGATTCTGCTCAATGCCCACAACCTTTCTGGCGTTGTAATCGCGGGCAGCCGCGACAACGATATCTCCGATTCCACATCCTAGGTCGTAGATAATCGATTCGGAAGTCGCGCCTGCCAACTTGAGCATCTTCTCGACTGCAAATGGAGACGACGGGTAGAACGGTGCACCCAACGCAGACGAATAGCCCCATTTGTGAGTTAAAGATGTCTGCGACAGGTTCACTGCTGATAGCGATTTTCGGTGGTTCTACGGAATCGATACCGTCGCTTACGTGGGAGGAACCTTCGGACTTTTCCCTGCCCCGTATATCTTGATGCCGGTAATGAGAATCCACGCTCCAAAAAATACGGCGACTAGTTGAGCGAGGTCGTACAGGGTAGTACTGTTGGATGGAGCGAAGATGGCTACGCTCACCACTGAATACACTGCGAATATCAAACCGACCACTCCTGGAACCTTACCAGTGATTTTCGACTTGAACATCATCAGGCTCAATATCAGCACGCCCGCGAGGGCGAGGTAGCCTGCGATGTTATCTGCACTTGACGCAGTGCCAGTGGCGAGTGCCCCGGTCATAGCCTGCTGAGCACACACGGTGCATCCTCCGTTGAAGGTCGTGGCTTCTTGAACTAGATAGAAGTGTGTTCCAACGTTTGAGAGAAAGACGAGGCCGCCGAGAATCAGGGTTGAGGCTCCGATGAGGGCGATTCCCTTGTCTACGCGGCCGAGAACGAGGTAGAGGGCAAGAACGAGTGGCAGGGCAAACACCACAGTCAATGCCTCGCCTGTGTACCAGAGGTTGTACCACGTTGAGTGTACCCAAACGAAGGTCAGGAAATCCTGATAGTCAGTTCCGCTGTAAGGAAGTGAAGAAATGTATATCGGCGCCACTGCCCATGCTACGGAGAAGATTGCCGCGATAGTAGCCGAAATCGCTCCAAGCTTGTACAAAGAACCCCATGGGTCCGAGTTAGAACTCGTGACATCGGGAGAACTTGTCTTCTCCGCAGAGGACATCTAGTGACCTGTTGTTATTCAAGTACCATATATGAGCTTATTCAGAGGAAGAGAATCTCTCTTGTAGGGCAGCTTATGAAGGTAGAGGGACGAAGGTAGTTTCCGCTATGATTTGAAAAATCGTGACCGGGAGGGCGATCGACCACTGTGCACTTCCAAGCTTCCCCTCTTTGTGGCGGACGTCATGCACCGTTCCAGTGGACATGGCCTGGTCAAAATGATGAGAATCCCTCCCGGCCACACGTGTGGTCCGCCCCCCATCTGGGGGCTTCCCCCCGGTCCACGTTTCTAGCATGTGGCCGAACCTCCCGTTAACCCCATGATTCCCCGGATATTGCACTCCATCAGATGGACTCCAGTCTAAGCTACATTGGGGCCGTAAGACTGTCAGGGCCCCATGATTGAACAGGCAAGTCCGCCCGAGAAACACTAGGAATCCTACTGTGATGGCCACCATGTGCATGACGGCGCCCTTCTTGTATCTTCACTCGACGCTGCGAAGAATCTTGCCCAGCGAAGCGGGTTCAACACCCACGAGCCGGCCCAGATCCTCGAGAGTAATCTTTCGCGGAAATTCGAAGTATCCTCGCTCTATCGCGACCGCTATTATCCCCTTCTCCTTTTGACTCAGAATGACATTCTTGTCGAGAGGCGTAATGTCTTGGACTCTCGCTTGAATCCCCCCTTCCCCGAGCCTCGCGATGATTTCCCCCACATCACTCGTCTTTCTCGAAGCGAAACGCCACCTGGCAGGAACCTCGGTCGAATTGAATGGGCAGTCAAGACACATGATATCGCTTTCCGTAGCCGATCTACAGATACGCGGCTTTTCCAGGGCCAGGAAGACGCGAGTTGAACTGGTATCACTGTCCTCCTCAATCGCCTCCTTAACCCCTGCCAGCTCTCGCAGCATGGTGATCGTATTCTTGATGGCGTTTGGAGTCCCAGCGAGATCCAAGAGCATAGCCATCTCGTCTCTATTCAGAGGCCAGCAATCGGCTATGGATAGCATCGCACCATTAATCTTGGCGGCGGCCAACAGGTCGTTCCTCGACTTCACCTCGAGCGATACTTTCTTGAACATCGCTTGCGGAATTTGAACGCAAGTAACTTATAACGGTCGCGCCTCTCGAGATTTCGTTGAGGGTGGGTGGCTCGACACCTCCTCGTCTTCATCACCCCTGACCGTCAGGACCTCCTTTCCGCGGTTGTGCCCCATCAACCCCTTCTCAAAAGCCTCCCTCGCACGTCGAAGAGGATAAACCGAGTCAATTACAGGTTTGACCTCCCCTGCGTCTACCAACCGAGCAATCTCGACCAACTCCGATCTGTTGGGCTCGACAAGTATCGAGAAACCCCTAACGCCATATCTCGCCATCACTTCATCAGGAATGTCCCCGACTATTGTGACTAGAGAACCTCCGGGGCGCAGGACCTTCCACGAGTTTGCAAGCACCTCCCCGCCCACCGTGTCAATGACCGCATCCAAGCCGTGCAGTTCGTGCTCGAACTTCATGCTCGTGTAATCAGTGACCCTGTCAGCACCGAGGCTGCGGACAAAATCTGTCTTCTCTTTGGAGCAAGTGGCGAAAACACTGGCGCCGCGCCAGCGTGCGAATTGGACAGCATAGGACCCTACTCCTCCTCCTGCGCCGTGCACGAGTACTGAATCCCCCCTTGACAGCTTTGCATAGTCAAAGAGACCCTGCCAGGCCGTTAGGCCCGACAGTGGGATGGCTGCGGCATCGATGAATGATAGAGATATCGGCTTCGGTGCCAAGTCCGAGGCACGAACCGAAACGTATTCTGCTGCCGCTCCGTCCCTCCAGAAGTCGAGCAGCCCGAAGACTTCTTGCCCTGCAGATACTACTGGAGCTTCGGGGGCAACTTTCTCGACTGTTCCGGCCATTTCGAATCCGGGAATCACCGGCAGTCTGTCCTTCTTCTCACGCGTTACATAGGTAGAGTTCCAAGTAAGCTCGGTGGGGGTAATCCCCGCGGCGTGGACCTTGACGAGAGCGTAGCCAGGAGTGAGGTCTGGTATCGGAGCGTCCTCGTATGAGAGTACCTCGGGACCGCCTCGGCTGTGGATCCGTATGGCCTTCATCGTTCTCTTCCAGCCTTATTTCCCTGTCCAGGCGGCGGGCCGAATTGGCCGGTGTCGAAAATCGTCTGTATCGAGACAATCTCCCCTTCTTTGACTTGGTACCATGATGACATGAGCAGTGTTGGCCCAACTGTGGATAAGTCGTAAAATACGCACACATCGTCTCCCTCCACGAATATCTTCTTCAAGTCGTATTTTCCACGGTATTTCCTTAGCATTTCGATGAAGTCGAGCGGCTTACCGAAGGTCTCACCTGCTGGACCCCTGATTCGCACATTGTCATGAAGGAGCCCCATGGCTTCTTCGTATCTTTGACCGTCTAGTGCCCTTATGTAGGACAGCACGACTTCTTTCGGTCCGACGTCCTGCCGCTTCATGCCCATGCCAAGCTGCGGGCTGCGGAAAAGCGTTATGGCATAAATATATCATATGCGCGCGGTACGACCTAAATATGACAAACGAAGCACAATCAGCCGGTGAGCTGGTCAGAAACACAATAGAGCGAGACCCCGTCGTAAGACTTGGGCTCACCAGAGGAATAGTGAACCACCGTGCACTGGCTAGGGCGATACAAGCCGAAGCTCGCACGGATGTCTCCTTCGACGCTCTGCTAAGCGCTATTCGGCGTTATCCTCTCCAGAAGAGCCACGAGAGACGTGAAAAGGTCGGAAAGATGATCTTGAAACTCGCCCTGAAGAATAAAGTCACAGTTCTCTCGCTGAAGAACGAAGGCGTCGCACAGAGTGCCGTAGCGCGGTTCTCCGAGGAGGTCAACTATTCGGCAGGCGAGACCTTCCGAGTCATCTCCAGTATGGACTATGTCAGCATCACCCTCGACAGCAAGAACGCAGACAGATTCGAGACCCGTGTACCCAAGTCTATCGTAAGAAGGAAGATAGGAGGCTTGGCAGAGTTAACCGTCGAAATGAACACCGAGGTGGAGGATTCCCCTGGTGCCCTCGCTACCATCGTTAGCGAGCTCGCGCTAAATGACGTGAACCTTAGGCAGCTGACTTCGGTCGGCCCGGGTAGAGTCATAGTGCTGGTCAACGAGTCGGACGCGTTGAGGTCATACCAGGCGCTTGAGACGCTGTCCAGAAGTTAGATGATAGAAAGGGAGATTGGACTCGTAGATTAGAGAGCGATAGTCAGGGATTTGCTCAGTCTTCCATTGAGAAGAGCATCGAATGATCAGACAGGCATGGACACGCCCAGGGTCTTCATTATCCTAAGCGCCCTTAGTGTAATCATCTTACTCGGCTCGCCCGCAGTCTCCAAAGAGAAAGGCTTCAGCTTGTCCTTGTGCTTCGGAAACCATCTGGGCAGCTTTCCTGCGTTTAGGTAGTCTGGGTGGACAGCGTCCATCAGCCAGCGACCGTCCCGGCGCCTCTTCTTCTTCAGGAGGCTCACGGCCTCTGCAATCCTTGGGTCGTCCCCCCGCCCGAGCGCAGTGGCGAACTCTAGCCCTACCAGCGCGTCATAGTAGTAGTGATAGGGAAAGTGGAACCTGTACCATGGGTCATAACGGCCGCCCTGATGGAGGAGGCGGCGTTCCAGATAGAATTCGAGGCCCTTGTACACGGCTTCTTTCATGCCGCGGGTCCACTTCTGGCGGGGGTACACCGAGAACGCGCTCATCCCCTCCCAGCCGTCGATAACGCCGTTCCTGCCCCAGCAGTGCCAGCCGCCGTTGGGCTTCTGGTTCCTTACGAGCCATCTGAAGGCGCTTTCGACCTTGGGGTCATCGGCATATCCAAACCTGACAAGTGCCCTGGCCGTGTTTCCGACCAAGCAGAGCTCGCTCGTCTTGGCTCCGGGGCTGTCGAAGCCGCCGTCGGGTCTGGCATAGGTGTCTCTCCACATCTCCGCAGACTCGGCTAGCCAGGGCAAATCCCTCGTGACTCCAAGGTCGGAGAGCGTGAGCAACATCCAGTTGGTCGAGAAGTATTTCGGCCTATAGAGGTCCTCCTTGTTGACCCAGTACCCCCCGGGAAGGCGCTTCCTGTAGATTTGTTTGACCCACCCACGAGAGGGTATCGCCTTCCGTGCTTGACGGAGGTCGCCCTCGCTCATGTCGAGGAGGTCCCGCATGGCCAGATAACGGACCGCAGGTTGCTCGGCTTCTGTCAGCCATTCTATCACGCCTTTCAATGCGCAGACGGAGGCACCGCACAGTGTTTTAAAAAAATCGGGTCTTTGTCGCTCTCGAAATACCCATGTCCACCCAGGGTGACAGAACATCCTATATGATGCCAGTGGACGGCCAGAAAGTATGCCCGGGGAGGAACAAGAAGTAGCCAATGTCATGAGCAAGTCGGTCATGTCGGTGGAGCTGAACACCAACGCCAAGGACTGTGCAAAGGCAATGGCGAAACGTGGGGTCAGTTGCGCGGTTGTAACCCAGAATGGGTCTGCAGTCGGGATAGTCACCGAAAGGGACTTGGTCTCAAAAGTGCTCGCGGAATCGATCGACGCCAGAAGCGTGTTGGTAAGGGACATAATGTCTACTCCGCTGATAACCGTCGGCCCAGACGCGACGCTTACGGACGCCGCCGAGCTGATGGCGCAGTACCGGATAAGGAGGCTTGTAGTGGTGGATACCACAGAGGGCCTGGTCGGGATAGTGACAACGGGGGACATAGCGAGAGCCCTGGCGGAAAAGCACGGCTACCGCGAAGCTACCTTCAACGCCATGGCCAGATATTCGGAGGGCGAATCTGCAGGCGGCCCCTACCAGTAGACCTTACTCCACCCTGAGCTTTACGCCGCCCTCTCCGGAAGACTTGAGAGGAATCGTCACTTCGAGGATGCCATTGTTGTAGGTCGAACGGGCGCCCTTGGGGTCGACTATTCCCGGCAGGTCTAGTTTCTTGTAGTAACCATGGTCCCCCCTGTCGACTGAAATGGTCATCGCCCTCTCGTTCACGGTGACATTGATGTCCTCCTTGTTAACCCCCGGCATCTCAGCTACCACGCGGACATCCGTCCCTGAACTTATCACGTCTACGAGTGGTTCCCGCTTGTCCTGAATCGCTTTGAACGGCCTGTCTTCTCCGCTTCTGACATTGCCAAACTCTCTGACGACTGGCTTCCCGTCCGGGCCTATCGTTACCGAGTAGCCATAGACGAAGGGGCCAATCTCCTTCTTGATCCCTCCCTCGGGCGTCCTAGACTCTCTGATTAGGTTCTTCGGCAGTTCCTTTTCGAAATCCTTGAACTGCTCGGAGAAGGCCCTCTCCATCTCCCTCATCATTTCGTCTATGTCGGGATACCCCCAGGGGTCAAAGGGAGACCCACGTCTCCTACGTGGCCATTCGTTATGATCGTCGTCTTCCAACCCAGCTCACCTTTCTGGGAAGCAACATCGCACCAATTTATTCTTTCAGCCGTTTCAGTGGAATTTTGAAAGATTTACGGGAAAAGGCTTTTACGCGTGCGACCTTCGGCGGGGCTCGAATGTCTGCTTCGATGTATGCGAAGATTACAGCACTCTTCTTCGTGCTCACCGCTCTACTGATGGTCATAGGCTACATCGTGGGCTGGTATTTCTTCGACGACCCAATAACTTTCGTGGGACTGGCGCTCGTGCTCGCTGCCGTCATCAACTTCGTCTCATATTACTTCAGCGACTCAATCGTTCTCCGCATGAGCAGAGCCAAGATCATCCAGGAGTCGGACAATCCTGCGCTCTTCAGGGTAGTGAGGAACGTCGCTCAGAAGGCGAACATCCCTATGCCCAAAGTGGGCATCGTCAATTCGCCCCAGCCAAACGCTTTTGCCACTGGAAGAGGCCCAGACAAGGCTGTCGTCTGCGCCACCTCGAGTATACTTCAGACCCTGACACCAGACGAGCTTGAAGCAGTCATCGGCCACGAGATCGGGCACGTCGTCCATAGGGACGTCCTGATGTCAAGCATAGCGGCGACCCTCGCAGGAGCAATCTCCTACATCGGCCAGATTGCGATGTTTTCCATGTGGTTCGGAGGGAACAGCAGAAACAGGAACGGCGGATCACCGCTCTTTATACTGGCGATCATCCTGGTCCCTCTTGGAGCCACCTTCGTTCGTCTGGGCATAAGCAGGAACGACGAATACAACGCAGACGAGTACGGTGCGAAGCTCACCAGGAATCCAGCGGGGCTCGTGACGGCGCTCGAGAAGATAAGCACGAAGTCGCAAACACGCCCCATCGCCACAAACCCGGCCCAGGCGCCTTCCCCTGCAACTGCCTCCCTCTGGATAGTGAACCCGTTCAAGGGAAGCTCCCTTGTTGAGATGTTCTCGACCCACCCCACTCTCAAACACAGGGTTGAGCGGCTCAGGAAGATTGGGCACGAAATGAATGTGTACGTGCCCTAGCCGAAGACGAGCTTCAGTACAGCCAGCAAAACCCCCACCTCGACCAGTTCATCAATTCCTTCATGCCTGCCCTCCTGAGGCGGCTTCGCAGGCTGCGGTGCACTTCCCATGTTGGACATCGCGGGGAGCATAGCCGACGGAAAAAGGGGCGGAGTGTATGAAACGGGTTGGGCAGATGAGGAGGATGATGATGTTGAATAGGACGGAGCCATCGATGCCACAGGCTGGGCTGGGGGCGCAACAGGCTCGGTCCTCGGCGATGACATCGGTGCCTGAGTAGGAGGGGGTGACGATGGACGTGGGATTAATCGGCCCCGAGATTGTGGCTGCGACTGGGGAGGTTGGGGGGGTGCGTTTCGCGCAGGGGGGCGGGTAGGAGCGGCCAGGGCAGGGATCAGCAGGAGTATCCCGAAGAAGGATATGACGTAAAGGCCAAACGCCAATCCCGCCACGATGATGAACAACGAGAAGATGAGCAGGTTCCTGTTCATCGGCAGACAGCGCCAAAGTTAGGCTTTCGTATAAGGATTGAAGATGGTGGGCCGGGGCGGAATTGAACCGCCGACCTTGACGCGACGCTTCGCGCCGATTCGCCGTCTCCTGCTAGCAGTGTCAGAGCCTGACGAGGCTAGCCTTGACGTCCTAACCATGCTCGAGGGTTGGTACAGTAAGGGACCAACTTCCCCGCACCTGGCGGACTAGACGACCGGCCCACTTGTCGGGCCTGCCTCCGAGCCCGCCTTTTATGCTTAGCAGGGAAGAGTCCGCTCAGTGAGTTGTCCTAATTCGCCGATTGACGAGATAGCCTGGCGAAGCTTCAACTGATTAAATAACCAGCGAGGAAGGTGCGTCAAGGAATGTCGAAGTCCTCGCGGTTCGAAGGATTCTACAAGTTACCCATAGACAAGAGAATGGAGGCCTTGAAGGAGTTTGCTTCACTTACGAACGAAGAGATGAAGACCCTTGCCAATACAGGGGGCCTCCCAGCCGAAGTGGCAGACCACATGATTGAGAATGTGGTCGGCGGATACACTTACCCTCTGGGAATAGCCATGAACTTCAGGATTAACGGCAAAGACTACCTGGTCCCTTTCGCTCTCGAAGAGCCTTCCGTGGTGGCGGCGGCAAGCAACGCGGCGAAGATGGCGAGAGTGAAGGGAGGATTCACTGTCACGAACACCGGCCCGGTGATGATCGGACAGATACAGATCGTCAACGTTCCGAAGCCTGACACGGCGAAGGCGCGGCTTCTCGCACACAAGGATGACCTCCTCAAGAAAGCAAACGAGCAGGATCCTATGTTAGTTTCCCTCGGAGGCGGTGCCAAGGATCTGAGCGTGAAGAAACTCTCGACTCTGAAGGGACCAATGGTCATTGTTGAGATATTAGTCAACACAGGCGACGCCATGGGAGCCAATGCGGTAAACACCATGGCGGAGGCTCTGACGCCCATGGTCGAAGAAATCACCGGTGGGAGGGTGCTCCTCAGGATAATTTCGAACCTAGCGGACCGAAGACTGGTGAAGGCGACAGCGGTGTTCGCCAAGGACGCAATAGGGGGAGATGACGTCGTGGATGGGATAGTGTACGCCTACGCATTTGCAGATGCCGACCCCTATAGGTGCGCCACCCACAACAAGGGTATAATGAACGGGGTTATTGCGGTGGGGATTGCCTGCGGCCAGGACATAAGGGCCCTGGAAGCAGGTGCTCATAGTTATGCGGCCCGGAGTGGCCATTACAAGCCTCTGACCACCTGGGAGAAGAACCGGGATGGGGACCTTGTCGGGACGCTAGAGATGCCCATGGCCGTAGGGCTGGTAGGGGGGGCGGCGAAAACCCATCCAACGGCGAGGGTGAACATCAAGATAGTTGGAGTGAAGACAGCCATCGAACTCGCCGAAGTGATGGGGGCGGTGGGCCTCGCCCAGAACTTCGCTGCCCTGCGAGCGCTGGCGAGCGAGGGGATACAACGAGGGCACATGAAGCTTCACAGCCGAAACATCGCCTTGTCTGCCGGAGCGACCGGAAAACTCGCCGATATCGTTGCTGAGAGAATGATTGAGGAGAAGAAGATCAGGTTCGACAGAGCCAAGGAGCTCGTCGCGGAGCTCTCGAAGGAGAAGAAGCCGTAGCTGATAGGTTCTAGCACGTGAACTGCTATCAGAGCACCAGGGGGGCTACTCCATCATCGGTATCTTGACGCCTTTGGCCTTCGCCGTCCTGATGGCCTCCTCGTAGCCGGCGTCGACGTGCCTTGCGACCCCCGTGCCGGGGTCGTTTGTCAGGGCGGTCATTATCCTTGCCTCGGCCTCCGGCGTCCCGTCAGCAAGCACCGCAAGACCTGCGTGTATCGAGTAACCAATCCCGACCCCGCCCCCGTGATGTACAGACACCCACGAGGCACCCGAGACAGCGTTGAGAAGGGCGTTCAAGATGGGCCAGTCTGCAATGGCATCGGAGCCGTCCTTCATCCCCTCCGTCTCGCGGTAGGGGGATGCGACGGAGCCAGAGTCGAGGTGATCTCTGCCTATGATGATCGGTGCAGAAATCTTACCGCTTCTGACCATGTCATTGATTATCTTGCCGAACCGGGCCCTTTCCCCGTACCCCAACCAGCAGACCCTTGATGGTAGCCCCTGGAAATGGACCCTGCCGTGAGCCTTCCTAATCCACCTGACAAGAGATTCGTTTGAGGCGAACTCCTTCAAGACCGCGTCGTCCGTCGCATATATGTCCTCGGGCTTCCCCGAGAGAGCCGCCCAGCGGAACGGACCCCGCCCTTCGCAGAAGAGCGGTCTGATGTATTCTGGGACGAACCCTGGAATTCTGAAGGAGTTCTCGACCCCTGCTTCCTTCGCCATCTTCCTGATGTTATTTCCGTACTCGAAGGCGATGGCGCCACCATCTTGGATTTGCAGCATCGCCCTGACGTGCTTGGCGATGGAAGCCATCGAACGGACAACGTACCCCTTGGGGTCAGAGACCCTGAGATCTGCGGCTTGCTGCACGGTTAGCCCCTCTGGGACATAGCCTGCTAGGGGGTCATGGGCAGCTGTCTGGTCGGTCAGGACATCTGGCCTGAACCCCATCTTCGCCAGCTCGGGGAGAACCTCCGCCGCGTTTCCGAGGAGGGCTACGGACAAGGCCTCTCCCGCAGCGGCTGCGTCCCGAACCATCCCGATCGCTTCTGCCGTGTCCTTCACCATGACGTCGCAATACTTCTTGTCCAAGCGCCTTTGTATCGCCCTCGGATCGACCTCAACAACCAGAGCAACTCCGTCATTCATTGTCACCGCGAGAGGCTGGGCACCCCCCATCTCTCCTAGCCCCGAAGTGAGCACCACCTTCCCGCGTAGCGAGCCAGCGAAGTGCTTGCTGGCGACCGCCGCCAATGTCTCGTATGTACCCTGAAGTATCCCCTGCGTGCCGATGTACATCCAACTCCCGGCCGTCATCTGGCCGAACATGGTGAGGCCCCTTTCCTCGAGCTCACGGAAGTAGTCCCAGTCAGCCCACTTGGGCACCAACATGGCGTTGGATATCAGAACCCTCGGAGCCGAGACAGTCGTCTTGAAAATCCCCACCGGTTTCCCCGACTGAATCAGTAGTGTTTCGTCGTTCTCCAGCGTCCTGAGAGACTTCACGATGGCGTCGAAGGCCTTCCAGGACCGGGCTGCTCTCCCGGTACCCCCGTAGACAATCAGGTGCTCGGGATCCTTGGCCACCTCCGGGTCGAGGTTGTTCATCAGCATCCTGAGGGCTGCTTCCTGGTGCCAGCTGTTGCAGGATATTTCATTACCTCGGGGAGCCCTTACGACGTGTGTCTGCATAGGCTCTTTGGAACCGTATGACGATATAACAGTTCACTCTGTGCGCCTTTCGAGACTGAAGTGAATCATCCTCCCGTTTAATGGGTACGGAATTTGGGACATAGGATAAATCACCAGTCGCCCTTGACGGCGCGGGAATGGGGATCCGTGAAGCTAAGGCCGCTGTTCAGAAGCTAGGACTTGAGGACGTAGCACTACAGTTCACCGATCTCTCCGGAGGATTGCACTCCCTCTGGGTGCCTGCGCACCTTGTCTCTAAGGCCGCAAGTGAGGGAATTCACATGGACGGCTCCTCCGTTGACATGGTGGACATAAGCGGAAGCGACCTCAAGCTGGTCCCCGACACTGACACGCTAACGGCCCTGCCGTCCGGCCTCTTCGAGTCGCGAGTAGGGAGAATGATGTGCAACATCTACGAACCAGACTCGGATCGGCCCTTCGAAATCGACCCCAGGTACGTTCTAAGGAGGGTAATCGACGAGTCCAGGAGTGTCCTCGGAGCAGGTGCCACTTACAACGCTTGTAGTGAAATCGAGTACTTTCTCTTTTCAAGGGACCAGACGGGGAACCTGCGAAGACAGGATGAAGGGGGATACCTCTCGAGCCCCCCTGCGGACCAGGGCATCGATGTCAGGCTCGAAATCGTCCGGAACCTGAAAGAATCAGGAGTGGTCGTCGAAAAGCACCATCACGAGGTCCCGCCTGGTAAGTACGAGCTGAACCTTCAGTACGCCGAAGCGCTTCGGATGGCTGATACCGTCTACCTCGTGAAGCTAGTGGTAAAGATGACAGCGGCACGCAACGGGCTCATCGCATCCTTCATGCCCAAGCCCTTCCACGATGGCTACGGCGCGGGGCTTCACACTCATGTCAGTGTAACTGACGAGCGCAAGAGAACCAACCTGTTCTATGACGAGAGGGGGAAATATGGTGTCAGCAAGGCGGCGTTGCACTTCATCGGAGGGGTACTGGCTCACGCCAAAGGACTCGCCGCCCTAACGAACCCATCGGTCAACTCGTACAAGAGGTTGGTCCCAGGGTGGGAGGCCCCTGTGTATCTTTCGTGGGCGAGATACAACCGGTCAGTCCTCCTCAGAATCCCTCCGGGAAAGGGCATGCACTCCAGGGTGGAGTACAGGCCTACCGACGGGTCGTGCAACTTCTACGTTGCCTACGCCGGTATCCTGGCTGCAGGCTTGGATGGCCTCAGGAGGAGCATCGAGCCACCACACCCCACAGAAGAGGACGTCTACCATATGACCGAGGAGGAGAGGACAGCTAAGGGAATAGGTGTCCTCCCGGCTAACCTCGGGGAGGCCCTGGACGAGCTCGCGAGGGACAGGTACCTGCGCGAGAGCCTTGGGAAGAAGTTCTGCGAGAAGTTCCTGGAGACAAAGAGAAAGGAGTGGACGGACTTCAACACGACCGTCCACGAGTGGGAGCGGAAGAAGTACCTTGGCGTCTAGAACGAAAGCAGGAAGAATCTCACCAGGCCCAAGGTTCGTCCTCGTGCACGCCGGGGAACTGGCCACGCTTGGTGGAGAAAAGGTGGGGCCTAGAATCAGAGCCGGGATGAACGATCTTGGGCTCATCAATGATGGTGCAGTGGCAGTCGCTGACGGCAGGATAGTCGCCGTGGGGAGAACGTCGGAAGTACTTGACAAGATTGGCCGCGGCTACGAGGTCGTAGATGTGAGCGGAAAGCTGGTCACACCGGGGCTCATCGACCCCCACGTCCACCTTGTCTTCGCTGGTTCGAGAGAGGGAGAACTCGAGGATATGGCAGTCAAGGGCATCCCCTACTTGGAGATCAAGAGGAAAGGAGGGGGGATGCCCACAACGCTCCGCAAGACGGGAGAGGCCTCAACCGAGGAACTGACGGAGAAAACGGAGGGGATCCTTGACAGGATGCTTGCCTACGGGACGACGACCATCGAAGCCAAGAGCGGATACGAGATGACCTTCGAGGGCGAAATTAGGCAGCTTGAGATAATTGCAAAGCTGGCGAAGACACACCCAATGGGCATCGTCCCGACATTCCTGGCACAGGGGATTCCGTTCGGGTTCGAGAACAGAGTGGACGAGCTGACGGACGACATTGTCGGAAGGTGGCTCCCGGAAATAGCGGAACGGAGGCTGGCAGAGTATTGCGACGTGTTCTGCGAAAACGGCTACTTCAACCTAGAACAGACCAGACGGATACTGCAGGCAGGACGAACGCTCGGGATGAAACTCAGGATACACGCTGACTGGCTCGCGCACAGCGGGGGAGCCAGGCTAGGGAGCGAGCTGAAGGTTGTCTCAGCCGACCATCTGATATTCACTCCGAAGGAAGAGATTAGAGATCTGGTGGCAAATGGGGTGATGGGGACGTTTCTACCGACGACTCCTTTCGCATATCTGGGCACCTACGCAGACGCGAGAGGGATAATCGACGCGGGGCTTCCTGTCGCGCTTGGGACGGACCTGAGCGCGGCCGACATGTGCGAGTCGATGCAGATGATGATGAGCATAGCCACCCTCCGTATGAAGATGACCTGTGCGGAATCACTGGTCGCCGCTACCATAAACGCGGCACATTCGATCGACAGGGCGGACAGAGTTGGGAGCCTGGAGGTAGGGAAACGGGCGGACATCGTGGTCTTCGACGCGCCTAACCACAAGCACTTCGCGTATCACTACGGCGTCAATCTGGCAGACAGAGTGTACAAGAACGGGGAGCTTGTAGCCGAGAAGGGGAGGAGAACCTCCTAGCGAACGCCTCGGCCAGCGAACTCGAAAGCGAGAAGGGCGAGGGAGGACGAGCCGTACTTCATGACGTCCTCGTCGACCTTGAACCTCGAGCTGTGGTTGGGGCTTACACACCCCTTGATCTCGTTGCGTGTCCCTAGGAAGTAGTAGGTTCCTGGGGCCTTCCTGAGGAAGTAGGAGAAGTCTTCAGCGACTAGGAGCGGGGGAATCTCCACCGTTTTCGTACCAGGGATCGTGCTGAGGAGCCTGAATACCTCCCCCTCCACCGCAGGGTCGTTGACGGTCACCGGGTAGGCATCCTCTATCTCGACCTCGCATCGGGCCCCGAATGTCTTGCAAACCGAGTAGGAGATTCGCCTTATGAGGGAGGCGACTCTCCTCTTCGTGGCTTCGTCGACCGTTCGCATGGTCCCCTCCAGGACCGCGTCGTCCGGGATTATGTTGTTCCTTGTGCCGGAGTGAACGGAACAGACGGAGACCACCGAAGGTTCAATGGGATCGATCATCCTGCTCCTAATCCCTTGCAGGGCAGATATCAGCTGGGCTGCCACGAAGATGGGATCGATGGTTTGGTGAGGGGCTGAGCCGTGGCCGCCCCTGCCGAGGACTCTGATTCTGAACGTGCCTGACGCGGCCATGATAGAACCAGGTCTAAGAGCGAACGTCCGGGAAGGGAAGTTGGAGAAGATGTGGAGGCCGAAGACATAGTCGACCCTTGGTTTCTCCAACACACCGGCTTCAATCATCGGCTTTGCCCCTCCTCCTCTCTCTGCGGCTTCCTCGGCTGGTTGAAAGAGGAACTTCACGGCGCCCTTCAAGTTGGCTCGATGTTTGGCGAGGATTCTGGCTGCCCCAAGAAGCATAGCGACGTGGCTGTCATGTCCGCATGCGTGCATGATCCCTTTGGACTTGGACGCGAACTCCTCGCCAGTAAGCTCCTGAAGGGGGAGGGCGTCCATGTCAGCGCGGAGGGCCACCGTATAACCGGGTCCACCTCCTTCAAGGACCCCCACCACTCCTGTTCCTCCGACCCCGGTCTTCACAAGTATGCCGTCGTGTCTCAGCTCACTTGCGACCAAAGCGGCGGTTTCCCGCTCACGGAAGGCGAGTTCAGGGTTGGCGTGAATCTTTCGCCTGATTCTGATGAGGTAGTCTTCCAGCTCCGTCGCCTCATCCAGGAAACTAATCGTAGGGGCGAATCAGATGTTTTGAGCTTTTAGGCTTTCCCGAGACTCCGTTGACAGGACTCGCTAGGGGAGCTTCCCAGCTAGTGTTTCCTTTGCGAGGGCTTCGATCTCGTTCCCTTGTGATCTGTCTGCCCTGAGGAGCGGAGAGACCGACCTGACGAAACCGTACACGTTCTTGGCATGGTCAGAGATTCCACTTTCGTTGGACCCGAGGATGTTTGAAGCACAGATTAGCTCTATGGATAGGATGCGGGATACATTGCTTGCGATCTTCATGGTCTTCATTCCGGCGTTCACTCCATGGCTCGCATGGTCCTCGATCCCTCCAGAGACGCTCGCGGGATAGGACGAAGCCGGGTACATAAGTGCCGAGTTGTCCGAAGTCAGAGCTGTCGCCGTGTACTCCAAGATCATCAGGCCTGACTCAAGGCCAGGCTTGCTAGCCATATACTTGGACTCGGGGGGTGTCCTCTTGAGTAGGTACTGGATCCGCGCCAAGGAAATCATCCCGAGGTAAGAGAGCGCCAGGGAAAGGAGGTCAAGGGACATGGCGACGGGCTGGGCATGGAAGTTCCCACCATGAAGCACAGAACCGTCTTCGTGCAGAACTGGGTTGTCTGACACCGAATTCATCTCGTTGACGACGATTCTCCGGGCGAAGGTGAGTGCGTCCACCAGTGAACCGTGGACCTGCGGGGCGCAACGTATCGAGTAGGGATCCTGGGGCACGGGCTCCGACCTAATTCTGCGGCTTCCCTTTACCAGCCCTCGGATTTGCCTCGCGACTTGGTCCTGGCCAGGATCGAGTTTCACTCCAATGAGCTTCTCGTCAAAGGACTGCGAGCATGCGCCCAGTACCTCGGCCGTGACCGCAAGAGTGGAATTGGCGGCGGCCAGAAGGATTTCGCCCCTGTTCACAGCTGCGCACCCAAGAGCCGTCGTGAAGGCCGTGCCGTTGATCAGCGACAGGCCCTCCTTCGCGTGAAGTACTATGGGCCTCAGTTTAGAGGTGGAGAGGGCCCGCGCGGAATCAGCCAACTTTCCTCTGCGGTATGCCTTCCCTTCCCCCACCATCGTTAGGGCCATGTGCGCCGACGGAACCAAGTCCCCTGACGCGCCAAGCGAGCCGTACTCAGGGACGAGAGGCGTAACTCCCTTGTTGAGCATTCCCACCATGAGTTCTGCAACCTCCTTCCTGGCGGCACTGTTGCCGTTAAGCAAGCTGTTCAGACGCATGAGCATGGCTGCCCTTACAATCTCCTGAGGCATCGGCGAGCCGACCCCAGCCGAGTGGCTCCTGATCAGGTTGAGCTGGAGCTCGTCTATATGCTCGGGCCGGACGACCTTGTCAGCGAGAGAGCCAAAGCCAGTGTTGACTCCATAAACCACCTCACCTCGGGCGAGCTTCTGTTCAAGCTGGGCCCTGAACCTCTCCATCTGTTTCAGGCTCTGGGGGCTCGCCCTGACGACGGCCCCGTGTTCGGCTACTTCCATGGCGGATTCGATCGTCAATGATCGTCCGTCGACCACTACGACCATTGGTCCAACCCCGTTGGGCGGCTCATAAAAGGCTCACATGAATTACTGGCGTATGAAATGGGCGAATCGATCATAGATCGAGGGATCTCTCTGGCCGGGAATAGTGCGGAAGCCAGTTCGCACAGCTAATTGAGTTAAAACCCTCGGAGGGGATGAGCGCCTGGCAGGCAGAAGCCCTCCGAAATCACAGGGTCTTGCTCTGAGAGCAGAGTGCCGCAACCGCAAGATAGCTCAACAGAATGACACACCTTGCTCCCTGTGCCTATCGTGTCTGAACACAATCGCTCCCCACCTCAGTCGGCCACCTTGACCACGACCTTGCCTCGAGCGTGCCCCTCTTGCAGGTATTGGAAGGCCTCGGCAGCTTCGGACAGGGGGTACCGCCTGTCAATGAATGGTTTCAATTTTCCTGAGCCCATGAGTTCGCCGAGGGTGGCCAGGTCCTCAGGGACGATTTTCGCAATGCCCATGAAACCGATCCTCTTGCCCGACCCCGAGGCCAATCGGCCCAACAAAGCAACCTGGAGTAGCCCGGTCAGGGCCTTGGAACTTCCGAGCAAGACGAAGGTCCCTCCCGGGGCAAGGGATCGCCGGATGGCCGGCACGGAATGGAATCCGTTGACTCCCGCTATGAGATCGTAGGTCTGACCGGTCTTTGTAAAGTCCTCCTTCGAATAATCGATTACTTGGTCTGCTCCCATGGCTCGGGCGCTGTCTATGTTCGGCGCGCTGCAGACAGCAGTGACCTTTGTTCCAAACGACTTGGCTATTTGGAGGGTGAAGGTGCCCACTCCCCCAGAAGCTCCGTCGATCAGAACTTTCTGGCCCGCCTTGATCTGTCCCTTGCGGAGACCCTGCAGGGCAGTTACCCCAGCTACGGGAGTGGCGGCGCAATCCTCGAATGAAACGCCAGGGGGTTTCAGCGTCAATCGGTCTTCCCGGGCCACCGCATACTCAGCGAGAGCGCCCGGGCCTGTTCCGAACACCTCATCACCAGGCTTGAACCGGGTCACGGCTCTGCCAACGAGTTCCACGCTCCCGGACAAGTCCCTGCCGAGCGAACGGTCTTTCGGTTTTAGGACTCCTCCTCCCATGACCATGCGGATGACGAAAGGTGGATGGAGATCAAACAGATCAGCTTTGTTCAGGGAAGCGGCATGAACCTTCACCAGAACCTCATTGTCGGTGGGAGTCGGCTTGTCGAAGTCCTTCACCTCGATGACGTCTGGAGGTCCGTATCTCGTTCGAACAATGGCCTTCACAATGACATCAGCTCCAACCCCGCTCCTTCTTGCAAAGGCGGTCTTCCATGGTGAGTCTCATCTTCGCTAATATCTCCAAGTATCTTCCCAATCACCTTCCCTTCGTGAGGGATTCCAAAGACGTACCCCAACCCTCGATAGCTTATTGTACCTTCATGTGCCCACCCTCGAGTAGAGTCCAAACCGGGGGTTTTGTGGTGGCTGCTGCGTTAACGTTCCCAACTAATTTCAAATCATAAATGCGGTGGCCGGTTTCGCACACCTAATTGGGTTCAAATCACCATCCTGGGTTCGAATCCGGTTGGATCCCCTCAGATAATCAGCCTAATCCCGCGCCCTTTGCGCGACCCCTGGAGAAAACAGCCAGGTTCCCACGGCCTTTGTCCCAAGGTGAGGTCAATATCTGCCGCCAAGAGAAGACAGGCCTTCGAGGCATGGCACAGGAATGTTGTCAGAAAGGCAGGAGACCCTTGGGGCGTCAAGAAAGAGTCCTCAGGGGCAAACTCAAGTACGACTTCTCGGCTTGCAGGGACCGCAGATGGAGGACATAATCGCCGTTGGCCACTTGGTCGTGGTCTACCAAGACGGGACCAGGGCGGTCGAGTACATTTCGTTCAACGTCAAGGATGGGGAGTTCTTCGGGTTCTTAGGGCCAAACGGCGCGGGAAAGAGCACCACCATT
>Ga0187781_10000671_pt1 | contig 24816 bp, 22 predicted proteins | sample 0715_SJ02_MP02_2_FD_132447 | JGI IMG/M metagenome (GOLD analysis project Ga0187781, IMG submission 132447) | Tropical peat soil microbial communities from peatlands in Department of Meta, Colombia - 0715_SJ02_MP02_20_MG | ecosystem: Environmental > Terrestrial > Soil > Wetlands > Peat | place... | reverse complement strand
TAGCGACGCCCGCGTCCGGATTATCCTATCGTCCGATGGGCGGCAGTCGCACAATTTGCACTGTCAGTTGCGACGCCGGTTGCAAGCATTTGCAATGCGACGCGCAGTTGGATCGCGCCGGCGCAACCGAGCGACCACATCCGTCCCAACGATTCGCAATTTTTGCTCAATGAACGCATGAACTGGATCGATGAATTGCGCACCCTGGTCGATGCCAACGGCATCTACGACCAGCCCCAGGATATGGCCGCCTTTCTCACCGACTGGCGCGGGCGGTTCAGCGGTCGCGCGGCCGCGGTCGTCCAGCCTCGAACGACCCAAGAAACGGCGCGAATCGTGCAACTGTGCGCGCGTCGGGCCGTGCCCATCGTAGTACAGGGCGGCAACACGGGACTTGTCGGGGGGGCGACACCCGACGCAAGCGGCAACGCACTGGTGCTTTGCACTCGCCGGATGGATCGGATTCGCCGCGTTGATACGGACGACGACACGATCACCGTGGAGGCCGGCTGCGTACTGCAGCGCGTGCAAGACGCCGCCAAGGCCCACGATCGCCTTTTCCCATTGAGCCTGGCTGCGGAGGGCAGCTGCACAATCGGCGGCAACTTGGCGACCAACGCGGGCGGCAACCAGGTGCTTCGCTACGGCAACACGCGCGATCTGACCTTAGGCCTGGAGGTCGTACTGGCCAGTGGGGAGATCTGGGATGGCCTGCGCGGTTTGCGAAAGGACAACTCGGGCTACGACCTTAAACAGTTATTCATCGGCTCCGAGGGCACGCTTGGGGTGATCACCGCGGCGACACTCAAACTTTTTGCCCTTCCGCGAGCGCGGGCCGTCAGCTTACTGGCGTTGCCGCATTTTTCCGCGGCGATCAAGGTCTTGCAGCGCGCACGCGGCGCGGCGGGCCCGGCACTGACAGCATTTGAGGTCATGTCCGGACCCTGCGTGAACCTCGTGGGACGTGTTTTAGGGCAGCAACGCCGTCCTTTCGTCCAGGAATATCCATGGCTGGTCCTGCTTGAGTGGTCGGACTATGAGGACGAATCGAGTGCGGTGCGCCAGTGCGAGCGCCTGTGCGCGAGTGCCATAGAGGCCGCGGAGGCCGCCGATGCCGTGATTTCCCACTCCCTGAGCGATTGCGAATCCTTGTGGCACTTGCGAGAGGCAATTCCGGAGGCACAGGCGCGAAGCGGTGGCAATGTCAAGCATGACATTTCGCTGCCGTTAACGGCAATGGTTCCTTTTGTGGAGCAGACCGAAAGTGCCTTATATGCGCTGTGTCCGCAGCTGCAGACGCTCGTATTTGGTCACCTGGGGGACGGGAACCTGCATTTCAACGTCGGAACCCAAGAGGGGATTGCGGTTGACGTTGCTTTCGGGCACGAGACGCAGATCAACGACATCGTGTTTTCGGCGGTCGCGCGTTGGGGCGGCTCCATCAGCGCGGAACACGGGCTGGGGCAACTGCGCCGCGCGCTGGCGCAACGCTTCAAACCGCCACTAGAGCTCCAAATGATGCGCGGCATCAAGCAAATTCTCGATCCGCAGGGTCTGTTGAACCCGGGTAAGGTCATCTAAACGTCCGAGGCAGTACCCCAATTGCGCTGAGCCAAGTACTATGACAACCGCACGCAGGGGCCCCGGGTGGGTCCGGGAGCAACAATGGCAGCACACAAAGCGATCGCCGCGGCAATTGGAATTGGCCTTTTAGCCCTCACGGGCCTGACCATGCGCGAGGCGGCCGCGCGCGCGGAGCTGCGTCGCTGCGAGGATGCAAGCGGTCACATCACATACTCCAATGAACCGTGTCCAACGGGCACAGCGAAAGAGCGTTCCGTCGACGATCGGCCAGCCGTCGAAGTACCGCACGATGCCACGAGCGAGAAAGCCACGCCGCGCAGTGGAAAGGTCACCAGCATGGTGCCCACCAGCAGTTCGGCCGAAGCCAAAACGCCGGAGCGCGAGCAGGAGGTCGCGCGGGAGCAGCAAAAAGCACGCGTGGCGCGATGCGACGATCTGGTACGCCGCATTGAGTACGCGCAACAAGATCAACTGTCGGCGGCGCCGGGCGAGCGCGCTTCGATCGAACTTGAATTGCACCGGCTGCAGGACGAGCACGAGGCGAGCTGCGTCACGCGCTAGCCAGGGCAGCTCGCGATGCACTTGCGCGCGAGGTAAGTTCCCTCGCGGCGATCCGCAAGGCGTCGACGCCATGTTCAGCGACGAACTCGCAACTAGATAGGCGCCGGCGCCAGGTGCGCGCGCCAGGGTAGCCATGAAACAGGCCTAAGGTATGGCGGATCACGCTCCACGGCGTTGCGCCCCGCGCGACGGCGCGTTGCAGGTAGCTCGAAGCCGGCTCCACCAAAGCAAATGGTCCTTGCTCTGGCAGGGCTTGACCACCAAACAGATCCCGCTCTAAGACCGCGAGGAAATACGGTTGCTGATAGGCGACACGCCCCAGCATCACCCCGTCGAGCTGTTGCACCGCGTGGGCAATTTGCGCCTGCGTCGTCAGCCCACCGTTGAGCACGACCGTAGCATCGGGAAATTCGCGCTTGAGCCGCTGCACAACGTCATAGCGCAGCGGCGGGACCTCGCGGTTTTCTTTTGGGTTCAAGCCGTGCAGCCAAGCATTTCTCGCGTGTACCAGAAATACGCGGCAACCAGCATCAAAACTGTGGCCGACAAATTCCCGCAACATTGCGTAGTCCTCGGTACGATCGATACCGATGCGGTGTTTGATGGTCACGGGAATCGAGACCGCGTCCTTCATGGCGCGCACGCAGTCGGCGACCAGGCGCGGTTCGGCCATAAGACAGGCACCGAAAGAGCCGCGTTGGACCCGTTGCGAAGGACAACCGCAATTCAAGTTGATTTCGTCATAGCCCCACGCTTGCCCAAGACGAGCGCAATGCGCAAGCTCCCGGGGGTCGGAGCCACCAAGCTGCAGGGCCACGGGATGCTCGCTGGGATCAAAATCCAAGTGATGCGCACGATCGCCATGCAGCAGCGCGCCGGAACTGATCATCTCGCTATACAGCCGGGCGTGGGAACTGAGTAGTCGGTGAAAGCTGCGGCAGTGCCGGTCCGTCCAGTCCAGCATGGGGGCCACGCACAACCGCCATGGGCTGCGTTGGATGTCCCCGTTGCCGGCCACGTTGACCATTGGCCCGTTCTTGGCGGCGCTTGACCGCGCCCTATGCCGCCTCGCGCTGCGCGCGCTTGCGCTCGTGTTCTTTCAAAAAGCGCTTGCGCAGGCGAACGCTCGACGGAGTAACTTCGACTAGCTCGTCATCGGCGATGAACTCGACTGCATATTCGAGCGTCAGTCGGATGGGCGGCGTCAAATCAATGTGCTCGTCCTTGCCGGAAGCTCGTACATTCGTGAGCTTTTTTTCTCGGATCGGATTGACAACCAGATCGTTGTCGCGCGAATGAATGCCAACGATCATGCCTTCGTACAGCTTTTCGCCCGGCGCCACAAACATCCGCCCCCGCTCCTGCAGCTTCCATAGTGCGTAGGCGACCGCCTCCCCCTCATCCTGGGATATCAACACACCATTGCGACGCTCCCCAAGATCTGGCGCACGCACAGTCCCGTAATCGTCGAAGACATGGCTCATCAACCCGGTGCCCCGGGTCATGGTCAAAAACTCTCCTTGAAACCCGATAAGTGCGCGCGCAGCAATGTGGTACTCCAATCGCACTCGACCTCGACCGTCGGGCTGCATGTCGAGCAAGTCGCCGCGGCGGCGGCCCAGTTCTTCCATCACCGCCCCTTGGTGCTGCTCTTCGATGTCTACCGTTAGCATCTCAAAGGGTTCGCAGCGCTCGCCGTGGATCTCGCGAAACACCACGCGAGGACGCGAGACCGCCAACTCGTATCCCTCGCGGCGCATATTCTCGATCAAGATGGTTAAGTGCAGTTCGCCGCGCCCAGAAACTTCGAAGACAGTTTCGTCATCGGTCTCCCGCATACGCAAGGCCACGTTGGACTTGAGTTCACGCTCCAACCGCTCGCGCAGCTGGCGACTGGTAACAAACTTGCCTTCGCGGCCTGCGAGGGGACTTGTGTTGACGCAAAAATTCATGACCAGTGTTGGTTCGTCAATTCGCAACATCGGTAGCGCATCGGGCAGCTCCAGTGCGCAAATCGTCGACCCGATGCTCAGCGCCTCGATGCCGTTGACCAATACGATGTCGCCGGCCATTGCCTCAGGAACGACTTCCCGCTCCAAACCCTTGAACTTGAGCACCTGGTTAACGCGGCCACGCACGGGCGTGCCTTCGGGGCCCGCGAGAACGAGTACGTCCTGGCCCGCGCGCAAACGGCCGCGCCGAATCCGTCCGATTCCGATTTTGCCGACGTAGCTCGAGTAATCGAGCGAACAAATCTGCAGCTGTAGCGCGCCCTCGGGGTCTTCGTCGCGAACAGGCACATGCTGCAAAATCGCCTGAAACAGGGGCCGTAGCCCTTCACCGCGCTCCTGAACGTCGGTCAATTCATCGAGCGAGGCAACCGCATAGCCATTTAGCGCCGAGGCATACAGAACCGGGAAATCGAGTTGCTCCTCGCTTGCGCCGAGTTTGTCAAACAGATCGAAGGTCGCGTTGACGACGAATTCTGGTCGCGCGCCAGGTCGATCGATTTTATTGACCACCACTATCGGTTTAAGACCCAACGCCAGGGCCTTGCGCGTCACAAACCGTGTCTGCGGCATCGGACCCTCAACGGCGTCAACCAGCAACAGTACACCGTCGACCATCGACAGAACTCGTTCTACTTCCCCTCCAAAATCGGCGTGCCCGGGCGTATCAACAATGTTGATGTGTGTACTCTCGTAAACCACGGCGCAATTCTTGGCCAATATGGTGATACCCCGCTCGCGCTCCAGATCATTGCTGTCCATTACTCGCTCGGCGACCTGCTGGTTCTCGCGAAACGTGCCGGACTGGGCCAGCAGCTTATCAACCAAGGTCGTCTTGCCGTGGTCGACATGCGCGATGATTGCAATGTTGCGCAATGCCCTAGGTGTCATGTTGCTTCCTTAATTTCTTTTTCCCGCTCGATCGGCCCCAAGGAACTTGGGGCTGCAGCAATATTGGCGACCACGCGAGTTGCCGTCAGCCAACCGTTGTTGCAGCTGGCGACGCCCAGTAAACGCTCTTGCTCGTCGTACACACGCAGCCGAGGCGCATCCAAGATCCCCGGAACCTTATGACATACGCGTTGCCCGCGGGCAAGGCGCGCAGCCGCATCGGTATCGAGCGAGATGCGCGGCAAGCTCGTCAGCAAGGAATCGACCGGCAAGAGCTGTGAGCGCCGCTGCCTCAGCCCCTGACCTTCCAACTGCGATAGCGTCGTTGCCTGCGCCAACTGTAACTTCCCAACCCGGGTGCGGCGCAAACCGACAAGGTGCGCGCCGCAACCCAGGGCCTCGCCGATGTCCTGCGCCAGCACGCGCACGTACGTTCCTTTGCTGCACGCTAGCTCGAAGGAAGGGCGCCGCTCATCCCAGCGGGTAATTGCCAAGCGCATCACCTCAATAGGCCGCGGGGCGCGTTCGATCTCGCGTCCGGCGCGTGCCAATTCGTACAAGGGACGCCCGCCGCGTTTGAGTGCCGAATACATTGGCGGCACCTGCTGACCCTTGCCCACAAAGCGCGCCAATACTTCCTCGAACTGCTCGCACGTCACGTGCACCGCGCGCTGCGCAACGACTTGACCTTCCGAATCGCCCGTGCTGGTAGTAACACCCAGCTCGATTTGCGCTTGATATTCCTTGTCCGCATCGAGCAAGTCGGCGGAAAATTTCGTCGCTTCCCCGAACGTCAGCGGTAAAAGGCCGCTTGCCAGCGGATCCAAAGTACCCGTGTGTCCGGCCTTTCGCGCCTGCAGCAGCCTGCGCGCCATTTGCAGTGCCAAATTGGAAGATACGCCGACCGGCTTATCGAGCACCAGCACGCCGTCAATAAGGTCGGCCGCTGCGCGCCGCATCCCGATGCTCCCGGTCGACCCTATTTGCGTTCCGCGCTCGGTTCACCCGCACCGGCCGGCGCCTCGTGCAATGCCTGGCGGATCAAATCGTCTATCTCAAAGCCGCGCTCTAGCGACAGATCGTGCACAAACGTCAGTCGCGGTACGGTATGTATGCGCAAGCGCTTAAATAGCAAGTTGTGCAGGTGCCCGGCCGCGGCATTCAGACCCGCAGTGGCCGCCTTCGGTTCCGATCCGATAACGGTAAAAAACACTTTGGCGTGCGCATAGTCGGGCGATAGCTCTACGCCGCTGAGCGTAACCATACCCACGCGCGGGTCGCGAACCTCGCGCGCGATCAACTGCGCAAGATCGCGCTGTATCTGGTCTGACACGCGTTGTGCGCGGTTAGGCGTTTTGACGGCACGAACCATATGATCCACAAGCGGCTGGCGTTGCGGCGAACCCCACCACGCCCGCCAAACGGGCATTTCGGGATCGGCCAACTACAGCGTCCGTGCGACCTCCTGGACTTCGAAAATCTCCAGCTGATCGCCTTCCTTGATGTCGTCGTAACCCTTGAGCGATAAGCCGCATTCGAAGCCAGCCTTGACCTCGCGCACGTCGTCCTTGAATCGCTTCAACGAGTCGATTTCGCCGCTCCAGATCACCACGTTGTCGCGCAGCAATCGCGCGTGGGCCGTACGCTTGACTAGTCCGTCGAGCACCATGCAGCCTGCGATCGTTCCGACCTTGGATACGCGAAACACCTGGCGGATCTCCACCAGACCCAGGATCTGCTCTCTTTGCTCTGGGGCAAGCATGCCCGTAAGGGCGGCTTTGACTTGGTCGACGGCGTCGTAGATGATGTTGTAGTAGCGAATATCGATGCCGTTGTTCTCGGCAAGCTTGCGCGCCGACTGCTCGGCACGCACATTAAATCCGATGACGACCGCCTTGGAGGCCACCGCCAGATTGACGTCGCTTTCGGAAATGCCGCCGACCTGCGCGTGCACGATTTGCACCTTGACTTCCGGGGTAGAAAGCTTGGTCAGCGCATGCACCAGCGCTTCTTGCGAGCCCTGAACATCGGCTTTGATGATGAGCGGCAATACCTTGGCAGTTCCGTCCTGGCCCATCGTCTCGAAAATGTTCTCAAGCTTAGCCGCCTGCTGGCGCGCCAGCTTGGTGTCACGGAACTTGCCCTGACGAAACAACGCGATCTCCCGCGCCTTGCGCTCGTCACCGAGCACGATCATCTCGTCGCCTGCCGCCGGAACATCGGATAAGCCCTGAATTTCCACCGGGATCGACGGCCCCGCCGCGGTAATTGCCTTGCCCGACTCGTCGAGCATCGCACGCACGCGCCCAAAACAGCTGCCCGCGAGCACCACATCGCCGCGGCGCAGCGTGCCCGATTGCACAAGCACCGTTGCCACCGGACCGCGACCTTTGTCGAGCTGCGATTCGATGATCAGACCCTTGGCCGGCGCGTCCTTTGGCGCCTTGAGCTCGAGCACCTCTGCCTGCAGCAAAACTTGCTCGAGCAACTCGTCGACTCCCTTGCCCGTCTTGGCCGACACCGCCACAAATGGCGAATCGCCGCCGTATTCTTCGGGAACCACCTGCTGCGCGACAAGTTCTTGTTTGACGCGCTCCGCATTGGCTTCCGGTTTGTCGATTTTGTTGATCGCCACCACGATTGGCACTGACGCCGCCTTAGCATGCGCGATCGCCTCGATCGTCTGAGGCATCACCCCATCGTCGGCCGCCACTACCAATATGACCAAGTCAGTGGCCTTCGCACCGCGTGCGCGCATCGCAGTGAAGGCCTCGTGGCCCGGCGTATCTAGGAATGTGATGACTCCGCGGGGCGTCTCGACATGATAGGCGCCGATGTGTTGCGTGATTCCGCCCGCCTCGCCAGCCGCGACCTTCGTGCGCCGGATGTAGTCGAGCAGCGAGGTCTTGCCGTGATCAACGTGCCCCATGACCGTCACCACCGGAGGCCGCGGCAGCAACTCGGCCTCGGCGGCCGGCTCTTCGCGTATCGCCAGCATGGCCTCGGGGTCGTCGAGTTTCGCGGCGAACGCCTTGTGGCCCATTTCCTCGACCACAATCATCGCCGTTTCCTGATCCAGCACTTGATTGATGGTGACCATCTGACCAAGCTTCATCAGGACTTTGATCACCTCAGAGGCTTTCACCGCCATCTTGTGCGCCAACTCGGCGACCGTGATCGTCTCGGGAACCGAGACATCGCGTACCACGGGTTCCACGGCCGCGGTGAAAGTGACTTTTTCACGTTCGTCCTGGCGCCGATGTCCCTTGGGACCGCGCCAAGCGCCCGTCCCCGTCGAGACGTCACCGCGCGTCTTGATCTGGCGGCGCTTGGCAGCGTCCTCCGACCAACTGGAGGCGAGCTTCGCGGACTTGATTTCCTTGGCACCGACCTTTTTGTCGTCTTTGCGCTCCTCGGCAACTCCCTCCTGCGGTTTTGCCGTCGCGGGCTTGTGCAGCGTGCCTTCGGCAACGGGCGCTTTGAGCACCTTCTTGGGCGCCGACATCATGGTCTTGATGGCGGCGACCTCCTCGTCGACCGCGCGGCGCGCACGCTCCGGTACTTTGGGCGCCGCTTCCACATGCTCGGCGCCCTGGGTCGCGGCTTTGGCCGGCACGGGGGCGAGTGCCGCTGCATCGGCTTGCACACGCTCGGCCTGTTGGGGTGGGGCCGTGGCCTCACGAGCTGGGGCGCCGCGCCCAGACAACGCTTCTTGCGCCTCGCGCTCGCGCCGATGCACTTCCTCGAGTTCTCGCTGCGCGCGCTCTGTGCGCTCGCGCGCCTCGCTGACCTGGCGCGCGACAAATTCGGCCTGCCGACGCGCTTCGTCCTCACGTCGCGCCAGCTCCGCTTCGTCGATGACCGGGGCCTGCGGGGCGATGATGGCCTCGGCCTCGGTTTCGGCGTCACGCTTTACAAATACGCGCTTTTTGCGCACTTCCACTTGGATCGTGCGCGCTTTGCCGGTCGCGTCGGCCTGCTTAATGGCCGAGGTCGAGCGTCGCGTCAAGGTGATCTTGCGCTTTTCGATCTCCTGGCCGCCGTGCGCCTTTCGCAAAGCCTCCAACAGCTTGGCCTTGTCGTCCTCCGAGAGTTCGTCCGTTTCCGCGTGCTTTCCCACGCCAGCGGCGCGCAGCTGCTCCAGCAGCACCGGCGGCGTGAGCTTGAGCTCAGTGGCAAATTGCGCAACAGTGTTGCTGGCCATTGTGTTGGGTTTCCTATTCCGTTCGAACCGGCGCCCGCGCTCTATGCGAACCAGTGCGCGCGCGCCGCCAAGATTAGAGCACCGGCACGTGACGCGTCGATGCCCGTTACTTCCACCAGCTCATCGACACCTAAATCAGCCAGTTCGTCGCGCGTGCGCACCCCGCCACTCGCCAGTTTGATTGCCAGCTCAGTGTCCATTCCGTCAAGATCCAGCAAGGACTTATCCGCGCGATCCAGGTTTTCTTCGCGTTTGATTGCTTCGGTAAGGACCGCGTTGCGCGCTCTCGTGCGCAGCTCTTCGACCATATCTGCGTCAAACGCCGAAATCTCGAGCAATTCGTTCACCGGCACGTAGGCGATTTCCTCAACACTCGAGAAACCCTCGCCGATGAGGATGTCCGCGACTTCCTGGTCCACGTCAAGATTCTGCATGAAGGAATTGCGGATTGCTTCACGCTCCTGTTGCTGCTTTTGCGCCGATTCTTCGGCGGTCATGATGTTGATTTGCCAGCCCGTCAGCTCCGATGCCAGCCGCACGTTTTGGCCGCTGCGGCCAATTGCAATGGCCAGATTGTCTTCGTCCACGACGACGTCCATTGCGTGCTTATCCTCGTCGACCACGATCGAGGAAACGTTCGCCGGTGCCAAGGCACCGATCACGAACTGCGCCGGGTCATCTGACCACAGCACGATATCCACACGTTCGCCACCGAGTTCGTTGGTCACGGCCTGCACGCGTGAGCCGCGCATACCCACGCAAGTTCCGATGGGATCGATGCGCCGATCATTGGTCCAGACCGCGATCTTGGCGCGAACGCCCGGATCGCGCGCGGCGGACTTGATCTGCAAAAGACCCTGCTCGATCTCTGGCACCTCCAGCTCGAAGAGTTTCATCAAAAACTCGGGCGCCGTACGCGAGACGATGACTTGCGGTCCGCGCAGCGTTCGGTCGACCTTGGCAACATAGGCACGCACACGATCGCCGATGCGAAGATTTTCCTTCGGAATCATTTCGGAACGCGGAAGGCGCGCCTCGATCTTGCCGATTTCGAGGATCACATCGCCCTTGTCCATGCGTTTTACGGAGCCGTTCACGATGGCGTCATTGCGCGCGAGAAACTCCGTCAGCAGTTGTTCGCGCTCCGCATCGCGGATCTTTTGCAAGATGACTTGTTTGGTGTCCTGTGCAAAGCGCCGACCCAGGTCCTGGCGCGGCAGCTGCTCTTCGATGTACTCGTCCACTTCGATGTCCGGGATCTGGTCGCGCGCATCGGACAAAATGATCTGGTGGCCGGGTTCCTGCAGTCCGGCCTCGTCGGGCACAACGTGCCACCGGCGAAAGGCATCGTATTCACCGCTTTCGCGATCCACGGCCACGCGGATCTCGACGTCTTCTTCCACAAACAGGCGCTTTGTCGCAGAGGCAAGCGCCGACTCGAGCGCGCCAAAGACAACTTCCTTGGGCACGCTTTTTTCGCGCGCCAAGGCGTCAACGAGCAGCAGAATTTCTCGACTCATAGCTCCTCAAACCTTATCGGCAACAATCACTGCGCGTGCAACTGCGCGGCGCGATGCATCGCGCCCCGGTCAAATTCCCATTCGGGCGCAAGTCGCGCCTTCTGGACATCGGCCAGGGCAAACTCAACGGTTTCTCCCATCTCCAACTCGCGCACGCGCGACTTGCGCGTGCCTCGAGTCGAAGGCTGCGCAGCGGGCACCAATGTCATTCGCACTCGCTCGGGCAGGCCATCGCCGCTCGCTAGACCCAGCAGCCGTCCGCGCAGGCGGCGCCGGCCACCAACGGGTGCGGTCAGCTGCACCGATGCCATTGCCCCGGCAAAGCGGGCAAAATCGCGCGCACCGCGCAGCGGCCGATCAAGCCCCGGCGAAGAAACCTCAAGACGATCGTAATTAACGCCTTCGACCGCAAACAAGTGCGTGAGTTGCCGGCTGACGCGCTCACAGTCCTCGATGCTCACCCGCCGTGCGCCTCCAACATAGCTAGCATCCATCCCTTGGACCGGGGCGATGTCCAACGTCACCCGCAAAAGCCCATGGCCAGCGCGCTCTAGGCCCACGAGCTCGTAACCAAGTCCCGCGACCGTGCGCTCTACGAGCCCACCGAGCGGCGACGAGAGCAACCCGCCCACGTCGGCAACTGCTGCAGAGCGTTGCTGCATATTCGTTCGCGCCTCGTTCACCCGCCACCCACCAACCACACCTGCCGTCGGTTGCAAGACGCACCGTCCAATCAGTCGGACACCAATGTACGGCCTGCCGCTAGCGGCAAAAAAAAATGGGCCGTCGTCGAGCCCATTTTTGTTGCATTAACAGGCTGGCGCTATGGCTCCGACGGCTCGGACCAATGGCGCCGGGCACCCCCATTCCGCGACCGATCCGAGACGTTCCCAGCCGATCCGGAGTTATCCCAAGCTTGCCAGTGGGCGCACCGCTTCTGGCAACCGCAAATTATATACCGCTCAGGCTCCCCAAGTACCGCCGGGGTCACCTTATTTGAAGCTGATCCGCAACCAGTTCAGCTGACGCGTCCCCGACCTTTGGGGCGGCGAAAAATCGTAGGCCCGCCCCCAACTTGGTGGGACCCTGACCCATGTCCGCGGGCGATGTAGTTCACCGTGCTTGTCATCGGATCGGGCTGGCGGCCGCCGCCTTGGCGAGACGGTTTGTTGCTCGGCGGCCCGCGCCGGCTGCCAAAAGAATCTTTCGCAAGATAGTTGACCGTGCTGGCCATGGGATCCGGCTGTCGATTGCCTCCTGGGCGGCTGGGTTTGCTCCCGCGATTATTGCGGCGCAACCCGTTGGGCTGATTGGAAAAATAGCCCCCGGCGTTGCCCATAGGGTCCGGTTGCCGATTTGTGTTGCCCCCTCCCGGACGGTTACCGGGGTTGCCGCGGCGAACCGCGTTGGGGTCCTGGGCAAAGTAGCTTGACGCGCTTGCCATCGGATCGGGCTGACGAGTTCCTCCCATGCGGTTGGACCTTCCGCCCTTTGGCCCACCGTGCTTGCGCCCAGTAGCGCCAGATCGAGAACGAACGTCCTCCGCGCCAATGCCAAGGTCGTGCAACCAAGCTTCAACCCAGGCGGGAGCAAATTCCTGGAAACGACCCCTGGCCAGCGTGCGGGGCAATTGCACTGCGCCAAAGCGGATACGAATCAAGCGGCTGACCTGCAGACCCAGCGCCTCGAACATGCGCCGCACTTCCCGATTGCGGCCTTCGCAGATCACCGCGCGATACCAATGATTGACGCCTTGGCCACCCGCGTCGTCCAAGCGAGTAAATCGCGCAGGGCCATCTTCCAGGGAGATCCCCTCAAGCAACTGGTTGCGCTGCTCCGCGGTCAATTCGCCCAGTAGACGCACCGCATACTCACGCTCAACCTCAAAACGCGGATGCATCAAACGATTGGCCAACTCCCCTGAGGTCGTAAACAGCAACAGGCCCTCGGTATTGAAATCGAGCCTGCCAATAGAGAGCCACCGACCGCCCGAGACCTTGGGCAGTTTTTCAAAGACGCTCGGTCGCGATTGGGGATCGTCTTGGGAGACAATTTCGCCTGCCGGCTTGTGGTACAGCAGCACCCGCGGCGGCCGGCCCGGCTGCCGGCGGGTGTTCAACGGTTTGCCGTTGATGCGCACCTGGTCAGTTGGCAGAACACGCTGGCCAACATGCGCCGGTTGTCCGTTCACGGAAACGCGGCCGGCGACGATAAGCTCCTCCATGTCCCGCCGCGAACCAATACCGGCATCGGCGAGCACCTTATGCAGTTTGTCCGATTGCGCACTGAGCGCGATCTTGGCGGCGCGGCGCCCTTTTTCCAACAGCGTCTGCGGTAGCGGGTGCTCGGCCATTGCTAAAGCGTTGACTTCTTCGCCTTCTCCGGCCAGCAATACTGCGGCCGCAGCGCCATCGCCGCTAGCGTCCGCAATCGCCGTCGCATCGCGCGAAACGCGCTCCGACCGCCCTCGCCGCCGCCGGCCATGCGGCCCACGGTGCCGACGCTCGCCGGCAACGCCTTCGCTCCCGCCTTCGCTCCCGCCTTCGCTCCCGCCTTCGGTGCCAAAGCTCGCATCCGGGCCGTCGCGATCGAGCGTCTCTTCCTGCCCGTCGACCGCCTCGGAGAGCGAGGCGACCTCGCCCGCTTGGGGGGAAGTTACGTTCTGTGCAGGCGACTCTACGCTTTTAGGAGGCGAAACTGCAGGCGGTTCTTGCGGCGTCGACTCGCTCGTCGCTGCGCGGGCATCATTTGGCGAAGATGGATTCATGGTGTTACCGAAGTCATCTGACTCATTGGGGGACTCGCTTCTCGGTATTGAACAGTTGCATCCTCAACGTGAGGACGCTCGGACGATGTCGAATGGCTCAAATCGCTCGCCGGCTCGGCACCTGCCGCAATCGCCTGCGGCAACGGGCTTGCAAGGTGATCAACGCGCTTTGCGGCATCGGATACCGACGGCGCCGCTCCCAAGTCAGGAAACGGCAACTCGTACTTGGTATTGAGCGCGGAAGCGTCTGCTCCAATGGGGGGCAGCTCCTGCAGGGATCGCAAGCCAAAATCATCGAGAAACATGCGGGTTGTCGCAAGCAGACCTGGGCGACCGGGTGCTTCACGGTGCCCGATCGTTTCTATCCACCCGCGCTCCTCAAGCGTCTTGATAACGGGCGCTGATGCGCTTACCCCGCGAATTTCTTCGATGTCGCCGCGTGTGACAGGCTGGCGGTAGGCAATGATCGCGAGCGTTTCGAGCACCGCCCGCGAATACTTGGGTGGCTTTTCGGGATTTAACCGCTCAAGAATCGGCCGCATGGCCGCCGTGGTTTGAAAGCGCCATCCGCTGGCCAGCACGACCAACTCGACACCGCGGCCTTTCCAGTCGCTGCGTAACTGCTCGAGCAGCGCTCGAATCGTGTCATCGTCGAGTTCCTCGGTGAACAGTTTGCGCAGCTGATCGACCGACAGGGGTTGCTCGGCGGTCAGTAGTGCCGTTTCCAGAACGATCTTGGCCTCGTGCGTGTTCATGTTCCGCGTTCGAATGGATCGGGCTGGCGCGCGCGCCAGGCGTGGGTGTGCGAAGCCACAATGGCTAACGCGAGGTGTTCGGGGTTGCCGAACAAAAACATACGAATCCGGTTTTCCAGTTCCGCTGGGCCGAACGACCCTGCATAGCAGGGGTCATCTACGGGCGTTGTCGGAAATTACGCGGCATGAACCGTGGGGGGCGGGCTGCCGGCGCAGGGCGCATCGGCACGTTCGCGGCACTACTCTCACGGCTAGCCGCTCTGTCAGGAGCCACCGTCGCATACCGGGCGGCTTCCGATTGATGCCAATGCAGTGTAACACGGACCCGATAAGCCGCAAGACATGCATTTCGATGGTTAGCGGTACCACGATGACGATTGACAACGGATACTGTATACATTTACAGTACAACATCTTCAGTTCGTGATACGACCATGAATATCGATCCGACCGCTGTCCTGACCGCCCGCCAAAACGAAATTCTCGAATTCATCCGCAGCACTCTTGCGGAAAGTGGCGCACCGCCGACGCGCGAGGAAATCGCCCACGCTTTTGGCTTCCGCTCTTTGAACGCCGCAGAACAACATCTGCAGGCATTGCAAAAAAAAGGTTTGATCGAACTGGTCGCTGGCACTTCGCGCGGCATTCGGCTGCGCGATGCTGTGCGTGCCCTTGGCGAGGCGGCACGCGAATTTGGCCTACCCCTGATCGGCAAAGTCGCCGCCGGCAGCCCAATTCTGGCACAGGAGAATGTACTCAGGCGCCCGGCTATCGACCCTTCCACGTTCCGGCCACGCGCAGACTATCTGCTCGAAGTGCGCGGCATGAGCATGCGTGACGCCGGCATTCTCGATGGCGACTGGTTGGCGGTGCACCGGCAAAGCCAAGCGCATAACGGGCAAATCGTCGTCGCTCGGCTCGGCGATGATGTCACCGTCAAGCGGCTGAAGTTGCGCGGGACACGCGCTGAATTAATCGCTGAGAACCCGGACTACTCCTCCATCATGGTCGACCTCAAACGCGAGGCACTGACCATTGAGGGTATTGCGGTGGGTGTCATCCGTGCAGCCATTTGACCGGGACGCGCAGCAAGCCCTGCCTTTTAGGGTGGGGAAGGATAGCGCGGATGTTTCCATAAGTTTGTCGAGTAATCGATCTACCGCAGCGCATGTGGAAAGTAACGCCTTGGGAGATACGACCAGCGCAGTAAGGCACTTGGCCCGGGAACCCGCCAAAGCGATTGTAGAAATGGCGAATATCGTTTCAGACGCAGCAGGAATCTGCGGCCTTCAGGCCAGCGAGGATGTCAAAAAAGCCAGGGCGAACTGTCCATGCGTGCCGCCACTACCCTAGTTCCCTTGCTGCAGGCGGCCGATGTCGGCGCCATTCCCAATCTTTGGCGCGGTGATGAATGGATCCGGGCGGATTCGCACATAGATTGCACATCCTCTGGTTACGAGGATCTCGACCGGGAACTTCCCGGTCACGGCTGGCCGCACGGACAACTCGTCGAGCTCCTGGTCGATCATTGCGGTATCGGTGAACTAAGTTTGCTGCTGCCTGCACTGGCAGCAGTAACGCACAGCGGTCGCACCTGCGTCTGGGTGTTGCCGTGTCAGGAGGATTCACCGGCCACGGCGCGCCTGCCCCAAGGCACCATACAACAGCGAGCGGCAGCACACACTTTGCCCTATGCCCCCGCACTGATAGAAGCCGGCATCGATCTGGCACGCAATATTTTCGTCAAGCCACTGACCGCACGCGAAAGCGGTTGGGCCCTGGAACAATCTCTGCGCGCGGCCCACTTGGGCGCCTTGCTTGGTTGGTTACCGCAGGGCGCTGGCGCTGATGCCGATTTCCGCTCTCTGCGCCGACTGCACCTGCTGTCGCAGCGGCATCGGGCATTGGTTTTTATCTTGCGCAGTACCCGCCATGCGCGCACACCATCGCCAGCAGCCTTACGCTTGCAGCTACACCATGGTGACGGTCAACTGCAGGTACGCTTGCTCAAACGCCGTGGCCGCCCGCTGCTCGAGCCCATTGCATTGCAAGTCCACCCCGCGCGTTGGAATCGGATTGCGGCTCCATCGACTGCAACGCCACAGCAGGCGCCCACCGCAGCACCGCCCTCATTAGTGCAACTGCTCGAGGCGCTCTCGACAAGCGCAGGCCGCTCCGTGCGCACGATCTTTGCCCATTAAGCGAACCGGCCTGCAGCACCAGCGTCAAAACGAAAATGACCAGGTCGTCACCGGAGTTCCCATTCCGGGCAGCATGCCGCCGGAACTCGAACAAAGTGTTGCTCCCGAGCGAGAAATCGTCGTGCAGCGCGCACCACCGAGGGCCGTGCGGGTAATCATGCTTGTCGAACCTGCAGGCGAACCAAGGTAGCGTTCAAACACCTCGCTGGGCGTTGGCTCGCGAATGCGCTCCCCAGTAACCAGGATCTCGTCCGAATCGGGTCCGGCGATATGAACCGCTTCCCACTGCGACGGCGCACCGCCCAGCACCTGCTCGCCCGAACCGGCCAGAACCGAGGGCAGGCGCAAACGACAATTGCGGATCACGAGCGAGCCGCAATTGGCTCCGGTTGCGACGGCCTCGGGCGTAGCGGGGGCAGCGCCCCCATCGCCTTCGCTTGCCGCCAGCGCCACCGACGCCGCCAGCACCAGGGCCAAGGCCCCAACGGTGAGATGTCCGTGTCGCCGCCACCTGCGCCTTCTGGCGCAAAAATGCAAAAACTTCATACGCGCGTAATTGCCATCACCTTGCATTGGATCGAGGATTCCCCGCGTTCTCAGCACAGAGCGCGCAAAACCGATGCCCGGCCAGCGCGTGCCTTACGCACAAAAAGCGTCCCCTTTTTTCTTCGCTTGGCACGCAATACCTTTCGTTGGGTAACTTGCCACTTGCTAGCATCGGTCGGAATATTCCGACCCGCACAATTGCGCTACGAGACAGTCTGCACTGCAATATGCGGCGCATCATTGCGATCGATCAAGGCAATGAACTTCGCATTCACCAGGTGCGCTCGGTTCGCACGCACTGTACCGTCGCGACGCCTCAAAAACTCACTGAAACTGCCGGATCACGCGCAAAGCAAGCCACGAAAAGCCCGGCAAGTTTGTCCTTGTCCATACATGCGGTGCGCGATCACTACCGACAGTTTGACCCGTGTTGGGGCCCCGAGCAACCGAGCCCGGCGTTCATGGGGCAGAACCAAGTCCCCCCAAAACTGCTGCGCGCGCCCGCTCAATGAGATCGCGCACTACGACGTTCGAATTCATCAAAAAAGTGTGCATAGCAGGAACCAGCACCAGCGGAACGCCCGCCAAGCGCGTTTCCGAAACCTTCAACACTCCGTCGTTGGGTTCGTCGCCGATCGGGGAAAATCCGGTGCTGGGTCCGCCCGTGCCCGCATAGATCCAAGTCGGACATTGGGGCAGAGGAACACTTTGCATGAACTGCTCATCGGCCAGCAACTGACCCATTTCGCCCGTAACGATTCGATAGGGCAAACGCGGCGCCAGCAGGCGGGCAAAGACACAGGCCCTGGAGGGTGGTGCGAGAAAAAAACACGCGGCAGGCAAGCGCTGCAACTTCGGGAGCACGCACCGTAACAGCACGGCGCCGAGCGAATGGCCGACAACGATATACGACTGCTCATTGCGGCGCGCTTCAATAAAACGCTGCAAACGCACAAGGACGGAGGAAAATTTCTCGACTGTCACCGAATACCCGAAGATGGCCGTGCGAAAGCCCTGCCGACGCAAGCGATAGGCGAGCAAAGCCATCGAAACGGGCGTTCGGACCATACCGTGGACCAGAACCGCCAAAGGCCGTGGCATGGGCGTCGACACTATGACCAGCGCGTACAGGTGCTGGGATGCAAAATCTGCCGCATGCAGGTCTTAGCGCGCAGCGACCCGAACCAAGGGTGATACCGCGTCACGTCGCCGGTACCTTTACGCCAATCGATGCCCGCAAATTTCTTATCGTGGCAGGTGGCACCAGAGCAGCGCACCGCGGAACATTGATGTCGGTCGACCATATCTCGCAGTGGCTCGACACCGCGGCATCTGCGATGGGATTGCCCTTGCGCCGCGCGCTGCGCCCAAACTGCCAATGGCAAAAAGCCATCACTAGATTTTGGGCGCATGCAACGCGATGCGATTGCCTTCGCTGTCGACCACGATTGCGCGCCAGCCGTGCTCGCCGATCTGATGAATCGACTGAACGATGTAGCCGCCATGCGCCTGAACGGCTTGCACGGCCTCGCGCAGCCGACCGCTTGCATTCAAATAGACAAGTGGCCCGCGCTGCGAGGGCGCATTCTCTGGCCCCGGACGGTACAAACAGCCGCTCACCGCGCTGCTGGCGTGCGGTAAAAGACCAAAGAAAAACCCCGGACCACCCTCCCGCGAAACTTTGCCGGCAAGTACAGCCGAATAAAACGTGATCGCCCGATCAAGATCGATGACCGGAATGTCCACCCAAACGAATTGATGGTTCACAATCGGACTCCCTGGCCAAGAGCGACCCGTGCCGCGTTGGCCTGTTCAAATGATATGCGTTTGGTAACAGTGCGCGCACGGCACCACCAGGCAGCAGACCGGAACTTGGTGGATAATACTGTATAAATATACAGTATCACCATCATGTCGTCCTGGCTTGCCCTTAACTTGCCTGCGCTACCGCTGCAACTAGCCCAGCGGGGGCTGGATGCGGCACTTGCGCGGAACCTGGCGCTGGCCATCGTCGATGGACCCGTGCAGCGCGCCGACATCGTCTTTTGCAACGACAAGGCACGCAGTGCCGGAGTTGTGCCTGGAATGAAATGGGCCGCGGCCCAAGCCTTGGCTCACGACCTAGTCGCCATTTGGCGAGACGTACAACGCGAGCGCACGGCGCTAGAGGAACTGGCATGTTGGGCGTACCAGTTCAGCGCCCGGATTGTGCCCTTCCAGGCACACGACAGCAGCGCAGTACTTATTGAAACCGGAGCCAGCGAGCGGCTGTTTGGTGGGCGCGATGCCTTGCGCCAACGCATCGTTGGCGCCCTGCGCAGCCTCGGTTATCGCGCCACCGATGCCAGCGCCGCCACGCCCGCCGCGGCACGGATACTTGCCCGCGCACGCGAACTCGGTTTGAGGCCGCCTGATGCAGTGGCAGCGTCCCGATTACCCGGTGTACTGGGACCACTGCCACTGCGCCTGCTTGGTTGGGAAGAACAAATCAACGAAACCTTGCACGCATTGGGGCTCAGTACGATCGGCCAAGTGCTGGCGCTGCCGCGCGAGGCCTTCGCCCGACGTTTCGGGGCGAAACAACTGAGCGATCTGGATCGGATGCTCGGCACCATTCCCGACCCGCAACCCCCCTACACCCCCATGGAACAATTCCGAGCGCACATCGAGTTGCCCGCCGACTTAGTTGACGTAGCGCAGCTGACCGTACCAGTGCACCGCCTGCTGCGCCTGCTCGAGGGATTTTTGCGAGGCCGTGGTGCCGGAGCAACGGCGTTGCTGCTGCACATGCACCACAGTGCGCGTCGCGAACAACCCACGGTACCTACAACGATCGGCCTTGCACTGGTTGTTCCCGAGCGAGATGCGCAACGGCTGCTACGGCTATTGACAGAACGGCTGACACGCATCAGCTTGCCCGAACCTGCGATGCGGCTCGAGCTCGAACTCGAACGCATGGCGGAGCTGGTGCCGCCCAATGCCAGTTTCCTGCCGCCGGCTCCACAGTCTGCAGCACAGGGAATCGATGCCCTGCAACTGGCCGAAACACTCCATGCGCGTCTGGGTTCGGCAGGGGTGTTCCAATTGCAGGCGCTCAGCGATCACCGACCCGAGTTTGCATACCGCGTCGTGCCCCTTGCGCCGGGCCTGCCCTACCCGCAGAGCCAAACACCACTGCCAACACAACGGCCTTTGATGATTCTGCCGACACCGCATCGGTTACCAACAGCGCCCAAGGAGTCTGGCACCCCGCACTATGGCGACGACCAACCGCTGGCACTACTAGCAGGGCCGGAACGGATCGAAGCGGGGTGGTGGGACCTGGGGCAGCAACAGCGAGCAACTGTGCACCGGGATTATTTTGTCGCGCGCAACCGAAGCGGCCAAACCTTTTGGATTTATCGCGAACTGGCCGCCCCGCACAATTGGTTTTTGCATGGATTTTTCGCCTGACAAGTCAAGCGGCAATTCAGAGTCGGGCCAAACGCTCGGCAATGGCCCTGCGGTACTCGGCAAAGTCCTCCACATCGTTGTGCGCCGCGGCCGCGATCCCGACCAGCTCGGCGGAGCGCGCAACCGCCTGCAGCCGTACGCTGTGCGCAAAGGGAATCAGCGCGTCGCGACCACCGTGCAGCAGCAGCACGGGTCCGTCGATGCGCGCCACATCACGAAAGGTCTCAAGCGGATAGCGCACCAGGGCCGTAGGCCATAGCGGAAAATGCCTTCGGCTGAGCTCCGTCATGCTCCAGTAGGCCGAGACAAGTATGGTCAGATCCGGGCGAACTTCCGCAGCGAGTCGAGCCGCCAACGCTGTGCCCAGCGATCGGCCCAAAATCACTTTGTGGCCTGCCGGATATCGCGGAGCGATTCGCTGCCATGCCGCCGCGACGTCGGCGCGCAGCTGCGCTTCGCTGCGGATGCGTCCCGTGCTCTTGCCGTAGCCCCGGTAGTCGATCATGAAAAGATCAAAGTTCGACTGGCGATACACCGACGTATCGGCAAACCACTCGGTGAGGTTGCCGGCGTTGCCGTGCAGATAAAACACGATTCCCTTCGGATTGGGTAAGCGCAAGTGCAATGCCGACAACATCGCGCCGTCCATGGCAAGGGCAAGCTCAACCACGTCCGGTTGATTGAACTCGTAATCGGCCGCAAGCGGCACTGGATGAAAGATCAGTATTTCCTGGTAGCGGTAGATTGCTGCAACCAATGTGGCAAAAACTGCGACGACAATGGCAAAAGCCCAAATCAATGCTGACGCTCCCTTCTGATTTCGCGGCCTACCGTGCGCCTTTTCATTTACATCGAATAACAATGAACCTGCGCAAACAAGGCCGAATCGTCTGTTTTCGCCTGCAATGCAAGGTTCTCTCGCATCGTACCGCCAGCGGTGGGCCCGCTTAAACAAAGTGCGTTAGCGACCCGTTGGATGAAGATGGCGCGGCGCGCGTTGTTGCGCTGATCCCCGCCCTGCCGCAAGGCCCGGTATCTGTTCTGGGCTCGCGCAATGCGGGCACTACCTGTACCAGCACGCAAGGCGCCGCCGAACGGCACGTCGTTGGCCCCGGCATGGCCGCTAAGACGGGACGCGGCATAGCGGGTACCGAATTTAAGCGATAGTGCGCTGCGACCCTTTATCGCATGCAAGTAGGCACCCGCGCGCAAACTTCGCTTTGTGACCGATTGCTGTTTATTCTAGAAAGACAAACATGACTATTGCACACTCGTTGGGAATCGGGGTACTGCTGGGCATTGCACTATTTTTTGTTTTGCAGCGCCTCGGCGTGCTCGACAAATGGATTCAGAAGCTCGATCGCTAGAGAGCTCAAACTAGCGTTTGCATCTGCGCCGCGCAAGCGCCCCATGTGCGTCGCATCACGTGCCAATGGGGATGCGTTGTGGGCCGCGCTCAAAAAATCTGCCATGCTGCTCACGCGCATTGGATCCGAATTATCGTTGCTTGCGGAACCTGCAGATTGAGCAAACGCATCGGGCACGCGATGCAAGAATCAAAGCTGCGCACCGCGCATGGAATTTGCGACGCCGCATGGATGTTCATCAATTCGCAGTGGTTCATTGGCGCCGGCTGCTGGGCGCGCGAGTAACCGACCCTCGGAGCCCGCGACGCCTTGGCAGGGTAGATAGATTGCTTCGTCCGAGTACCCACACAGGTCTTTTTGACATAGCAACCGCATAACCTCTGTGCGACAAAGCAATTAAATCGGTTCGGGACACGCTCTGGCCCGGCGCACCAAAGTTCGAAGGAGCCGGCGACGTTGACACCGCACCACGGTCGGATATGTCACACTCGTCTTATCCGAGCACCGTGTCCGCGGCAAAACAAAGGGAGGACGCCGATGTGTCTTGCCATTCCGATGCGGGTCGTTCAAGTCGACGGATTATTTGCACGCTGCGAGGCCAAGGGAATCGAGCGCACTGTGAGTTTGTTCCTGATGCAAGAAGACACGGTCGTTCCTGGCGATCAGCTCATGATCCATGTCGGCTACGCGATCCAAAAGATCTCGGAACAGCAGGCGCGTAGCGCCTGGGATCTGTATGACGAAATGCTCGCCGCCTCCACGCCCGATGAAGACGCTTCGCATGCGTGACTTCGGACTGAGCCCGTCCGACCTACCCTTGGTCGAGAATGTTGGCGATCGGGTGTGCACCGCAGCCGTTGATCTTGGCCAGCATGAAAACGTCAGACGATTGGCAGTCGCCAAGCGCGACGACAAATCTGTCAAGTGTCCACTGACGTTTGGCAAAACGGACCATGTGCTGCTCTTTCGTTTCGAACCGCTCGATGCGCTGGGCAACCTTCGCTTGGAAATTGACACATCGAACCAGTGCGGTCTGCTCAATCGGGCATTCGTGTCTTGCGTGTCCGCTAGCCCCTGCGCACGCTGGAGTTGGTCCAACCGGTGGATCGACGGGCAGTTTTTGTTTCGACCGCTGCAGCGGTGTGCGACCGCGAGCCTCGAGTAGCCATCAATGCGCAGCGCTCAGGAGTGGCTTGCTCGCATCCGCGACCTGCCGTTGCCCGACGGGCTGCGGGTGATGAATGTGTGCGGCGGGCACGAACGAACTATCTCAATGGCGGGCCTGCGCGCCGCCTTGCCACGCTCGATTGAGCTGATACCAGGGCCCGGTTGTCCTGTCTGTGTATGTCCCGAAGAGGATATTCACCTAGCCGTTGCGCTCGCACTGCGTGGCCTCACTTTGGTTGCCTTTGGCGACATGTTACGGGTGCCGTGCAACGCACCCAAGGGCGATCCGAGTTCACTTGCCGAAGCGCGCGCGATAGGCGCAGACGTGCGTCCCATCGCCTCGCCGCGCGATGCGGTGCACCTGGCTCGGGCTCAGCCGCAGCGTCAGTTCGTTTTTTTTGCGGCGGGCTTCGAGACGACGATGGCGCCCGTCGCGGGTTTGATCGCCGAAGGGGTACCCGAGAATCTGGCACTACTCGTCTGCGGCCGACTGACCTGGCCCGCTGTCGCGATGCTGCTTGACACGGATGCACCAGGATTTCAAGCGTTGATTGCGCCCGGCCATGTTGCCACCGTCATGGGACCCGAACAATGGGCCTTTGTGCCACAACGCCACGGCATCGCAACCGCGATCGCGGGCTTTACCCCGTCAGGTCTGCTGGCCGCGTTGTACTCGGTGCTTCGGCAGCTCATCGTGCGCGAGCCGTTACTCGACAATTGCTACCCGGAAGTGGTTCGCGAGGGTGGCAACCGCCGCGCGCAGTCGGTATTGCATGGTGTGTTTGACATCGTCGATGCGACTTGGCGCGGCATTGGCACGATCGCGAACTCGGGGTTCGCGATCAAACCGCACCTACGGGCCCTGGACGCGCGATCCCGATTCGCGGAGGAGGTCGCGAGCGTTCGCAAACGCGCCGGGTTGATGCCGCCTGGCTGCGCTTGTGCGCAGGTCGTCCTGGGACGTATTTACCCGAATCAATGCATTTTGTACGGGCGCGCCTGTTCACCCCTGCACCCCGTTGGGCCGTGCATGGTGTCGGACGAAGGCGCATGTCGAATCTGGTGGGCGAGTGGCGTTCGCGAGGTCAAGCCAGACACAGCAAGCGATCGACCGGGGCCTGAATCCGAGCATCGGCGTACCGATATGCAAGTTGCTTCGGCGGCTCGATGCACTGGCTAAGCGCAAGCCCGAACGAACAAAGTATTGATGGCTGCTGCGTCATCGTCGGCGGCCGTGTTCAGGGCGTGGGATTTCGTCCGTTCGTATTCCGCGTCGCAAACCGCTTTGGTGTGTCGGGCAGCGTACGCAATGACGCAGGACACGTTGAAATAAAGGCCTATGGCACATCGGCCGCCCTTGGGTCCTTTCTGGACGCATTGGTACGCGAGGCTCCATCTCTCGCACGCCCCGAAATATTGCACGTTGCGCCTGCGCCGCTGATTCCAACGCGCGGCTTTCGAATCATCGACAGCACAGACCGCGGCACCCGCGCCGTGAACGTGCCGCCTGACCAGACGCTTTGTGACGAATGCCTGCGCGAGCTATTCGACCCGTCGGATCGGCGTTGGCATTACCCTTTCATAAACTGCACGCAATGCGGTCCGCGCTACACGGTGATTTGCGATCTTCCCTATGACCGTAGCGCAACCAGCATGGCCCAATTTGCGCTTTGTCCGGCTTGTCGACGCGAATACGAGGATCCGGCGGATCGACGCTTTCATGCCGAACCGCTTGCTTGCCCGATCTGTGGTCCGCAGCTTCGCCTTGAGCACCGCACTGGCGGCGCGCCC